>ERZ650308.115-NODE-115-length-43294-cov-8.149795_pt1 | contig 43294 bp, 51 predicted proteins | sample MGYA00376244_ERZ650308 | MGnify/ENA primary metagenome ERZ650308 (study PRJEB26733, sample SAMN07839295) | wastewater metagenome | biome: small river; feature: stream; material: water | place: USA: North Carolina | collected 2016-04-26 ... | reverse complement strand
CCACGATCAACGCCTGCCTCATCGATAAGCGTCCAGAATCGCAGGGCGGATTCCCCGCGCGGGTCCTTGTCCTTCATGAATGCTTCGATGCGTTCCGGCTTGATGACTTCGGCCCGGGCGGTACCCATCTCTTTGGACGTGGCGCCCTCGATCGCGCGGTCGAGCTGCCGGGCAGCAGAGAACCGCAGAGCACGCTCACCGGACGGCCCCATCGATCGGGCCATGATTGCGAACTGGCGGATCTCCTCGGGGGAGGCGCCTTCGAGCATGGAGTCGAGAAATTGCTCCTGGTCAAGTGAGCCGGCATTCCGTTGGAGACCCCTCCCCCCAGCAGCAACTCCGACGCCCTGCCCGGAAGCCTCACTCATGGCCTGCCGCCCGAACGTCTCATCAACGAGCTTCGCCCGCTGCCCAACCGGCCCGCGGATTAGGGTGATCCAGTTGCTATCGAGATCGACGAGCTGCTGGTATTCGTGGATGAGCCGGTTGTTGCCAGAGTTCTGGATGGCAGACTCGATGTCCCGGTCGAGAGCCGACTCCAGCGACAAAAGCTGTGCCCGGTCCGTAGAGCGCAGAACGCTGTCCGGGTCGACGCCTGTGAGGGCCGCCCGAATGTCCGCACGCATATTGATGAGGCTCGTCAGCGGAACCGCGCCGGGGGGCATCCTCGTGATGTCGGCCACGATACCTTCAACCGGGCCTGCGGTATCCGCGATCCGCCCCACTGCGCGAGTCGCCCCAGTCACACGGTCGATGGTCGGGGGAAGCTGCCGGCTCGATCCGATCGTGTTCATCACGTTGAGAGCGGTCGCCCGGAGGCTCCCGGCTGCCGAATCGTAGTTCCCGATCCGAAGCTCACGCTTGACCGACTCGTCGATCGGGTTGCGTACGGACCGATAGCGGGCAACCGCCCGCTCGACTTTCTGGAACACTCCTCGGGTAGCCCGACGCATCGCGCGATCGTGCCGAACCGGGTCAAGCTCCCGGGCGGATTTGATGACAGAGAACGTCGGAGACACGGTTCCCAGCATCTCGTCCCGGGCTTCTGCGAGTGCGTCCGACTTCCGGTTGATCGCGCGGGAGTACCGGCCGGGGATGATGGGGATCGGCATGACACCGAGGATGCGCCCCGACGAAGAGATCAGAGAACGATCCGTCACGTCCTGAAGCGCGATCGTCTCCTTTCGGATGCCAGCGAGCCGCAGGGACTCCAGAGCATCGCGGAAGAAGGTCTCCGAACCTCGGGCGTACTGAGCAATGCCACGGAAAGCGGTCGAGCCGGCAACACCCAGCACCCCACCCATGACCTCGTACCCAGCCTGGTTCTTGGCCTCGTTCAACGCATCCGCGAAGACGCGCGATCCAGAAAACTCGTCCTGGCTGTCCGTGTCGAGCGTAATCTCGCTCGCGGGGTCCCACGCAGAGGCAACGCCAGCCGCAGTACCACCCACGGCACCGGCGGCAGCCGCCGGACGGAGAACAGATTCCCCCAACCTGAACGCTCGCTCGGCTCCGGGGCCCAAACGGTTCATCAAACCGATCGGGAGCAGCGGCGGGACAAGCGTAGACGCAGCCATAGCGGCGCCGGAGGCCAGAGCCCCAGCGGGGTTCCGATCCACCGCGTCCGGGCCCATGCCCACGAGATCGGCGACGTTCCCGATGTTGATCGGGGATAGGGTCGGGTTGATGATCCCCGGCCCGACTTCCATGGTGTTCAGCGGGACCCGTTGCCCGAACGCCTCTTGCATAGCGCCGGCACGACCGCCCCGCTGAGCAGCTTCTTGAAGATACAACTCCTTGGCCGTCTTACGGATCTCGCTGCGGACCTCGGCCGGATCGCCTTTCGTGAAGAACTCCGGCTCGTTCTGAGCAATGAAGTCCTCCGCTTTGATCATCTGGTCGCGGAAGATCACGTCGGCTGCGGCCCCAACCCAGTCCTTCGGCATCCTACTGCGCCCCCGCCCCTAAAATGGCCCTAGCCCGATCTGCCGGGCTCATCCGCGGAACAGCCCCAGTCGCCGGAGCGGCCTGACTGTTCGTGGCGGGCATGGGGAGACTCTCAGATGCAACGCGCCGCCCGTCGGTCGGGTCGAACGCTTCGGTCTTGTCAACCTTGCCGATGAAGGACCGGCGGCGGCGCAAGAACTGATTCTGCCGGTTCGACATCGCGCGGAGCCGCGACAACGCCAGCTTGGGACCAACAAGAGGCCCAATGATCTGCACGTTGCTCTGTGTGTCCTTCGCGAGCATATTCGACACGCGGCCGTCGGGGTTCAGGGAGTACATGAACCACCATTGCATCTCTTGTTCAGTCAACTGCCCGGAGGCAACCCGGTCGAGGTTCGCCTGAGAGAAGTAGGTGTCGATGATCTGCTGCTTCTCTTCGGTTGTGTTCGCGGGGTTGTTCAGGACGCTGTCGAGAGAGGCGGAGTAGCGGTCCATGAACGGAACCGAAGAGGTCGTCTGGACAATGTTCCTGAAGTTCCCGAGAACCTCGGAAGCCCACGCCTCGACACCGATGCTCTTCGTATCCCCGCTTTCCAGCCGGTTGATAAGCTCGTTCACGGACCGGCTCTGGTCATAGACTTGGTCATACTCGAAGTTCTCGTTGGCGCGACGCCGGTTCTCAACGATGGCTTCGGGCGGCTGCGATCGAGTCAGACCAGCATCGGCTTCAGCGCGGATGGCGCGGTACTGGTTTTCTGCAAGCTCCCGTTCCGGACCAGTGACCTTCGGGCTCGCAAGCTTGTTCGCCAGCGTCTGAAGCTCGACTTCCCGCGTCTTGATCTTCTCAGTCTCGGCCTTGGCTGCGATTCGTGCCCGGCGCTGCTCGCCCGCAGCAGCGATGCTATCGTCCCGACGAGCAACCCGATCGGACTCGATTTTCTTGCGGGCCTCGTCATCGAGCGTCTTCTGAAGAGCCTCTTGGTCAAGCCGGGTCTTCGTATCGAACGCTTGCCGCCCGAGAGCGGGGATCTGCGAGACCAGCCCGGAAACCTCAGGGATGCCCTGAAGCGAGTTCGCGAGCGCCGCCTGCTGAGCTAGCACCGGGCTGAGGTACTGATCCTGCGCCTGAAGCTGCGTGAGGGCGTTCGTCTCGTCCTGTGGCATGAGCGGGAACGTGCCAGCCGGGAGAGGCTCGCCGTTGACAATCGGGGCTGCCTGCGGGGACACAGGGGCTGCCTGCGCGACCTTGTCAACCTGACTGCTGGCGGTCGCCTGCGCCTCACCCAAAGTCTTCGATCGGGCTTCGACCTTGCTCTGAAGATCAAAAAGGGCGTTCGCGTTCTTGATCTGTGCTTCGCGCTCCTTCCGAGCCTCCTCAGCCGCATCGAGCTGCGCCTGACGCTGAGCCGCCAGAGCGTCCTGCTGCTGCTGATAGGCCATCTCCTCGCGCCGCTGCTTCTGTTGGAACAGGAGGTTGAGCAGAGCGGGATCGGGCTGTCCGGCGTTCGGGTTACCTTGGAAGGGCATTGCTTACCAACCTTCAAACAGCGCGCTGTAGGAACTGTCAGGGTTCGTTGCCATCTGGTTCGCGGTCGAGCCCGGGCCATAGCCGCCTTGGTTGAATACGGTGCGCTGATTAAGCTGCTGCATAAGCGCGGCATTCCCGAGCGACGAACCCAGCGTACTCGTGGCACTCCCGATCGCGTTACCGATCGAGTCGGCCTGATTGGCCCCGCCCTGTTGCCGGAGACTGTTGGCCGCCATCGCCTGCTGAGCCGCGATCTGAGCGGCGTTGAGCTGACCGGACGACTGTCCCTGAACCGCAGCGGTGCCGGGAGTCAGAGTTGACTGAAGCAGCCCCGAAGTCGCGAGGGCGTTTTGAAGAACTCGGAGGTTCTGATCCAGCTCGGCATCGCTGATCTGCTTCTGGGCGGCGGCCTGACTGATCCCGCCGAAGTTGGCCTGAAGCCCCGCGCGGGTCGAGAACCGATCGAGGTTCCGCTGATCCTGCGCCTGGAGCTGCTGGAAAAAGGGGTTGACGTTCGGGTCACCCGTCCGCGCGAAATCCGCACCGGCAGCCGCGATCCCCGAGGCCGCCGCACCTGTCCGCGCGCGGTCGATCACCATCTGCTCGGCAAGCTGCGGAAGTCCCGCGTCCTTGAACCGCTGAATCTTGGCCTCAAAGTCCTTCTGCTCTTGGAGTTTCTTCTGAAGATCTCCAACCGTGAGACCTGCACTCGTAAGTGCTTGTTCTAGGCGTCCGATATTCTTGACCGGGAGCGCCCCGGTTCCGCCAGTTCCGCCGCCCCGCAGATAGGTCCGACCGAAAGGCGCTCCGGGCCCGACGTTTTTGGCTGCTGCGGCTAGTTGTTCAGCAGAAAAGCCCTGCCCGTGAGTATCTTGGAGAAGGGTCGGATCCTGAGTGATATTCAGAAGCGCGTTTGTTGCCCGGCGGCGCGTCTTTGCGTCCATCGGGGCGCTCTGGAGTTGCCCGATCAACTGCTGAACCGGACCGGGGATGCTATTCAGGTTCCCCCAACCGATCTGGTTCAGCGCATCATACTGCGCCGCTTGCATGGCGTAGTCGAGACTCGGGTTGTAGTTCGACGAGATGATGTCGCTCTCTCGGACCTTCTGTCCCTCCGCAGAGAGAAGCCCGCCGCCGATCTGCCCGGCTGCCCCGAGGAGGCCGCTGATGATTGCTCCCCATGCCATAGCTAGAGCCTTTCCAAGTAGAGACGAGCGAACGAGACGCTCTGCCCCATACCAGAAGCAGAGAAGTCCGGGTTCACGACGAGATCGGCCGCGTTGGCACCGCCATCGAAAACCCCCAGCTCTGCGTGAAACGTGTAGGTCGATCCGGGCGTCGGGTTCTCTACGACGTGCTTCATGTAGTCGTGATGCGCCGAGTGCCGAACAGAGTTGCCAACCGTGTCAGAAATCCACCTGCGCGTGAACGGCCCCTGCACCGTGTTGTAGCCCCCACCCGAGACGTCCATCCGAATGCGGGCCCCGGAATCACACGTCTCGGGCATCGTGCCCTCAACCTTGGCCGCGTAGGTCAGGTTGCACTCATATACCAGCCGGTACCCGGAGGCCGGGATGTACTGCCCAAGCGTCAGGGCCGTGATCGTCGTCCAGGTACCCGAACCGGCGTCGAGAATGTCTGTCTCCGTGCTCGAAGACGCCGTCTGCATCGGAATATGCGGCAGCCCGATGTTGGTCGAGTCCTTGATCTCGTAAGCCCAGACTTGGTAGAAGTCGACGACATCTGCGGCGGAAGCCGTATTCGTGAACTTCACAACGAGCGGATCGCCCGCGGTGGTGGTCTGCACGATGGCCTGGATATGAGAGATAGTCAGAATCGGACTGAAGTTGGTCGCGAGATTCTGATACGCCCCCGATCCAAGCCCGCCCGTTGTTGCGATTCGGATGCTAGGGCTTCCCGAGACCTTGGCGAAAGAAACCCCAATCAGGTACTTCGTGCTGGCCTTGAGCCCGGAAAGAGTCTGCTTGAAGCCCTCGTTCGGGGTCGTACGGAACGTGACTCGGAGCGCCTTCTTGTTGACACCCGCGGACGGAACAGCGAGCCCCGGTGCCGTAATGACGAGAGAGGTCGGAGTCCCTTCGAGGGTCCACCCGTTCGGGGCATCAGCGGCAACCGCGGAGGTCTTCGTCTCGAAGCCGTTGTTCGTGAAGAGCTGCGGACCGACGATCGGGGGCTCAACCCAGCCCGCGTCCTGCTGCGTGGCCGAGGAGTCCATGTAGACCGTCGAGACGAGATTGTTGTTCGCGAGCAGCCGGTAGCGGAGCCGCTCAAGCTCATCCGTCAGCTTGTCGGGGAGAGAAGGACTCGCCGTCGTGCCGGGGGTAATCGCCGTCAGGTACTCAGTCGCGTCGGTCGCGTGAGCATCGACGATACCCGGCTGGATCTCTTCGAGCATCGAGTTCGGGATCTGGGTCGCCGGATCGAGGTTGTCCTCATCGAGCGCGTTGAGCGTGTTGATGATCGCGTCTTCGTTCGCGTTGACCTGAGTCGACGAGATCGTCGTTCCAGACGTGTAGGTGTACGGCTTGACGAGCTGGGGCATGGTTAGACTGTCTCGTTGGCTTGCGCGTCAGGCGAGGGGCCCGAAACGAAGGCTTCCTGTGTAAGTGATCCGACCCAGAAAGGTTCTCCGAGGCCGTTGTGTGTGAAGCGGTGCCCGATCGTGGGAGACGAGCCCGTTCCGAAAATGCGCTGCCGCTGGGTCTCCGTCGTACCGCCCCAGACCGAAGTATCCCAGGTCCCGGTGTCCCAGAGGGCGCCCGCAGGGGGCACGGTCAGCCGGTGAAATGCCCCGCTTCGGGAGCCGTCTTCAAGGACGTAGTTATGGGTGACCGAGTAGTCCCCGTTGCCCTGCATCAGCAGGTAGGTGTCCCCGATAACCTTGGTCTTCGCCATGAGGCCGTAGTCGTTGTTGGCCGTCTGGAACGCGACCGTGACACGCTTGCCGAGATCCTGGTAGGTGTCCCGGGAGAAGCGGGAGACGCGGCCCTGAAGGTCGCCCAGATAGATGTACGGCTTGTCGTCCGATCCGCGCGCGGTCGCAATGACGTTCGGCGTGATCGAGGAGTCGAGGTCCCAGATGTACCACCGCGCGGTCTCGGCCGTGATCGGGTTGGCGCCGCGGATGTCGAGCGCGAGGATCTTGTTCTGGGTCGTGCTCGATCCGGTCGCGACGAGAAACAGGACGAGCCCCTCATCGGGCCAGTAGGCGCTGGTCGTGTACTTGAGCCGGCTCTTGTTGAGCCCCGCAAACGTTTCGCGGATCGGCCAGGACAGGTACTCGGAGACGACGTTCCCGTGCTGCTTGCTCATCGCGAGCGAGTGGATGCCGTTGTCACTCATGTAAATGGCATCGCCCACGTCTTGACCGAGATTCACGAAAGCGTGCTGCGAAACACAGCCCACGTCGATCGCGTCGCTCATGGTGAAGGCGTCTTCGTTGCCCGTCAGCGTCAGGTTCGGGACGAACGGGATGATCCGGCGGTTCGTCATCACGAGCAGGAAGTCCTGCTGGTTGAACGTAAAAGAGCCGAGCCCGGTATTATACTCTGCGCCGTATGAGCCTGGACCGAAGTTCGGACCAAGCGTCACGCCGGGGATCACGTTCGCGGCCGGCCAGTTCGTGGTCGTAGCCGGATCGGTGCCCCAGTCCGCGTAGCGGACAGCCATCGGGTTGTCGTAGTAGGCCGTGCCGTTCAGCCCGCCTAGGAAGATGAAGTTCCACTTGCTGAAGATGAACTGGGCACCGGCGGTGATTGCGCCCGAGAAGGCCGTCATGTCGATCTTCGTGACGTTGCCCGTGCCGCTACGAACCCAGAGGTCATCCACCGTCGCGGTCGGCTTTCCGCCCACGGCATAGACCTTGTCCGCAAACGTCGTGAACGACCAGCGGTAGTCATCCCCCGCCGAGATGGCCGGAGAGCCCGTCTCCGAGAGCGTGCCCGCGTCGTTTGCATAGACACTGCCGTCCGCAATCACGAGGAGCTGCCGAGAGGCCGCCTTTGAGTATCGATACTCGTAGATCGCCTGGATGCCGGGCGTGCCACTGATGGCCGCGTCGTAGTCCGCGTCGTCGAGTTCGGCCGTGGGCCGGGTTCCGAGCATGAAGCCCTTGCGGGCCACATTGCGTGCCTCGATCAGATCGGTCGGCTTGCGGCCGAGCGGGTGTTCTTCTTCGACGAGTCCGCCGAAGCCCGAGGTCGTATCCGACGTGAGCTTGCGCTGCTGGTTGTTCGCAGCCTGTCTGGCGAATCCGCGGATCGGCATACTACCCGATCAGCTTGCCCGGGAAGCCTTCCCGAGAAGCACTCAGAGCGTTCCCAGAATCCCAGCTCTTGACAACGTGTCGTCGAGCCGAGCTGCCGCCGTAGGCCATGTGCTTCGTGGACGCCTGGGCCTGGGCCATGTCCGCAAAGTGGGCAGCCGCATAGTCTCCGTCGATCGCCATCTTGACGATCGAGGTGGCCTGCCAAACGATGTCCGCGATGATGTCGCCGGGGATGCCGTCCCAGGTGCTCGTGCCGCCCGTCAGGTCGGGGTGCCGGTAGTAGTAGCTGTAGGAGATCAGATACTCGGCATCCGGCACCGGCCACACGATCGAGCGCAGCTTCGGATCGGGGACAGTCTCCGTGTACTCGTACGTCGAGCGGTCATACCCACCCACACTCAGAATCCGGGGTTGGCCGGACTCCAGATGCGGGCTCGGGATGCACTCGTCGAACTGCACGGTCGGATCGAGCTGCTGTAGGGAGATTTCGTCCTGGTCGAAAGACGCCCTGACCACTTCTCTAACGGTATCGGGTAGGAGGTACTCGGCGTAGACCAGATCGCAATCGCCCGTTACGTCACCTTGAACAGTAACCGGCATGTTCATGAGGGCAATGGTCGAGTTGACCGGGTGATACGAAGTCACGCGGAACGCCGTTTCGGCGTAGTTGGCATCCCCGATCGGGACAACCCGCATGATCGTATCGTCCATGAAGCGGTTCGAGATGTCCTCACCGCTGGTCGCTTCCGTGATCGTCGCCTGATTCGGCGTGATAGCCACATAGGACAACGTCGGAACGATCGATTGCGAGGAGGCAGTCGGCTTGGTAATGAGCTGCCCGTCATGGCGCAGATCGAACTCCCAGCGGCGCGTGCCGAGGATATCCTCCTTCGCCATGTTCAGGGCGTTGAGCGTCACGACGTGCTCCGGGTCGAGGGCAGAGAACGACGGTACCTCCGGCTGACGCCGGAAGAGCATGACTCTGTTCAAGAGCTGAAGCCCGGTGACGCTCGCCAACTACTCAAGCTCCTTCGGGGGCCGGCCGGGGCCGCGCTTGTTGAGGTTCTGTTCGAGCAGATACTCAAGGCCCTTGGCGATCGTGGCCTGCGTCTCGGCGATCTCGATCAGCTTGTCGCTGTTCGGGTCGTACTGATGCGTCGGGATGGCCTCGGCCGGCTTGCGGGCGTCATAGTGGACCGGGATCAGCCCACCCGACTCGTTGAAGACGTCCTTCGTCTTGAGGATGAAGTCCAGCACATCGGGGACCGGCTCGGCGGTGATGTCCGTGGCCTCATGCCAGGAGAACCACTGAAGCCAGTCCATGTAGCGCCGGGAAAACTCGTGCTGCGGCAGTACGTTGCCGTCCATGTCGAGCGCCAGATCGGACCGCTCGGGGAACAGCTCACCCACCTTGACGACGGCCCCGTTCAGGAGCAGCGGAATGCCATCGAGCTTGACGATCGCGTCGGGAGCGAACTCCTTGCGATAAGCCCGGTGCCGGAAAGTCCCCCGGTCGTGCATGACCTCATGACCAGCCGTCTGCCACCGAATGGCGTCCGGCATGCTTCGATCTCCGCGATTCGTCGTATCTGCCACATAGACTCCTTTGATTGAGGGAAGAACGAGGGGGGCCGCTAGGCCCCCCTCTCAGGACTAGACGTTGATCCAGGCGACGTGATGCTCGGTCGTGACGCCAGCCAGCGAGACCATCGTACCGACGACGTTGTCGTAGATACCCGATCCGGCTTCGGCAGTCGCGTCCACCGCACCGGCGGTCGTGGCGCTCGGGACGAGCGGCGTACCAACGGCCGGGGTGCCGTTCATCAGAACGGAGCAGAGCCCCTTGTTCTGAAGCCAGAAGTAGACCGGAGTCGTCGAGCCGGCACCAACACCGAACTGGGTGACACCCGCAACCTTCTGGGTCTGGTTGTTGTCGGCGATCTGGACATCCTGGGCATAGTTGACCAGAGTGACCGTCGTCGAGGTCGTGATCGCGACCCGGAGGGGCTCGATCTGGAGGGTGATCGCCGTACCCGCGGCAACAGCGGTGTTGCCGAGGATCTTGTAGAGCGTACCCTCACCCGTGTCGTCGTCGATGTTCAGGAAGTCGCCCGCGAACTGGTTGGCAGCGATCGTGCTGGAACCGGCCAGGGTGACGTCGAGAACGGTCGATCCGAGAGCGAGCGAGCCCGTGGTCTGCGTGGGAATCACGCAGAGGTCGTAGTTCGTGCTGACCTCATTGAACTTGCAGAGCTTGCCAGTCGCGATCGCAGCGTTGCGATTGCAGACGTAGACATACTCGCGTCCATCGGGGAGAGCCGCCGAAGAACCGACCGGATGCAGGGGGGTCGTGACCGTCGAGTAGATCGACTGCCCAGACGAGGCGCCAGTTCGGAGAATGGGATTCGTGTAAGACATTTCTTTTCTCCTCCTTAGGCCGTCTGGCCGGTGACCTTGTTGTTGAACTTGCGGCCATCACAGACGAGGTTGCCCTGGAAGATGATCTTCACGCTGTAGGCATCCTGGAAAGCCTGCTCCATGACCGGGCCCATGTCGAACAGCGCACCCTCAGCATACGCACCGTAGAGACAGTCCGTATTGAGCATGTAGGTGTAGCCGCTCGGGCAGTAGGGGTCGTGGAAGATCGGCGACTCGCGGAAGGTCAGCTTCGAGAAGCCGAGCTGTCCGGTCATCTGATCCGACGTGAAGCGCACCTGCGGGACGAGGCTCGCCTCGTAGTACAGATACACGTCGTCGGTCGTCAGGATGACGTTCGGCTTGATCGAGCCTTCCTCAGCATTGAGGAACGCCTTGCGCCAGTTGGCAATGCCGGTCGTGGCAAACGAACCACCTGCAAACGAGACCGAGCCGGGAGCCGTACCCTTGGCCGAAAGACCTCGGGAAGCCCACTTGCTGTAGGTCGTCGCGTCCGCGCCCTGGAGGCTCGAAGAGCCCGCTGCAATGATCGAGTCGAGGGACGTGATCGCGTTGGCCGGGCTGGTCGTGCTGAAGAGATCCGAAGCCACCATGTCGACGAGCGCGCTCATCGCGTCCGAATACTTGTGGGTCCAGAGATCCGCAAGCTGGGCCGAGCCGCGGTTGTTGCGCCGCTCGAAGTTGCTCATGATCGCCGTAGCGCCGTAGAGCTTCCAGTTCGCGCGGGTTCCACGGATGGTGTCGCTGGTATCGGTCGAGAACTCCGAGTAGCCACTCGCCATGCGCCGAGCCGAGCCGTTCGTGTCGAGCTTCACCCGAACCTTGATGGACTCACCCTGCCGCGCCTTCGCGGCAGTACCGGACGGGGAGCCGTCCGCACCAATCTGACCCGAAAGCACAGAGCCGATCTTTCCATAGACGATCGAGACACCGGGATGGGCATCAAGCGAGTTCTCACGGATGCCGGGATGGATGGCTTCCGTGGTCGTGGAAAGGATCTCGTTCTGTACTCGCGACTCAGTAAGGTCTGCAATAGGCATTACTGTTCATCCTTGTACATTGAACTAGCTCCAGAGCTTGTTCGGGTCTTTCCCGGCCATCTCAGTCGCTCGTTCGAGAATCTGCCGAGTGATCTCAGCAGTGATTTTGACGCCGGGCTTGACTGCAACCGAACTGGCCGGAAGAGCTGCCCTCGTCGTATGCCGCGCATCCGTCGCCTTACTCAAAAGGGCGTTCGTTGCCTCGGGTTTAACGTTGTTGACCGGGTTCGCGAGCTTCTTCTCGACTAGCTTGTCGTAAGTGTCGAGCGTCATCATGCGAAACGTCTTGGAGCCGCCGGGCCCGCCGAGGGACTCAAGCTGGGCAATCGCTCCGGGATCGCCGCGCTGCGCGCGCTGCTCAAGGCTGGTCACAGCCCTCTCGATCTCGGTCCGAGCCTGCTTCATCAGCTCCGGGTCGTCCTTGAACGAAGCAAGGGCAGTCTCCACGTTCCCCTCGACGACGGTCTTCAGACCAGCCACCTCGGTCCGGTTGAGCCGCTCCTGAAGCTGGGCGTTCTGCGCCTTCAGCTCGTTGATGACGGGGTCGTACTGACTCTTGAGGCTCTTCACCTCAGGATCGTAGAACTCCATCTCGGGCTCGGTCTCAGCCGGCTTCTCTTTCGCGGCTTGCAGGGCAGCCTGGATCTGCGGGTCGGTGCGGAACTGGTGTCCCGCCTGCGCCAGCTCGATCAAAGCGTCCGGGCTACCGAGGGCGTCCACATAACGCTCCAGGGCGGCAAGCCGCTCGTACTTTTCCTGATACTCGTTGACCGGGGCAGTCTCCACCGGAGCCACCTCTTCCGTCACGATCACCTCGTCAGCCACGTCGTCCTCCTCTTGAAACGCCGGGGATCGAGTAAATCTTGCCTAGTCCGGCGTACATCTCATTCCGCGCGCCGCCGACCTTCTCGGACGACTCAGCGAGCGAAAGCCCCTTGCTCTTGGTCCAACTGTTCAGCTCCGATCGGGAGCTGAAGGGCTCGTCTCTCAGGTTCAGGTATTGCCTGGGAGCGCCCCATTCGTTCGTCTTCACCGACGAGATCATGATCTTCATCTTGCGCCCGCAGCAGATCGGCACGTCGTCCGACCACTTGTCATATGCTTCTGCGTCGCACAGCTTGCAGTAGTAGTCGTGGATGACGGCACTCATCGCACAGCCTCCCCAGCACTCTCGGCACCCTGCGGCATCGAGTCTGCGGTCGGGGCCTGTCCCTGAGCACCCTGCTCCATCTGGTTCGGGTCCTGGCCCATCTGCTGAGCAACCCGCTTGTCGACAACCCACTTCTGGGAGTCCTCGCCGGCCAGGGTCACCATGCGCGTCGCGGCATGGACCGGATCGATGATCGGGTTCTGGAGACCGTTCAAGCTCTGGTTGAGTGAGGCCACCTTTACGAACTCGGCCATGGGATCGATCGGGGTCGTGCTGTTGAGCTTGACGCCGTAGTCGAACTCGCCGAAGAGGTCCTTGGTCGTGGCCTTGACGAAGCCCTGCTGGATCTCGCTCTCGGACAGGAACAGGGCGTTCTCTTCGCCGACGATCGGGATGATGAACTCGCGGCCGTCGCCGGTGTTGAGCAGCGCCCGATGGGAGACCTTGATGATGTTCGTCCAGAAGCTCTCGAACTTGCCCTGGATGCGGCTCTTCGCCATCTGGCCGCCGGATGAGATCGCGTTCGCCTCGGCGGCAGTCTGCACGTTGGCCCGCTGCCCGCGGTCCATGGCACTGACGCCGAGCACCTCGCGGATCTGCTCCTTCACCTGATACAGCAGTCCGACGAGTTGTCCGTCCAACTGAAAGAGCGGGATCTCGTGCGCGATCTGGGAGACATCGCCGTCCGCCTCGATGAACTCGGCAAAGCCCTCGGCGTTCAGCAGGTTTTCGAGCTGCCCCTGGGAACTCTGGAAGCCCGCCTTGTTGACGAACACGATCCGCCGCATCCGGTTGATGAGCGTGTTGATGAGGGTCCAGAGCTTGTTGTAGAGCCGCTGCTCGGCCCAGACCATCTGCGGGAACGGGATGCCAAACGGACTGTCGAGCTGCTCGTTCAAAGTCAGGATCGAGAACGGGAGCTGCCCCCAATCGAGCGGCCACTCCTGCTCCTCGCGGACCAGCTTATCGCTGCCGGGGGAGAATCCGAAGAAGGTCCGCCGCGAAGCGTCGTAGATCACCCATTCCTCAAACATGCTGATCGAGTCAGGCTGGGCGTTCTTCCCGCGGCCGATCGTGCCCGGATGTGCGGTGATGGGCTTCGTCCGCTCGTGATAGGGCCGCAGATCGTAGTTGAACGTGGGCTCCCAGTCGGCCACGTTGATGAGCTTCGGGTTCTTACTGATCTCGCTGCGCGATCGGTAGAGGTTCTGGAAGGCGATCCAGCCCACCTCCCCGTCCATATCGAAGGCGTTGACCAGCGGGTCGATCCGCATCTGCCACGGTCGCACCGCCTGGGTCCAGGGCAGATCCGGCGTCTGGTTCTTGAACCGCGCGATCACGTTGCCCTTCTCGTCTTCGTACTCCTCGACGTCCGGGGTGTACCCGTGCCGCACGCCACCGAAGGGCAACAGCACCGCACTCTGGAGAGCCCGCTCGGCCTCCCGGCGATACTGCTTCTCCTTGATGAGCGCCGATACAACCTTCTGGTTGATCCACGCCCGACGCCATGCGTCCGCGTTCGCCGCTGTCCCGCCAAGCGGCCGCAGAACCGGCTCGGGGTCCTGGGAACTCGTCTGGGAGATGAGCGTGTTGATGATCGAGAACAACAGGTTGCCAACGAACTCGTCGGCACTCTCGACCGCGCGCGGCATGGAGGCTGAGTAGCTCCCCCGGTACGCATCGAGGAACCGCATCGCCATGTAGTTCGCGTTCGTCCCTCCGAGAGACGACCCGCGGGTCGACGGGATCAGCCCGGCGTTCGCCCACTCCATGTCCGCCATGAGCATCATGGCCTTGACGTCGCGTACGTCGACGCCTTTCTTCGGACGGCCCATCTAACCCAACCTCGCCATGCCCGAGCCCCCGGAAGGCACGGTCACGATCGGCTTGTTGCGGTGCCGCAGGATCTGACGCCGGAGCTTCGAGAAGTCCGTGTCCTCCAGCCGGATCACCTTGTCGAACGTGCGGATGTTGGGCGAACTCTGAACGAAGTACCGCGCGCAGTCGTAGCCGTCGTCCCGCTGCTTGTCCGTCACGACGATCGAGGAGGGCACGTTCGGATCTCGCACGCGGTCGTTGTACCGGAGGGTTGACCACTCATCGATCACTTCGACGTTGTCGGAGTGGACTAACATCCGCGGCTGGCCGGTTCTCGGATCGAGCGCCAGGAAGTTCATCAGCTCAAGGTGCCCGGCCTTGCGATCGGCCTGAGCCAGCTTGTCGATGTCCCAGATCGGGAGTCCGCGCTTACGGAACGTCTCCACGACCTCGGGCCGCTTCGGATCGCCCACAACACGGGTGAGCCGGCTCTTCCAGTCGTTCTGCTTCAGGATGTACTCGACCTTGGCAGCGACATCGTCCGGCGTCAGGCCCCGCTCGTAGATCGATCGGCGGAGCACCACCTGATTTGGCCCAACAAGCCAGAACATCACTACTGTTGGATCGTTGAAGCCATAGTCGATCGAGATGTTCACGTCGGCGTATTTGAACCACTCCTCGTCCCGGTGGATGACGTGCGCCGGTTCACCACGCGATCCGACCTCGGTCCGAAGCGGCACCACGCGACCGCGAGTAAATGTCCACTGGCCGCCGAACTGCTCGGCGAACCCGGCATCCTTCATCGCGTTGCACTCGGTCGTCGACTCGAAGCAGTCGTGGCCGTTGTCCTGCGACGGGGGCTTGGTCTCGTCCTTGGGGGACGTGAGTTCCGCGGTCGGGGCGGCACGCAGCTCGGCCTTCTGGTGCTCGATCCAATAGCGGGGGTACTTGAAGTCCGGGTTCGCGCGGGGGGTAAACTGGAAGTTCTCGATCTTGAGCCCCGGGTTCGCCTTGCCGCGCTCGATCTCCTTGAAGATCCAGGCGGCCTCGATGTCCGGCGTGGTGGGCCAGATCGACTTGCGCGTTCGGGGGGACAGGTACTTCGACCAAACCTGCTCGTCGAGCCGTGCGGCCTCCGAGAGAATGGCGATGTCCACCTCTTCGGACTGGAGCTGCCGTTCGTTCGCGGCCGACTTCACGGTGATGATCGAGTCGACGTTGCGTCCGTGGCGGTTCTTCCCCCAGCGGATCGCGATCTTCATATTGCCCTGGGACGGGTTCTTGACCTGCGTCACGATCTCGTAGTCGTGGCCCAGCATCTCGTATCGCTCGACCAGATCCTCGAAGGCGTAGTCAAACTCTTTCGCGAGGTCGTAGTTCGGCGCGACGATCCAGACTCTCTGCGTTTCGAGGTCTGGGTTGGTCCGCAGCAGGGCGCCGTGATACAGGATGTCCGGCAGCACGTCCTTCCAGGCCGCATACGACTTGGACGTTCGGGCGGGGGAGCTTGCGATCTTGGTGACCGCCTCCGAGCGATGAAAGCGATCGACTTCCGGATCGTACGTCTTGTAGCCGTACAACTGGAAGACCGCTTGTCGGAAGCGCGCTCGGGCTTGATCGGCCAGAGCTACTTAGCCCACACGAGGAGATCGAGGGTCGTCGCGCCGGCAACAGAGAACGTCACCACGCCCGCGGTGCTGATCGAGGCGATCGTGCAGTCTCCGGAGGCAAATGCCGGAACCGTCGCCAGCGCCGCAGTTCGGGTCCCCGTGATCGCCGTCTCGACGATGCCGTGGAGCTTCGTGTCGAACGTGTCGTTATCCGCGCCGACGCTCAGAGACCAGCGATAGAAATTACAATCCTGGAGGGGAAGCTGGTTCGCGTGCCCTCTGGGGCCTGCCTGAAGCTGGGTCGGGGCCGGGGCTACAACGGTGATCGCCAATGAGTTGTCCTCGGGGCAGGATCGCCCTACGGGGAGTCTTGCGGGTTGGCATGAATTATGCAAGGGGCCTGGTGGTGTATTTTGCACCAGTTGGGCATAACTTTTGCTGGGGGTGCCTAATCATGTTGCACCCCGGCCAGTCCTAAGCAGTACTGGGTCCCCGCGGGCGTTTAGATTTTGAGCACTCTCGCCGCAACGGCGGGTCTGTCACAGCCGCCGCGACCCCCACCCCCCGGAAGCCGGGGCCCTTCGACCCCGTATACGATACGAGCCCGTTCCGTATCGCCAAAACCTGAGCAAAATCAGCTACTTAGCCGCTTGGCACGGCTCTTGCATGGCTGCGCCTGGGCAACCCATACCACCGATAAGGTGTAGTATGTCAACTAGAGGTATAGCGGCTAAGTACGCGGAAGTATTGGGGAATATGGGATAGCTGGAGTGCAGAGTGGGCGAGTTTGCAAGCAATCCTGGGGCTCGGCGGCTGTGTCAATAGAGGCATTCATGACTGGATAGGTCTGTTTATCCCCGGGGAAGGCGCGGGCGAAGCGCGTTCTCGCATTTGAACAAGTGTTTGAGTGGTATCCCCTACAAACTCGCAACTGTTCCGTTTGGAACACCACTGTACCGTTTGGAACACTTGCGCATGCGCGCTAAGTGCCCGGATTCATTGGACTTTGTTGTTGACGCTCTGTCAAGTGTTCCGATTGGAACACTAAGTGTACCGTTTGGAACAGTTGCCCCGCAGGCGAGGCGATAGAAGCGCGTTTCAGGGCTGGCACGCTGTATGCATTAGAGTCTGGCATAACCGGCGCCCACGAGGCGCGAGAGGAGATAGAGACATGCGACAGATGATCCGACGAATCAATGGTAAGCTCATCGCCCCCATCCTGCGCGCCACCGGCAAGCGATTCGGCAAGATCCATCGCCAGCAGAACGACGCAATCTATCGCTGGATCGACACAGTCGGCGCGAACATGCGAGCGGACGGCTTCTAACCCGCTGATGAGTCCCCGGCAGGGGACGAAACGCCGTGAGGCGTACGGGATGCAACCAACCCGAGAGGAGAGACAGCATGAAGACGAAGCACGATCCGACGCGATGCAAAATGGCCTTCGGGCGCCCCACCCCCGAGCGCGAACAGTGCCCCCGGTGTGACGAGCTGCGCGACGGATCTGCGCCGCGCAAGGGTTGGGGATCGCGCACGAGTGATGATGCCCGACACGCTGCCGACATCCAAGCGCACTTCACATCACACCGACACGTTAGCGGTGGTTGCGGCCCGGTCTGCACGTTTAGGGAGTGGTAGCCATGCGTGACACCATTCTCTGCATCGCCTTCTTCATCTTCTTCGGGCTCCAGTGCGCTAGCTGCTTTGCTGGCGCAGAGAATGAACGCCTCGCGCAGCTAGGGGTTGCTGAGTGCGATACTTTCGACTGTTGGGAATAGAGGAGAACTAGAATCATGGGCGAAATGGAAACGATGCGACAAGAATACTGGGAACACGTTCGCACGAGCGCGGAGGAGATTGAGGCGGACCTCCGATCGGGGGCACTCGATCCCGATGACGCGATGGAGCGCGTCGAATATGACTGCGACTCTCAATGGTCGATCTACACGTACCGCGCGAAGTGCGTGGTTTGCTTCCTGTCTGACAACCCGGACGCGCTCCCGGACGAATTAGGGGCGGACGAAATGCTGCGCGACGGATCAATCAATTGGAGCGGCATGGCATTCTTCGCGATGCGCGCGGACATCCTGGAACGGATCGGCGACATGGAAGCGATCGCGGAGGAAGGGAAGGAAGAGCGCGAGGCCGCGGAGGAGGCAACGGCCTAACCCCAATCCCGCCCCCATGCTTGGGGGCCTCCCATACTCTGATGCGCGGTGGTCGGAGTATCGGCGGCAATCAAGCCGAGAGGAGAAGTGACCCTATGATAACTTTTGTGCTAGCCCGACGACACGGACAAGAACTAGAGCTTTCCCTCTCTGTGGGCGGATTGTTCACACTTGAACGGCAGCCGGCAGCAGACGCCTACACGCTCACGGCGATCCGAGAGCTTTCGGAGAACTTCGCGAAACGCGCCGCGGGGCCAACGGCAACGGCGCTAGAATGCGTGCAAGCCCCCGATGCGACGTTCCGCACGGTGATCGTCATCTTAGAGAACGAAAAAGAAACTGGAAACGAGGAGAAGTGACCCTCCGGCCCCTAAGCGTAACGGCGAGGGGCTTGGGGCGTTAGAGGGACCCGAACGGATCGGGGAGCCTTGAGACACTAAGAGAGAGGAGAGACTGAGATGCCGTTCGCGTGCCTTGACGGGATCCACGGGATCGAGATTGAAATGCCCGACGACATGGTCGGCGACCTTACGGCCGCGGGCGACTGTGAGGGGGCCGCGCGCTACTGGGTCGATCGGCCCGAGATAGCCGCGCAGCTGGACGCGATTGGGCAAGATGCGCTGATCCGCGCGCTTCGGGAGTGTGGTGCCTGGACCGAAGAGGGGCTGGCAGACGAAGAGTGGACCCGGCTTCGAGCCATCTGGGTCGCGGCGGGATCAGTGATCGAGGAAGAAAGCGACCCCTCGTGACCCACCGCCGATCGGGTCTACACAGCCCCATTTGGCAGAAAGTTGGAAAATAAAATTTTTGAGTGCTCGCTTTGAGTCGCTGGGCGGGCCGTCTGGCGGAGCCGCGTCCCTCGCTCTACGAGCATACAGAATTATCTATTATCTGTCAAGCCCTCGATCGAAATACCCGAATTCCCGAGCAAAATCAAACACTTGACCCATCCACCCGACCCATCGAAAAGTCTCCGAAAAATCGACCCAAACCAGCCAAATATCGATATTTTGCCCCAAAAATCGATTTTTCGAGATTTTTAAGGAAATATCTCATGACCCACGAACGCTGGCTACCCCTCCCCGACTACCCGCAGATTGAGGTCTCCGATCGCGGATCCGCCCGTTGGGCCGATACCCATGACCCCTTGAAACGATTCCGTTGGCACGGCTATATCTGCATCCGCGTCAGCACAGCCCCCCGGACCCTCCATAACCTCGTGGCCTCCCTCTTCCTGCCAGACAAGCCACCCGACGCGACCCATGCGTTCTTCCTGACCCCCGATCGCGAGAACTGCGCCGTCACCAACCTCTCCTGGGCAAAGCCCGAGCGCCGACCCATCGAGCGCAGGTCCGGTCGACCCATGAGCGGCCAGCTCATCTATGCCCTCAAGGCCCGAGCAAAGAAAGGCGCCTGACCCATGACCCCCATCCCCGGCGCCCGACGCTACTCGATCGACCTCTCAGACGACCCGCCGACCATCTACTCACCCGCAGGTCATCCCAGGCGACCCAACCACAAGCACGCGATCGCCATATGGTGCGACGACGGCATTCGCAGATGCAGAACCGTCCGCCGCTGGGCCGCTCTGGCGCGTCACAGAGATACACTCGATCGTGTACTCAAGATCCTCGATCCTGACCGCCGGTCACAGATGGCCGATCGCCTTGCCCTTGACGACTTTTGAGGAAAGTGGTTCCGTACAAATAACAAAGGAGAATCCACAATGAACTTGCAAAAAATTCTCTCCGAGCACGCCAAGTGGCTCGCCGACCCGTCAACCGGAGCCCGGGCGGATCTTCAGGGCGCGAATCTTCGGGGCGCGTATCTTCTGAACACCGATCTTCGGAACGCGAATCTTCAGGGCGCGAATCTTCAGGGCGCGGATCTTCTGAACGCGAATCTTCAGGGCGCGAATCTTCAGGGCGCGAATCTTCAGGGCGCGGATCTTCAGGGCGCGTATCTTCTGAACACCGATCTTCGGAGCGCGTATCTTCTGAACACCGATCTTCGGAACGCGGATCTTCAGGGCGCGTATCTTCTGAACGCCGATCTTCGGGGCGCGATCGGCCTCGTGTACCTGACCCAGACCGATGCCGGCTATTCCGTCCTGGCCCAGCAGCCCGAACCCGAAGCCCCTTGGAGGATTCGAGCCGGCTGCCGCGATTTCTCGATCGACGAAGCGATCGCCCACTGGTCCAGCCCTGACTATCACACTCCTTCATCCGGCCGGCGCTGTGTCGCGGCGATCGAGTGGTTCCGAAAGGAGACCGAGCGATGACCATCACCCTCGATACCCCGATCAAGTTCCTGCGCGAAGACGGCAGCGCAACTCACGCCAATAAGGAGTCATACCCGGTCAACCGTTGGATGCGCGTCAAGGGCCCTCTCGAACCCTGCGAGAACGGCTACCACTACACGACCCCTCAGCACTGGCGGAAATGGCTGACCACCCGGATTCATTTGCTCGAAGCCAAGGAACCGCTCTTTAGAGAAGACAAGTTCTGCGCCCGGGGTATCAAGCTCCAGCCCCGCCTGACGACCTGGACTCCCCGCACGGTGGCCCTGTTTGCCGCCGACGGCGCCGAGCGGGTTCTGCCGATCTTCGAGCGAGCGTTCCCCGACGACCCCCGGCCACGGCAAGCGATCATGGTAGTCCGTTCCGGCTCGGCGTCTGAGGCGTCTGAGGCGTCTGAGGCGGCGGCCAGGGCGGCCAGGGCGGCGTCTGAGGCGGCGGCCAGGGCGGCGGCTAGGGCGGCTATGGCGGCGGCCAGGGCGGCGGCCAGGGCGGCCAGGGCGGCGTCTGGGGAGACTGAGGCCAAATGGCAAGACGCCCGATTCCTGCAATACCTCAACGGGGAAGTCCAGTGACCGAGCTGATCGCATTCTGGGCTGGTTGTATTCTGATCGTCGCCGCGGCTGTGTGGCGTTAGGGGGAGCCAGCGGGTAGGTACGAGGCGGTTGGTGACTGTAATTGGCCGATACCGCCTCTGCCTCACTCAATCGACGAGACTAGTTATATGATGCAGGAGTCGCAGGGCAAGGGCTGCCCCCAGTTTAAGGAGCGCACCGATGGCAAAGCTGATCCGCGATAGAAGCACGAAGGAGAAGGATCGGTGGTGGTCTGAGGTCGCCCGGGCGGCAGAGTCAGCACCGACGCTGACATACGAAAGGAGGAGCGCACCGATGGCGAATAGCTGGCCCGGCGGACATCGGCACGCGATGACGCAAGACGCGCACGAGAGATGGAACTCGGCGCATTACCCCGGAACGCGACAGCTTTGCGCGGTATGCGACGAGCCTACCGGCCGATGTGAAGAGGATCGGGAGCTGCTCGTGAAGCTGCACGCAGCATGGACGTATCCGCACGCTGGGTCAATCGGAGCCCTGCTCGACGAGGTGGCCGAGCGGGTCGAGCCGGGCATCTTTGGCGACGCCGCCATGGCCGCGGAGCGTGGAGAGGGGGAGGTGAAATGAGCTTGGTCGATCACGCGAGATTCGAGCTGCGAAAACAGTTGGCACTCGCCGACACCGAACCGGATCGGTGGATGGCAGATAGTGTCGTCGAGCTGATCGAAGCGTTCGCGCGTCAAGGCCATTCCGGGTTCAGCGCGCCCTACTGCATCGAGATGTTCAAGACGCTCGCTTCGTGGAAGCCTTGGGGACCGCTGACGGGAGAGGATGGCGAGTGGGTCGAGGTGATGGACGGCCTCTTCCAGAACAGGCGATGCAGCCATGTGTTCAAGGAGCACGGCGTGGCATACGACTCGCAGGGCCGGATCTTCGAGGACCCGGACGGGTCTCGGTGGACGAACGGCGACAGCCGAGTGCCGATCACGTTCCCGTACACGCCGACCGTCGAGGTCGTCAAGCGGGGAGAGGGAGAGGCGTGAGCAAGACGACGACGTTTGAGGCGTGGGCTGAGTTGGGCGTCGTGTCCGGCGAACTATGCGTCGCTGGCGCGATGTCACTGCATGACTGGTATCCGCGAGAGGGCGAGCGTCTGACTGTAGATGCGATCCCTGTCCGCGTCCGCGTCACAGTCGAAACGATCGAGGAGGACTCCGCGCCGTGACCCATCCGCCCAACAACGACCGCTTCCTCGAAGCGGTCTTCGGCCGATCCACCCAGGGCGTCTTCACCGCGTCTTTCCGCGGCCCCATGAGCACAGCCAAATGGAGCAAGAACCCGTTTTGCTCTGACCCCCTGTCGAACAACTACTACTGCGTCTCGACCCTCAGGGACCCGAACGGCCGCCGGACCCCGGACAACTGTGCTGCCCTGTATGTTCTGCTGGTCGATGACGTAGGGACCAAGATCGACCCCGCCAGACCCACCGGCATCCTCGGGCAGCCCACCTACCGGATCGAGACCTCCCCCGGCAACGAGCAGTGGGGCTACCTCCTCGACCCCCCCGATCGCGATCCGATGCACGCGGAGGCACTCGTCCAGGCCATGCTGCGGGCCTTCACAGCCGATGCGGCTGGGCGGAACAGGGTCGCGCGGCTGCCCTATGGCACGAACGGCAAGAACGGATTCGTCACGCGCGTGGCCTATTGGGACCCCGATCGCAGGATGACCCCTGAGGCGGCCTATGCGGCCCTGGAAGCCGTCCCCGTCAACCCGAGCGACCTCGCCCACCCTGATGCCCTGCCGATCGATCAGGACCCGACCATCCGCGCCCTGGAGCTGGCAGACCATCCGTTCGAGGCGACCTCGATCGCCGGCATCTACAAGGTCCAGTGCCCCTGGCTGGCCGATCACAGCAACGGCCGAGACGACGGAGCGGCGTATATCAGTCCCGCGGGGTTCAACTGCTTCCACGGCCACTGCCACGACAAGACCTTTTCTGACTTCCGGTCATTTCTGGGGCTTTCTGCCTCAGAGGTGGACGGCGCGATCGCGGATGCAGCGTTTGGGGTGAAGAGCGAACAGGAGACGCAAGTGGTTTCGGACGCCGGGGATGAGCCTGCACAGCAAAAGGAGCTGACCGTGGGGGTCGAAGAACAGGCTCATCCCTGGCTATCCGAGACGGCGAAGGAGTTCGCCGACCCCTCAGGGCGGTTTCTGTCCCGCGCCGAGCTTCAGGAGAAGTTCCCGATCGAATGGCTGTTCGATGGGATCGTGCCCATGGGGATCCCGTGGTGCATCGCAGGCGAGGGCGGGCTTGGAAAGAGCCGCATCATGCTCGGGCTCTGCATGTCGATCGCGAGCGGAGTTCCCTTCGGGAACGACTTCATCCCCGGAGAGAAAGCTGGGGCGCCGGTGGTCTTCCTGACGCAAGAGGACGATAAGCCCCAACGAGGGCATCGGTTCATCACGCAGTACGAATATCTCTGTCAGCGAGACCCCCGGTGGAACACCGACGAGGTCCGAGAGCGGCTCCAGCGCAACCTCTACATGCCGAGCCTCGAATGGGGTCAGCAGATCGACACCGCATTCCGCCACTCGTTCAAGCAGTTTCTCACGCAGATGCCAGTTCCACCCCGACTGGTTGTGTTCGATCCGCTGATCCTCTTCTGGGACCATGCCGACAAGGAGGCCAGCATCAACAGTGCCGGGGGCTCGGTCACCACCATGAGGCGTCTGCTCGTCATGACCCGAAACGGTCAGGATAACCCGTTCTCCGCTGCGATTTGTCATCATCTCTCCAAGGAAGGTGATGTCTACGGTTCGGCGATCCTGACGGCCAACTTGAGGCTGGTCTTCACCGTGACGGCGACTGATGGTCAGGTTTCCATGAACGTCGTCAAGGTCAACGCGAGCAACATCGCAGGGCGGGTCTACCCGATCGACCGATCGACCGATGGGAGTGCAGCCGTCTACCCCGGCATCCCGTTCGAGTTCGAGTCGAGCATCGAGCAGAAGCTGGCAGGGCTGATCCACAGCGGCGCGATCGACTGGGACGTGCCGGGCAGCAAGCTCATCGATCAGGCCATGAGCACGAGCGAGTTCAGCAGCCGAGAAGCCCTGGAGAAGCTCATTACACAGAAGGGTGTATGGCACAAGGGGACGAAGGGATCGGCAGAGGCGCTTGCTAAGTTGGGCCTTGAACACGCACACCACAACCGCTACAAACCCATGGGCGGATATTCAGGGGAGGAGACGGCATGAACGACCACGATCTCGACAAGCTCACCAAAGCCGCGATCGAACTCAACAAAGTCACCGCCATCCTGGCTGAAGACCCGGAGGTCCCCGAGTCGATCGCAGCCCTCTTGACAGCCGCGAGCGGCTGTTTTACAACCCTCGTTCACGTCGCCGAGCTGCTAGGCGAGATCCATACTTCTGTGTTATTCCCTAAACTGACGATCAAGGAGAAGGAGTTCATGCAATGACCCAGTGCTCGATCCGCGTGATTACGAACGGGTATGTGCTCGTGTACATGGACGGTAACGATATGGTCGAGCTGTGCTTCGACAGCCGGAAGGAGCTGAAGAGCTGGCTTGATGAGAACCTGGGCATCCCGGTTTGGGAGGAGACGGAATGACCAAGAGGAAGCTGATCCTGGGTTTGCAGACGGTCGAGGACGACGGGCTGCTGGTGCACGACAAGGTCTACCCCGAGAAGCAGTACGTCTTCGTTGACCCGCGATCGTTCTATGCGTGGCTGTGCAAGCAGATGGGCACGGACGCCAAGCCGGATTCTCCGACGCACTGTGGCCGGGTGGTCGTGGACTTTCTCAAGTTGGAGCGGTTAGAGCGGATCGAGGAGGCAGCGAAACTCGTCTATGCTGAGCCCTATAGCCCGACTAAGCTCGCAAATCTCGGGAGGGCTCTTCGATGATCCTACGACCGAGTAAAGCCAACACCTGGATCGGATGCCCGGGCGCGCTCGCGTTCTGTGAAGCGAACGACATCAAGGAGCGGGCTCGGACCGGGACCGACTGGGCGGCGCTAGGCACCCAGGCACACAAGTACGCAGAGGCGGGGATCCTGTCGCTGCGCTGGCCGGACAAGTATCTCGCCAAAGCGGAGGAGCTTGCGAATGGACTCCCGAAGAACATCCGAGACATCGCCGATCGGTACATCCAATGGGTCGACGAGTTCACTTTCGGAAGAGAGCGGATGTTCTGGGGCGTGGAGCGTTCTGTACCCTTGTGGTATGAGCCCGATCACCGCGGAACTGTTGACTTCTTCGCTGTCGACGGACGAGATCTTGTCGTGGTTGATTTCAAGTCAGGACGGGAGCCGGTTCCGGTTGAGCGTAATCCCCAGATCACAATCTACGCCATCGCCCTCTACGGAGAACTCCAAGCCGAGATCGACGTAGACCGCATCACGATCGGGATCATGCAACCGATCGAGTCGAGGGAGCCCTCTTTCTGGAGCTTCACGATCGACGAGCTGCACGCCTTCAAGCGGGAGATCACCTCGGCCGCGATCGAGGCACGGCAGCCGCTCGTTTCGGGACGCTTGACGCCGGGTAGCTGGTGCAAGTATTGTCCGGCCAAACAGAACGCGGTCTGCCCCGCCCTCGATCGGCAGATGATGGAGCAGTTCAACTTCGGAGACCCCGAGCTGCTCAGCGAAGACAAGCTCTTTGCCGTGTTGCAGAACATCAAGACGTACAAGAGCTGGCTTGAGTCGATCGAGGACCGCGCGCGGGAGATGCCGGCAGAGACGCTCGAAAAGCGGGGTTGGAAGCTGATCCAGGGCGCGCGGCGGTTCAACTGGAAGGAGGACGAGGACACGGTGGCGGGCTGGCTTCAGAGGAGCGGAGTCGATCCGTTCCAGCACAAGCTCAAGACGCCGAGCATGGTTCGGGATGAAGCAGGGGAAGCTCTGATCGAGGGAATGTACGAGACCGATTTCAACAAGCCGAGTCTGGTTCCGCTAAGTAAGCGTGGCCGGTCGGTGGGGAAGTAAGAGGAAGCTGAGATGCTGACGGATGAAGAGATCAAGGATCGCATGAACTATCACGCGCCGAGCGTGGGTGGGATTGCTCGACACGGAGAGCTTTCGTTCCGTATTGGAGATGCGGTTGTCGCAGTGAACGAAATCTGCCCGGAGGGCCGAGAGAAGTCCATCGCGATCACGAAGCTGGAAGAGGCGAAGTTCTGGGCTAGCGCCGCCGTGGCTCGAAACCCCGAAACCCGATAGCAAGAAGGAAACTGAGATGAACGTGACACTGAAGAACTGCCGATTTTCCTATCTGAACGTCCTGACTCCGCGCGAACAGAAGAACGACAACGGGGGCGTGACCTACCGCTATTCGGCGAACCTGCTCGTGCCGAAGGACAGCGCGGATTCCAAGGCTCTGTTGGCTGCGATCGATGCCGTTGCGATCGGCCAGTGGGCCAACAAGGCGCAGGGCGTCTTGGCGAAGCTCTACGCCGACAACCGGGTGTGCTTGAAGGATGGCGACAAGGAGCTGGACAAGGACGGGACCGTGCGATCGGGGTACGAGGGCATGGCGAGCCTCCGATCCGCGGCAGCCGCGGACAGTCCGCCCCGGGTCTTCAACAAGTTCGGTGACAAGATCACGAACGAGAACAAGCACGAGTTCACCGGAGAACGCTGCGGCCCGTATTCGGGTGCCTACGGCGAGGCGATGGTGCGGCTCTGGGCCCAGGACAATCAGGACCCGAAGATCGGCCGGCGGATCAACTGCCAGTTGATCGCGATCAAGATGAGCGCGGCCGGGGAGTCGCTGGCTCGCAAGGAGATGTCGGACGACGAGGTGCTGTCGCACTTCTCGGTCGAGACGCGCAAGGAGGTTGCGCTGGAGGACATGGCGTCGTGATTTTTGAAAACAACCTGGGCATCAAGGATTTGGACGGGGACTGTCTGATCTTCGAGTTCTGCGAAGGGGAGTTCTACATCACGGACGAGGGTGGAAATCGGAAGTTGCAGATCATGCCCGAAGACGCAGAGGCGATCGTTCTGTTCTTCAAACGACATGGGGTGAGTGCCTGAGGGTGGTGCCTCAGGCAAGGTCTGGAAGCGTACGCCGTGGCGCTGGCTGCATGGGTCACTCCTTGCTCGTGCAGACTGCCCATCCAGGGGGACTGATCCACCCCCGCAGCGAAACGGATCACCTAGGAGTTGGGTTACATGACCTATGTTTTTGTCGACTACGAGACGCGCAGCCCGATCGACCTCAAGCGATGCGGACAGGACGTGTATCTGGAGCGCGCCGAGGTCGTGATGGTCGGAGTCGGGTTGGACTGTTTTGAGCCGGACATTCGATCTGGGCTGACTGATGAGCCCGACATTATTTTCATCTCCTGGGGTGGCTTCGATCGAGAGGTCGCGCGGCGGGTCGAGAAGCTGGATTGCCCCAATTGGATCGACGCCCGATCGCTGGCGCAAACTGTCGGACTTCCCGCGTCATTGCAGACATTTTGCGCCGCGATCGGCATCCCGGCCAAGAAGGACCCGAGGGGTACGCGGCTCATCAACAAGTATTGCAAGCCGCAGGAGGACGGGTCGTTCCGGGAGATGACGCCCGAGGATCGTCAGGCCATGGAGGACTACTGCCTTCAGGACGTGCGGCTGCTCCAGCAGGCTTGGCGGTTCCTGTCCCCCCTTGTCGGCGAGTGGCAGCGCGTCCATCAGGCCAACTGGGAGTCCTATGACCGGATGAACCGGCGGGGTGTGCCGATCGACGTCTTGGGGTGCCGGCAAGCCCTCCGCGCGGTCGAGACGCAGACGCATGAGATAGAGGGGGAGTGCTTCGCGCGGTTCGGCTTCAAGACCACTCAGACGGCCAAGGTCTGCGAGTTTCTGGGTACACCCGACATCACGAAGCAGACGCTCGAAGGCTACAGGAGCAAGGACCCCGATCAGATGTGGGTCCGGGATGCCCGGCTTGTCACCTCCCGAGCCGCTGCCAAGAAGCTCGTGCCGATGATCGAGATGTCCCGGAACGGTCGGATCCACGGCGCGTTCCACTATCACGGAGCGCACACCGGCCGGGGCACCTCGATGGGGGTCCAGTTCCAGAACTTGAAGAAAGGGGTCATCGATCCGACGTTCTTCGAGAAGCTCCATGCAGCCGACCCGATCGAGGACGCGATCCAACAGACGCAACAGAACATCCGCGGGTTCATCAAGGCCGAGGGGGGCAAGACGCTCGTCATCGTGGACTACTCGCAGGTCGAGGCGCGGGTCTTGTCGTGGATCGCGGGGGAGTCCTATCTGACCGAGGCGTTCGTCTCTGGGCGGGACATTTATCGCGAGTTCGCGGCTTCGGTGTATGGGGTCAGTCAGGGCGACGTAACCGATACCCAGAGGGCACACGGCAAGGCAACGGTTCTCGGCTGCGGGTACGGGATGGGCCCGAAGAAGCTCGTCATCCAGGCCGGCACGATGGGCACGGTCATTCCCGCCAGAGCCGCGTCTGAGCTTGTCGAGCGGTATCGGAAGTCGTACCCCGCGATCCCGATGCTCTGGCAGGCGGTTGATCTCGGCATCAAGGGCCTGATCCGCGGCCGGAACGAGTGCTTTACCGTCGGCGAGTGCATCTTCACGATCAACCCCGCCCGCACGATGCTCCGCATCGAGTTGCCCTCTGGCCGGGTGCTCCGGTACTTCAAGCCGCATATCAACTCTGAGCAGCAGATCGTCTACATCGATCGCAACGGCCCGGTCCGTTGCTGGGGCGGCCACTTCGTCGAGAACATCTGCCAAGCGATTGCCGGTGATCTCAAGACCGACTTCATGCGCCGCTGCGACGATCACAACTTCCACGCCGTCATGGAGGTGCATGACGAGCTTGTGTTTGAGGAGTACGAGGAGCTTTCAGAGCTGGTTCTCAAGACCGCACTGGAGATGATGACCGAGACGCCAGAGTGGCTGGACTGTCCCGGGCTCATCAAGGGGGAAGGGAAGATCCTTCCGAGGTTCTCAAAATAACCCCTGAGGCCAAGCTCAAACGCGACTGCCGCAAGATCGCCAAGGCGCACGGGTGCAAGCTCTACCCGGCGGCGTTCAAAGGTCGGCGCGGGTTCCCCGATCATCTGCTGCTGTGCCCCGGTCGCGCGGTGGTGCTGGTCGAGTTCAAGCGTCCGGGGGGACTGCTCTCAGAGCATCAAGTGAGCACGATCATCGATCTGCGCATGGCCGGACAAGTCGTCTGGATCATCTATCGGCGGGAAGAGTTTGAGAACAACCTGGGGGACGTGCTTGAGCAAAAGAGCAGGCTTAGCTAACGCGCGGCTGTGTCGGAAGTGGCGATCGGAGAACCCAGAGAAGGCCATTCACAGTCGGGTCAAGACGCGCGCCGCCAAGGGGGGTGTGCTTTTCACTCTCACGTTCGACGACATCAAGATCCCGGAGAAGTGCCCTGCCTGCGGCGCCCAGATCGCGTTCGGGGGACCCCAGCAGCGCAACACTTCCCCCTCCCTCGATCGGATTGTTCCCGGGCTCGGATACACGCCGGAGAACACGATCATCATATGCTTCGCGTGCAACCGCCGGAAGAACGACTCCACCCCCGAGCAGCTCTATGCGATCGCCGACTACGTCTACCGGCTGCGGAAAGTGAGGGGTCTCCATGGATGAGGAAGAGGTGCCGCGGTTCAAGCTCGTAGAGGAGGTTACGATCGATGACTGGGTCTTCCAGATCGAGTGGGAGTACGACCGTTTTCGGGCGGACTACGTGATCTACCGCGCGAATGGCGTTTATGAAGACGGCACACCTGACGAGGAGTGGAAAGAAGAGGCGAGCGGGCACGTTGACTGGGGCGGGTGCTTTCACCTGAGCGTGGACTACTACCTTCATCTCTGTACCGTCAGTATGCTGAAGCAGCACTGCTCGATCCTCAAGTATACCTACGACCGGGGGCGGAGTCTTGCAGATGCTTAACCGATCCGATCTCCACCCCTATCAGAGCGACGCCGTCCAGTGGATCGCCGACCATGCGGAGGGCATGATCTGGCTCGGGCTCGGGGATGGTAAGACCGCCATCGCTTTGACGGCAATTCTTGATTTGGACGTATGCGCCCTCGTGTTCGGAACGAAGAAGATCGTCGAGTATGCGTGGCCGACCGAGATTGAGAAATGGGAGCACCTGAAGGGCCTCACCTATCGAGCTTGTACGGGCAGTCTCAAAGAGCGCCAGCGGGCGCTAAACGCGGGCCCGAACATCCTCGGCGTAAGCTACGAGAACCTGAAGTGGTACTTCGAGCAGAATGACCCCGAGCCGCGCGATCTTGTTGTGTTCGACGAGATCAGCAAGATGAAGGACCAGAGTACGCAGCGGTTCAAGGCGTTCAAGAAGTTCCGAGATGGCTATCCCAGTATCTACGGCCTGACGGCCACTCCGGCAGCCGAGTCCTATCTAGGACTGTACGCCCAGTACAAGACAGTCGTCAGCGAACCGATCCTCGGACGCACCCTCACCCAGTTCCGCGAGACGTACACCACCCCGATCTTCAAGGGCATGTTCACGGACTACAAAGTCGGCCCTCTTCAGAAGCGCGCGATCGAAGCGGCCATCGAGCCCTATACGTTCGTCGTGCCGGAGTCCGCGCGGGTGAAGCGCGATGAGCCCACCCTGATCGACGTGCCCATCCCGTGGTCGTCTAAAGATGACCGGCTCCTCTACAAGCAGATGGAGCAGAAGATGATCCTTGAGCTGGAGGGTCAGCGCACGCCGATCCAGGCCGCATCCAAGGGGGTTGCCTTCAACAAATGCCGCCAGCTCGCAACCGGGTTCATCTATGACGAGCAGGGCCCCTACCGGACGGATCAGGCCAAGATGGACGCGATCGTCGAGGAGTACGGGGCGCTCGGTGGCGAGCCGGTCCTGATTCTCTACCAGTTCCTCTGGGAGCGCGATGAGCTACTGACTCGTCTTGATGGTGCCGAGCCACTGGAGGGGGATGCCTACGAGCGGTTCAACCGCGGCGAGATCAAAGCACTCATTGTTCATCCGAATTCTTGCGGTCACGGTCTGAATCTTCAGGGTGAGTGCCGGCACGTCTTCTGGAGTTCGCTACCGTGGAGCCTCGAAGGGTACCTCCAGTCGAACGGCCGCATCGATCGTCAGGGGCAGACGAAGCAGGTGGTCATCAAACGGTTCTTGCGCCAGCAGTCGATCGACGAGGACATCGTGGCACGGCTGGCGGGAAAGGTGGAGAGTATGACGGAGCTGATCGAGCGGATGAGGGGGCGGGTATGAACGAGGACGCTTTGGAGCTGTTCCACAAAGAGCGTTGGCAGAAACACGTTCGGGGGGTTCATGAGCACAGAAACGGGGACTTCAGCGCGCCCTTCCAGGGCGATCGGGTCATCGAATACTGCGCCGAGCAGCTCGATAGCGTGAACTATCTGGAGCAGGATCTCAATGACGGGAAGATTTCCCAGGCCGAGTTCGACTATGCGTCCCAGCGCCACTTCGAGGTGTGGAACTGGCGGAGACAGCGGGGATGAAATGGCGGGGTCAGAATCGTGCCAAGAAGATGAAGGCGGATGTGCCGGTTCCCTACTACCGGGAGAACCCGGTCCTCTCAGGCGCCCTGTTCGTCAGTGAGCCAGCGCCGCTCCGCTTCGAGGACATCTTCAAATGCGCCAACGAGGAAGAGGCGATCTGGCGGATGAAGGGCTACCTCGACTGCCTCCGCGCGATGAACGAGTACGGCCCGCCTGATCCACGGTTCGTCGAGTATCTGATCGAGAAGACGGGAGAGAAAGCGCCGTGAGTAAAGAGCTGTCCAGAAACGCTTTCGCGCTCGATCTGAACGAGGTCAACCTCGAACGGCTGAAGGACAAGGACTGCACGGATGCAGAGCGGCTCGCCCTTGCGCTGGTTCTCGCCCGGTCAGGAATGTCGATCGAAGCCACCGCCGAAACGGTCGGGATGGGCGTCCATGCGGTCTGGAAGAAGGTCGCCCCGCACGTCAGCCGGGATGAGAAGGACTCGCTGATTGAGGAGCTGGCCCTTGACGCCTCCGTGCATCTGGCGCTAGAGGTGATGGACCGGCTCAGGACCCCGGGCGCCATGCGATCGGCGGAGGTCATCAAGGCGGCTCAGGTCATGACCGCGATCGTCGGTCGGAAGCGCCGCTGGGACGCGCCCGAGAAGGATGAGTCTGAGCAGAACGAGAAGTCTGCGATGGAGCGGCTGCTTGAGGCTCTGGAGAAGGGCGGCAAGGTCGTCAACGTGGGGAAGGAGTAACGATGGACTACCGAACGAATCTCTGGGCCCTGGTCGCGATCTTCCTGACGATCGTCATCCTGGCATGGGCGATGCCGGGGCACTGTGCCTTCTGTCCTGCGTACGCCTGCTTTGACTCGTCGGCCTGCGGGCAGGGGTGCGTCTGCGCCAAGATCAACGGCGGGATTCAGGGAATTTGCGCGTCAGTCGACTGAGTATGCTCGGCTCTCTTGGTGACCGTACAAAGCGAAAGCATCCATCATTCGGCCATAGGTAGTCCAGAACTTCGGCCCGTGGAGCTGCCCGAGCCCGCGCCCCCAGAGCTTCACATGGGCGGCTTCGTGGATCGTTGTTTCGACAACCTCGTTGACCGAGCGGCACATCTTGGCAGACAGGCAAACGGAAAGTCGTCCGCCCTCCTCAACCGTCTCGCCAAGAGCTTCATCCCCGTCTATGTCTTCAACGACTCGAAACTGGAGGTCCTTCGGTAAGTCGAAGTCTTCTTTCAGCCACCGGAGTACCTGAACCGCCCGTTCCCATCGATTACGCGCCTTTGTTCTCATCTTCGTCTCCGAAGCTGGATGAGCAGGGCGAATCCGAAGAGCAGCATCAGCGAGGTCGGAGCCTCGGGGGCGAAGAAACAGGGCAGGGCTGAGGGGAAGAAGCACTCCACTTAGAAGACCAGCGAAGCGGCTACCGCCCCCAGAGTCCAGACCAGAATGTCGGTCGCCATGTCGAGGTAGCTATTGTCCTCATCGCCCCAGTTCTGGACGATCTCCCGCAGGACCGCCGCCCCGATCGACAGCCACGGGTTGATCGCGCCGATCAGGAATCCAGCCGCAAAGTGGAGCGCCTGATCGACGACTTCCTGCCAGACGTGCGGCAGATCCTCGTACCACTGGAGCTTCATTCCGGGTCTCCGAAAAGCCCGATGTCGCGGTCGAGCCGCTTGATCCACTCGTAGGTATGAGGAAGCAAAGGCCCCTCTTTAGAAAACTCAGCCCGCTCGGCCTCGTGGATCTGCTCCTGAAGGACGCCGCTATTCGGTCTTTCGATTGCGCAGTCGGGCAAGACGCTTCTGGGCTTTGCGCAGCCGATCGAGATAGCCAGCATCAGTAGGCACAGGATTGCTCCGACGCTCCACCTGGGACTTGAGTTCCTTCGCATCCTTGACAGCCTCCTTGAGCTTCTGGTCGTCCCGACCATGGTCCCGATTGAAGGCCGCCGCGACAGCCACCCCCAACCCGATCAACACGATGAACCCGATCGCGATGATCTGTTCAGCGCCCAACTACTTCACCGCGGCCCGGAGGCTGGCGATCCCACCAAAGCCGAGGAATCCGAGGATCGGATTGGCCTGCTCCTGGGTCAGCGTGCCGGCAAAGACGAGGCCCTGCACGATCGCGCCAAGCGCCGCAAAGATGTACGTCTTCTTCCCCTCGATCGCCTTCATGAACCCGCCCATATCACTCCTCCCCGCACTGCTTCATATAGATGCCGAAGTCGGCCGACGTGATCGAACCGCTGTGGTCGAAGTCTGCGTCCTTCACGAAATTGTAATCGCCCTTCTTCGAGCCCATCGACCACTGGAGGACTTTGAAGTCGACCTCCTGCCCGGGCTTGCCGTCGTCGTTCAGATCGCACGGATCATGCGCGCAGCCTGCCAGAGCGAGTAACATAAAAGTTACCATCTTCTTCACTTGCGTCCCTCCCACTCAAAACTGAAATGACCGAGATCCGGGAAGCCCTCGAAGTCCCCACCCCACCTAGCGAGCGGATGCAGGCTCTTCCAGTAGTTCCCTAGCACGGCATACTTTGACGGGTCGTTGTCGATCGCGCCATTCGTGATGATGTACAGATCGACGGCAAGTCCGTTGCAATGGACGCTCTTCGCGATCCCGATCGCTTTGAACTGATGCCCCGTAGGGGGGTGTTCGTCGCGCGTCTTCTCACAGCGACCTTTGCCCACCACCACGCGGCAGTGCTGGCTGTTCCACAAGGCGGTCATCGGGTCTCGGACGACCTCAGCGATCATCATGTCCCGGCCGTCGATATCAGCAACGTGCAACAGGTCCGTCAGACAGCGTGTAAAGTCGATCCGGGCTTCAAGCAGCTTCATTCCCCGCCCCCGTGCAAGTTGGTCCTCGTAATGTGGTCGAGGATCTTACCGATACCACTCTTGATTTCGTGGATGTCCGTCTGCACCCCATCCACGTCCCGCTCGATCATGTCCATCCGAGCCTTGTTCGCAGCCCGGACCTCGATCGTCTCGCTATTCGTGCGCCAGATCCACCCGACGAGCGGGATCACGATCGCGGATAGGGCTTTCCACAGCCAATCAACCCAGCTTGCCCCGTGCTCGATTTCGGAGGACATGGCTAGAAGGTCACGTCGTAGGACGACGGAAACCCGATGTCCGAGCATGAGACCGGAGTGCCGTCCCGCATGACGAGGTTGTCGGAATATCGGCGTGTCGACTGCGTCAGGTTGGCGGTGTATTGGACGCGGTTCGAGTAGTTGTCGAATCGAAACGCATCAACGCCGTCAGAAGACGCCCCGTCGTAGTAGGAGCCCGTCATATTCAAACCGCTGATGCTAAACAGAATTTCACCGTCGAGCGCGACCTTGGCGGTAACGGACGTGATCGTACGGAAATCCCAGTACGCCTGCATACAGTGCAGTTCGTTCAGATTGAAATCCGTAGGCCATGTATACAGACCAGCACCTGACCCGGCGGTCGCCCCCCAGACGAAATTACCGCCCGAGCAGCTAGCACTTCCAACGGATACGGTTGCACCAGCGACAGCGGTCGAGCAGTTCCATCCCGTCCCGAATATGAATCCCTGAACGGGGAACGTGTTTAACGGCGAGTTCGTCTGTCTGAACCCGTACAGCCCATCGTTCGCGATTGAATCGTTGGTCGCTTTGAACTCGTCATGCTTCCATGCGTCGAGTAGGATGTTCGACGCCGTGATGTTGCTCTCGTACCCGATCGCCGACGTGATCCCGAGCTGGCTCTTGGTCCCACCGAAAGAACCGCCCGTCTCCATGTGATAGCCGGCGATGTTGTTCGTCGGGTTCCTGTGCGCCAGAAGCGCATCACCCAGAACGACCGCTCCGCCGCTTCCGGGAATCGTCGGGGCCGAACTGCCGTTCTCCGTCGTGTAGTCCGCCGTCTCGGTGATGATGTGAATCCAAGGCGTGTACGCATTCGCACACCATCGGTCGTCTTTGTCCCAGACTCGCGGACCAGAACCGATACCAGAACCGCCAACGCTCGTGATGACGCTGCCGCAGGTCGTGGACGGCATGCCGTCTTTCCAAGTGAACCCGTCCGTCGTGTCGGTGTATTTTTGGGCCCATCGGCTGCCTCCACCACGATCACCCGATCCGAACTGTGCGCCGGACGTACTAACCCAGTTATTCCGACCGTAGGCGTCGTTCACGTCCGTCGGCGTTGTCGCGTAGAAGGCGTCGTGGTCCCAGTCTTCGCACCAAAAGACGTTCGTGTTGTAGACTGGATCGGAGGTCGTGAGCGGTCCGTTACCGCGGACGCGATCACAAAAACAATCAGTGCCGGACGTACACGGACCGAACGTGTCCTGCCACGTTGACGAGCCGCCCCCGATCGTGAAGTCGGCCGCCTTGAACGGCCCGCGCGTTCGGAACGGGTTGCGCGTATCGAACCCGAACAGCATTGGGATCAGCAGAATCAGGAGCCACTTAGAGCGTCCCATCGGGCGTCCCATCCGCGTCGACCGCGCAAGTCATCGTCGTCCCAACCACGCCACACTCGACCCAGCCCGAGTCGACCGTGTTCCGCAGCGTAAAGGTCGAGGCTCCGGTCGAGCCGCCTGCACTGATTGTGCCTGGAGTCGTGATCGAGCCAGTCGAATCCGCGATCGTAACGAGCGAGTCTTGAACGTCCCCAGAAGTGCCGTCGAACCTGACGATCGCGTTATCGGTCGACGACGCCACGGACTTCCCGTCCAGATCCGAATCAAGAGCGACTGTCGAAGCAAGCGTCAGGGTTACTGCTCGGCCCTCTGTCCCAGCGCCGCCCACCGCGATATATCCGTCCGAGTTGGTGATTGTTGCGACGTAATCTCCGCTCGTATCGGTAGTCAGAACGATCGTGTCGTTCAGGATGTCCGTCCCAGTGATCGAGCCGTCTTGGATGTCTGCCGCCGTGATCGTGCCGTCCGCGATCTCGCCACCCGTGCCGCCGTCAACCGCACCCGCCGCCAGGTCGTTGTCGTCGATCTGGCCGGTGGCGCTCATGGCGGTGGCAAGGATGTAACCCGTCCCAGCCGGCTCGATGCCTGCCCCCGAGGCGACCGCGATCGTCACTCCACTCGCCAGATCGATCGACGACCCCGAGCCCATAATGAGCCCCCCGGTCATCGTGCCACCGGACAAGGCCAAATAGGTCGTCGGTAGGGCGGTCAGCGTGCTTGCCTGCGACGTGTTGATCGTCTCGATGGCATCAAGCGCCGTATCGATCTCGTCCGCGTTGGTCGAGAGCCACTGTTCCCCAGGCGTATTGGAGCAGCCTCCTGACGCGCAGCCGCCCGTTGCATAGGAGAAGGCCCCGGCGCTCTGCGCAGCCAGGAACACGAGAAGGACAAGGATCAGCTTCATATCAGCCCCCAAACGTACACGGCATCGTGGCCGGGAAAGTGCAGCCTGAACTGGGCGGAACCGGCTCAGAAATGGCGTCTTGCATTGTGATTGCTCCCACCGAACAGCCGTCTACGCAGCCAGACCCGATCGATGTCCCGTACCCCTTGGCCTGCATCAATCGGCGGATGTCCGCACTGGCGACGGTGGCGAGCAACGCGATGAGAGCTGCGATCAGCAGCGCCCGCCACATCAGAAGGCCGTCCAGGTGCCATCAGTCGAGCTGCCAGACGTGCCTGGATCGGACACGCACGAGGCGATCGAGCTTCCAGCTGTCAGGTCCCCGTTCGTATGCGCGCACGCCGTCGAGCTTCCGTCGTGAATCCGAATCCGGGTTCCGTCGGGAAGATTGTCGGCATCGAGCCCGGCCTCGCTGATTGTCGGGAGCATGTCGGGTACCGGAGCGTTGTTGATTTTATTCCCGAGCAGAGTCGGGGCGTACAGCTCGAAAGCCCAGGTGTCCGAATCATCTGCGTCTTTCACGGAAGCGATGAACCGATACTGACCCGTGCAAGCGATCGCCGGATTATCCGATCCGCCACCAGAGCCTCGGAGGTTCGAGTCCTTCACGATGATCCGTGACGCAGCCTCTCGGGTCAGGGCTGCCGTATCCGCCGCGCCGCCAGCACCGCCGGACGTGTATCGGTCGTCCTCGATCCAGAGGAGACACATATCGTCCGTGAAGCTCTTCAGGTTGATTCGCTCCAGGATCAGGGACTTGAAGTCGTCCGTCCGAGAATCCGCCGCCGCATCACTCTCGACGACGATCGCCGCCACGGGCTGACCAGTCGCGGAGGTCGTGCTAGACGCCACGCCGACGAAGTTCATGTCCGCTCGGATGTCTGCCATCCTGACGGTCGGCTTCTGCTTGCTGGCGCCGCCGGGGTTGATCTTCGCGAGCGCGTTGTAGTAGGTGTGGACGAAGTCGATATTCTCGATGTCCACGTTCTTCGTTCCGTTGATCCAGAAGAACGGCTGATCGACGACGACGTTCGTGTAAACCTCGTTCTTGACCGTCATCTCCTGCGCCGCCGTATAGCCGAGATATCCGTAGGAAAGCGGGGAGTTGTCGATCTGATTCCCCTCGGCGTGGCACCGACCACCGAAGCACGCGAGCCAGCCGTACTTCGTCGTCCACGCACTGAGGTTCTGGGCCCTGTTGTACCCGATGATCCCCTCGCCCCAGTCGATCACGACCTGCCGGTAGTGGGTGTCGATCAGGTTCCCGATGAAATTGTTCGGCCCACCGCTCGGGTAGGTCTCGACGACGGCGCTTTTCCCGATGTACTGGCTCGCCCGATAGAACATATTGTTCGGGCCGATCAGGTTGTTGTAGGACATCGCGAACGCCGAGAGGGTGTCCGTATCGCACTGCACCTCGTCATCGCTCTCACCGATCGTGCCACCGCTCAGGCAGTCCGCCGCAGCCGTCGCAGAGTCGCGCGTCAGCCAGTTGGCAGGCATTCGGCCGATGTTCTCGAAGCCGGCCCCCTTGCCGTCCATCGCGCCGCGCTTGATCGGGAATATCCGGTTGGTCGCCGTGGTTCCGCCGATGTAGAAATTCCGGAACGGGATCGCGTTTGCCCAGAGGTCGTTTCCGCCGGTGTGGTAGGCGTTTCCGAGAGTGACCAAGGTCCCGTTTCCAGCAGCGCAGGAAGCTCCGGCGATTGCCGCACCGGGAGCTGATCGAAGGTCGTTGATGTAGAGGTCCAGGCCAAGCGGGCTGCCGCAGTCCGCGTTAGAGGTGGCGTCGTCCGTGCACTCGGTCAGCATCATCGCGAGCTGGTAGTCTTTGCTGTTCGTGACGTAGTCGGTCTGAAGCGCCTCGAACGGGGCTTCGCACGCACCGAAGCTGCCGCCCGCGCCAAAATTGCAGCCGCCCGTCGATCGGGGCTCATCCGCGTCGTCGTCATCCCAGCATCGGATCATCCGGTTGTTGGAGCACGTCCCGATCGCGTCGAGCTGGGTCGTCCCGAGAGAGCTGGTCGAGTCGGGGATACACGCCGTTCCCGAAACTGAGTCGAAGTCGGCGATCAGGGAGAAGTCCACGCCCCAGGCGTTTGCGCCGTTCGGGGCATCCTGAGCAAGCTCGTAGCTGTCGGTCGTGTCGTTTACGATGCAGGTCGGATCGGTGTCGCTGGTCGTGTGGCAGAACGAGGTGTAGGGGTTGCCGCCGACGAGCATCCGGTAGTACGCGGGGGGCTCGATGTTCTCGCCCGCGCCACCCTGCGTGCTTCCGGCCGACGCCGTCGAGGCGTTCGCGATTCCGCGATCGTCCATGATCCAAGTGCCGCCCAGCTTCGGCCGGTGGATCGTCACGGTGGCATCCGACGTATCAGACGTGACTGCCGTCGGAACTCCCTCACCGACCAGCCGAACGCCGCGGTTCAGGAGGATGATCCGCAGCGCACTCGGGTATCCCAGCGACGCGAAGTCGCTCCTCGCCTCCCACTCGGGGTCGTAGGGATGGGGGAAGTCGGTCGGCTGGCCGGCTGCGTTGTCGCCAGCCCCGTTGTCGGTGTAGACGCCCTCCGGCAGATAGACCCGCCCACCGTCTCGGGTGTATTGCGCCGCAACGGACACGTTCAGGCCGTAGCCGATGTAGCGCGTCTCGCCGCTACGAAAGCAGCTCGTGTGCGGGGTGCCGTCGCCGGTGCACTCCACGGTATACGAAGCCGAGTTGGCCGCAGTCGCGTCCTGCCACTCCCGCCAAGGATAGTTCCCACAGGTCCACGCCCAGCGGCCATCCGTCGAGGAATACCCGCCGCCCTGGGTCTGTCCCGAGCGGCAAGCGTCGAAAGAACCGCCGCCTCCTCCCCCTGAGCTGCCGAACGTCGGGTTGCACTCGATGATGAGCTTCGAGCCGCCCGCCGTCGCGTCGACCGCCTTGGCCTTAACCCACTGGGTCGAAGCCGTGAACGTGTAGGCAGGGTTGCTCGGGCTCGTCGAGGAGGTGAACGCCTTGAGCAGCGTGCCGCTCGTAGCCGCCGTACTCTGCGAGGTCACCGCGTAGAGCGACACGTCATCCCCGGATGCCTGCTCGAAGCGGACGGTACAGAACCCGCTCACGCCGACGGCAACCGAGTCCTCAGTGTCGCCGATCCCAAACAGCAGCGTGCCGCCCGAGGTCGACGGGGGTCGGTTGATCGAGACGAAGTTGGGCTTGCTCCACGCTGGAGCAGCCGCCAAGAAGACGAGAACCAGAGACCAAAGAAAATACTTCATGTGACTATCGCTCCATGATCGTGTAGCTGCCCGCAAGCGTGCTGGCCGACGCCGAGCCGACCGAGATCGCCATGATGCAGCTATTGGGATGAATGCGGATGCCGGGAGCGGGCAGGGAAACGATGCCTGCGTTATTCGCCACCGTGTTCGAGATCGTGACGAGCGGCCGATAGAGTACGAGCGCGAAGGTTCCGCTCGTGAAGGTCGTGCCCGAGTCGAACGAGCTAATCTCTCGGATGCCCCGGTCTCCGGCCGCAAGCTGAAACGGCATCCACGTCCCGATGACCGGTGTCGCGGGCGACTGCCAGCCAGCCAGGGCCGAGAACGTGCCGGTGTTGGGCGTGTTGTTCTCGCTGTCCCGGTAGGTGATCGTGGTCGTGGCGACAGCCGCTGCGTTGCCGAGCGCGGAAAGGGCCAGGATCGCCGCTTGCACGCCCTCACCGTCCGTCGAGCCGTTGATGTCCCGGGCAGGGGCGAGGCCGCCACCCATCGCAATCGCCTGCGCGCCAGCCGCGACCGCGAGCCCCGAGTTGTACCAGAGCACGTCGATCAGTTGGACGGTCTCCGCAACGCTCCCGGCCAGACGCACGTTGGTCAGGTACAGGTTGCCGCTCGCCGGATCGGTCAGGAGATGAGCGCCGACCTGAGCCGCACCTGCCGGATCGGCTGCGTTGCTTGCGGCGGAGCAGTCGGTATCCCAGCCGTTGACGCCAGGAGCGCCGGGGACAGCGGCGCCCGGGAAGCCCGCGTCCTTTCCGTAGTGGTACCAGTAGCCGGCCGCATCCTTCGCAGTCCCCACCTTCTGGAAGGGGTAGGTCTTGCCGTTATAACCGGCGTCGCTGAGCGACTGGACCCGCGCGGCGCCCGAGGCCGTGTAGAGATTCACCTTGCCGAGCTCGTCGAGCACCGCGTACTCGCCGGGGGCCAGCGTGAACTTCGCGACGAGCCGGTTCGTTGCACTCACGTCGACCTGAAGCGTCAGGGCGTTGGATACGGTCGTGCTCGCGTTGTAGAACGTGGCTGCTCGGATGTAGCGCCAGTTGCTCGCCGAGGGGGCCGCGAGAATGGTCGTCGTCGTGGCTGTCGAGATGTTGCCCTTGGTCGTGCCCGGAGTCGTCAGGGCGGTAGCCGTGACGTTGCTCCACGACACGTCGTAGTCGATCGAGCCGGCCGAAGCCGTGACAAGCTCCAGCGCATCCGTGCTGCCTTCGAGAGACAGACCGGCCGAAGCGATCCCCGCCCAGAGGAGGCTAGAAGCCAGCCAAAGCAGCAGCGGCAATTTCTGCATAGCCTGCACCTCCACCCCCTCCCCCGTCGCCCTGAAGCACAAAGGAACCCGATTCGCAGGCGAAGATTCGTTGCCCGCTTGTTTCGTCGCCGTCATATAGGACCTGCCCCTCGATGCAAAATGATGGGGGAGTCTCAGCGACAAGAGTCGGAAGTTTCACGATCACGCCGGACCCGATCGTCGGAAGCCATACCTCCGGCCGGGTTGACTGGGCGGCGTCCGAGTTGCGTAGCGAGTTGTTGTCGATCTTGACCACTAGCCGTCCGTTTGCCGATCCATCCGAGTCGAACGTGGAGGTCGCTGCGTACTCTGTGCCGCCCGTGACTTGGAACGTGTTGTCCTGAACCGTCCAGTTGCCGCGATGCGCCACGTCGAACAGAACGGTTCCCGTGTTGGCCCACACGACGTTGTTTCCGTAGAAGACGCGCGAGGCATCGTTGGTCGGGTTGACACCCGTATCGTCGTCAACAACCGTAACGTTCGTGTTCGTGCCCATTTCGAGCTGATTGTTCTCGATGAAGATGCCGCCGGTGGTCTCCCCGAGAGCGAACATGGTTTGGCCGCTCGTCGTCTTGGCGCTGACGTAGGAGTCCCGGATGGTGAACTCGCCTGCCACGATGTCGAACTGCGGAAGCGTCCCGAGCGTACTAGAGCAGTCGAACGACTGGAGCTGAATCCCGACGGACTGAGTGTGATTCAATTGCAGACACCCGAGAGAGTCCCGCACGCTTACGTTGTCGAAGTGCGCCGTATCCCACTGGCCGGATGCGTTACCGATGATCCCGTACCCGTTGACTTCATAACAACCGACGTTTCGGACGACGAGGCCCGTGTTGGCAAACGTGTTGTCGAGGATTTCGATGCAGCCCGTCGCCGTGTCTTCGCCCGCGATCGTCAGGTTCTCAATCGTGATGCCGATCCCCCCGCCGACTTCAAGGACAGAGTCAGCACAGGTCCCTTTGAGGATCGTCCCTTGGTTACGGTAGCCATCCGCCCCGGACGCCCCGCCGCCTCCCTGACCGCGGATGGTGATGCCGCTGCGTGCCGTCGTGGTCGATGTTCCACTGATCTGCACATTGCAGATGTCGATGACGCCGCCTTCAAGTTCGATCGTGCCGCCGGTTGGGTTGTGCCCATTGGCGGCGCCAACGCCCGCTCCGAAGGCCGTGAGCGCATTCTCGAATTCGGTCTCGGTGCTGACGAAGACGTGCCTGGCACCAACGGAACTCGGGTCCACTATGTCGTGGTCGGCCATCGTGATATCGCCGCCGGTCGTGAAGCCAGCCCCGAGCGTCCCGAGAATCCAACCGGTCACCGTGGCGCCGTCGTCCGCAAGCCAAGTCGTACCGCCGCCCGAGACGACGACATCGCCCTTGTCCCCGTCCGAGACGCCACCACCGCCCCCGATCGCAGCCCCGCCGATGGTCGTCCCCGCCGCCAGATCGCAGGTACCCTGAGCGTCACAGGAGAGGTCCGTCAGGAGGAACTTGAGCTGTCGCCAAGCCGCCGGCCCGTACTGGTCCGCCCCCGCCGCTACGATGAGCGGCAGACAGAGGAGGAGTCCGAGTACGGGGAGAAGGCGTTTCATTGCTGCGGTGGGACCATCCCCATTGCGGACTGCGCGCTGTCTAGCGCCCCAACTGCCGAGTTGACCGTCTCACCGAACTTGCCACTGAACCAGTCTCGGAAGAGGTTGTCCGCCACGATCCGCTCGATGACCTGAGCACGGGGGCCGGAACCGTATCCAGGCTCAAGCGCCCGGAGAACCCACTGGAGCTTCCGGGGGTCGGTCGCGAGCGCCGAGTACCGCTCCAGGAGGAACGCTCCGAAGATGGCCGAACCGACGCCAACGGGGGCGCCCGCAACGGCCCCAGCGCCCGCAGAAGCGCCAACCAACCCAGCCGTCACGATCCGCGCGATCTTCTTCGGGACATCCTTGCCGCCTGACAGGATCATGCTGCGCTGGATGAACGAGTTCATGTTAGGCGGCATCTCGCGCCACAGGAGCTTGG
>ERZ650308.114-NODE-114-length-43405-cov-6.579792_pt1 | contig 43405 bp, 44 predicted proteins | sample MGYA00376244_ERZ650308 | MGnify/ENA primary metagenome ERZ650308 (study PRJEB26733, sample SAMN07839295) | wastewater metagenome | biome: small river; feature: stream; material: water | place: USA: North Carolina | collected 2016-04-26 ... | reverse complement strand
TACTCTCTCAAAGGCGCAGACTTCCGCCCGCCAGCAGAAGCAACAGTGTTCCGCTCCGAGAAAGCCGCAAAGGCACAGATTCGTCATGCCATACGACATCATGAAGAATACGTAGAGCGTGAAATGTGGATGGCACTGGCGGCTTCACCCAAAGCGAGGGCCGATTTGTTTAAGTCTATTTTCGAGAAAGGCATAAAACATGGCGTGGCCCAAAAAGCAACTCGACTCTTTAATTAAAAACACAAAAACAAATTTTTAAATCTTTATAAAATGCCTACATTAAAAGAAGTACGCCGCATGAAACGTCGAGCTTTGACCGACGACATGCCCCTTCGTAATGATTTGTTGCTTTCGGATACCAACATCATTACGGGGATTATGCGCGACATTCGGCCTGCATCGCCTGCGGTGTTTTTTTCCAGTTTCTTGGGCAACACCAATGGTGCGGACGATTCGCAATGGGAAGCTGCACCCCAGGGGTTGGGTGTGGGTTTTATCCGCTTGAAGGAAATCAAGGAGATATTTGAGCCGCTGCGAGTGACAAAAAACTCATTAGTACCCGCCACTATTCAGGCGCAAGTGCCGTTTGAATTCAGTGCCGACTTTGCCCTTGACCGTGATGAAAACTTCTTGGCCAAAAACCAGAAGTCGTATTTTCGGGTAATATCTTCCCGTCCTTACGGTAATGGTGCCGACATTACGGCAGTATTGGACGCTCAACCTGGCGAAACAGCAAGCGGTGCGCTTTTTGGCATTGGCGACCCCATCAACCACAACTATGGTAACTCCAAAGGAGAGGGTTCTACTGACTCAAATACCTTTATGGGTGATGCGATTCAGTCGAACACCTTCTTTAACCCCATGAAAATTACGCGCCGCGTACTGGGATCAACGGGTTCGTCTATGGCCGATGAAACCGAGGTATATGCCTTTAGAATGGAAGACGAACAAGGTGTTTTCAAAGATTACCACACCGATATTCCGATTAAATTCTTTGAAAAAATCGTTCGAGAAATGGCGCGTCAGTTTATGTATTCTACAGCCAACTTCGACCCATTGACGCGCAAAATACATGGAATATCCAATACGGGCAAATACCACGAACGCCCTTCGTATGCGGGTATATATCAGCAATTGGATTATGTTCAGAAGATTTATACCCATCAAATGCGCTCACAGAGCTACCGTCAACTGTTGGCTGTAATAGATAGTATTCTACAAAAAATGTACTACGCTAATGGAAGCCAGAAAGCCACTATTGTAGCGGCCTGCCAAGGCGCAGGGGCACAGGTGCTTCGTCAGGCGTTCCGAGAAGCGATTACGGGCAAATATGGCGTAAGTATTCAAGTAACCACTACGGGCAGTGCGCCTAAAATTGACGTAGGTTTTGAACTGGGCGATTACGTAACAGACTACGGACGGGTTTTGATTTACGACATGGGCGTGGGTGCCCAAGATGGTGAGTTTGATAAAGTGTCTTTCAATAACATCGAGGGTAATCCCCGCGATTGGGAAATCAACTTTATGCCTGCCCTCAGTACAACTCCAGGGCGAGGACGAAAAAAACCCGTAGATATTTACTACCGACGCAGCTCAAAAAGTGGCTATGGTGATGTGAACCGAGGATTGGTATTCGGTGTAAGTCACGGCCTAACAGGGCAAAACAACGGCATGAGCTTTGAGCAGTTGCAGGATATGCAGGAGGCTTCTATTCAGAAGATGATGCAAAATAAATCCTTCGCCATCAACTCTACTTTTGACGGCAATGAGTACCATGTTTTGTACGAATCTGTGCCTTACATTGACATCACCAACATTGTCAAACTGCAATTGATTGTTTAATTATAATCGTCCAGGGCCTTAAAACCCTGGACAAAATCACCTACGTAAAAAAACCAATGGAAAAGACAGCAAAAAACGTCTCTGCTCAAATCATGCCGATTGCAGGCGGCCTGCGGGTTATTAATGTAAAGGAAAAGGAAGAGATTTATCTGCCTTCCACTTTTCAGATTCCCATAGATGGCACTCCAAAAGAGTTTGCCTTTCTTGACAGCTACGGCCAACCTGCCCCGTTTGTCATACCCAGTATGGTTAGTTTTGACCTTAGCAACGAGATTGATAAAATCAACTTCAATAGTTTGAAACTGTTTGTAGCGGCGTTCGGCCATCAGTTTCCAAAGAAAATTGTCTTTAACGACCCTTACGAAGAAGCTGACGCCGAAGAGCAACTGGCCAATCGTTCGATGCAGGTATTTCGGGTTTTGGAAGAAAACAAAGACGACACTACTTGGTTAACGAAGGTATTCCGACGCGTAACGGGTTTGGCTACCAGTGGCATAACCCCAAAAATGGCATTTAATCGTCTTTTTGAAACGGCCAAAAACGACCCTGAAAAATTCTTTGCGGGTAATGTGGCCGTGTGGGAAGATACGGATTTTGAGTACAAATCTATGATTGACGTGGCGTTGGAGCGTGGCGTACTGGCCCGTGATGGGAATTTTATCAAGTACCCAGATGGGAAAATGCTTGCCAAGGACTACGATGAGGCCGTATTTTTTATCCGCTCTGATCGCCAACTGCGCGACTATATTATGCGCGGAATAGAAACACCGACACCTATTCCCATTCCTGTTTCCCAAGGGGTTGTTTTACCAGAAAACATGCGGGCATTGGCCCAGCAACTGGGCAAACCCGTAGAGACTGCGACGGCGGTTAATGCCGATGGTTCTATTCAAAATGAGGCCGACCCCGATAAACAAATGGAAGCGGCTATTCAGGCACTGACCAAAGAAGGTTTGATTCTCAATAACGGCTCAAAGGGTTTTGGACTCAAGTACCGTCTGAAAGAAATGGAAGACGATAAATGGCTGAAATTAAGCGATTTGGTAGGGTATTTCAAGGTCAACACCTCGGAGTACGAACGCTATAAAGCCATGCTGGGCTAATTATGAAACTAACCAACCGACAACTGTACGACTACGCCCGTAGCGAACACGATGACACCAACGGGGAATTTTGGAAGCCAGCGGTGTTTGTGCGCAACTATGAGGCGGCGCGGCTGAGGTGGATAGCCAAACGGTTGCCACTGGCTGAAAGTGACGAACAGATGCGGAGGGATTTGGAGGTTTTTATGGCCGAGCCGCACAATTTCGGAAGTACCAACCGAGTGGCTTTGCAAGCGTTGATTCATCCTTATTTGGGTAAGACGGCGGTTCATGGTGAGTGGAATTTTGTTTGCAACGGACGTACCACGCCACGCACACTACCAATACCGCCCCGACGAATAGAAGTTTTGATTCCTGCACTGACAGATTTTACGGAGCAACCCGAAGATACCGACCCAGTGTATATCGAAGAAAGAGAGGGAGAATTTATGTACCTGCGCATTTTGTCGCGCAATGTCCCTTCCAATCTGACAGTGCATTATGTAACCGAGCCAAAGCCGTTTCGACTCATTGAAGAACCGAGTGGTTTTACCCAAGAAGGTTATAGCCAGCAGTTGCAGATTGTTTCTTTGGCGATGTTTGGCAGGGAGATAACGGTAGAGAATTACAACAAAGCCCAGGCCGAAATGCAGAAAACTGCATTGGTGGGGGCGTAATTCAAAGTTAAATAACACAAAAACAAATTTTTAAATTTTCATAAGATGCAAACAAGCGTTTACCCCGTGATTGGGGACAAATTGCCAAACCCTTGCGAAGAGGTGTTTGACCAGGTACTCCACTTTACAGGAGCCACCAACGCAGTCCCAGTCATTGAACAGGGAAATATTGTTTTCAAGGGCGGCACGACAGCGATTTTTCCAGAAGGCATTGGGGCAGAGGGGCGTTTGTTGACCGATGTATTTAGCATTGACTTTAACGCTATTTTGAAAGGTGGTGCGGGTGTCAAAGTGCGTTGCTGTACAACTCCAGAGAAAAAGAAGGTACGGTTTCGGGTGTTGGCTTCGGATGTATGCTCAATCAACAGCGGTCTGATTGGTTTTACCATTAAGCCGATTTCTACTTGTGAACGTCCGTTTGAGTATGAGCAAATTTTGCCCGTCATCATTGCGGTGGATAGCTGTGTAGGCACGGATGAAAAGAAAGCCAAAGCGGCGGTGGCACAAGCTAATTTGATTCCTTATAACCCTACCGTAGCTACTGCGGTACAAATCGGAACGGGTTGGTATATTGAGATTGAAGCCAAAGACAACAAAACCAATTTTAAGGTAGAAAACACGGAGAACGTAGAAGCCCCTACTGAGGTATTTCCTTATACAACGGGTGGGTTTTTTGCCAAAAATATGAACAGTTGGTTTAAGGCAAATATTGTGGGCGAATGCGATGCAGACAAATGTTTGCCTGGCTTACAGATTTGGTATGAAACCCACATCCCTTACGTGGGCAACGGCTCTTTTACTTCCAATCCAGCGCAAGGACACAATGCTTACATTCGGCAAATTCGCTGTTTGACCGTAACATACGATTCGGCAGTGGCCAACGCAACAACCGCTTACACGGCCTTGGTAGCCTTATTGAATAATGGTGATCAATTGCTCAAGCGGATGGCTTCTACTACCTGTGAGGATTTGACCAATTATCCTTTCACGATTGTGCGGGTGGACGCTGGCGACGCTGGTGCGCTTTCAACTGCCGATGGTGTGTATGCTGTATCGGGGAAAACCTCTTTCACTCGTGTAGGCTACGCCAATGGAAAATCGGTGTATTTGTTAAAAAAGACCAATACGACGGTGATTACACCCGATGCCAACGGGTCTAACGCTGACGACATCGTTTACTATGGCTACGCTAATACGTCCGACATAGCAACTGCTTAATCATTGCCTGCGGACGGAGTTGTTTCGTCCGCAGTTTTTTAAAAATCACACGTAAAATGAGTACGAAAGAAGTTTGGCGCAGATTTCTACAAAACCCAAAGGATGGATGGTATTATGTGCAGGGCAGTGTGCGGCAATGGTTGTGGAAAAACTTTCCAACGCTTATCAGGCCACACATTCGGGAGCAGTACCTGTACCGATTAAGAATGGCTCGGGTGTGTGCAAGAAACGGCAGTTGTATTTGCTGTGGCTGCAAAACGCCCGATTTGTTTTTTTCGGGCAAAGCCTGTTCACTTGCCTCCAAGCCACTTTGCAACGACCCTCGTTACCGAGGACTGGGAAAGCCTTTTGAGAAACTGGGCAATCAAACCAAGCCGTGCTATCCTGAAATGAAAAATGCAAAGCAATGGCAAATTTTCAAAGCGAACAAAAAAATCTGGGCGTAGTCAAACGGGGAGGACTCTACAATATATCCTTCAAAAAAACGCCCGAGTGTAAGAAAATCACCGAAAAAAAGGCGAGTTGCGGCTGTACAGATGTGACAGAAACGAAAGAATCTATTGAGTTGGCATGGCATGTATCGCCTGACGCAGGACAATACGAAGTCAAAAATGTAGAGATTACCTATATAGATGGCACGATGGACTTACTGAGCTTTTCGGCTCAAACCGAAAGATGAAAAAGCTAACCATTACTCTTGATGTTCCTGATGATTTTGGCACGGGAGACATCGCCATTAACCTGTCTGCTGTACCCCATAATGAAACTGATTTTCGCATGGAAATCGGGGAAATAACCCTAACGCAAACGGCAGCGATGCCAAACCTTTGAAATGGCTGCAATTAACATTCCCATTACTGCATTGTCTGGTGCGCAACCTCTTACAGATGGAAGCGGCTATCGGTTTGTGGTGCAGTTTTTGGATTCAAACGGTGCAGTTCTCAACGATGCACGTTTGCCTCAGAATCAAACTTTTGTACGAACCAATATTACGCCACCTTTTACCCTTGTCGTACCGATCACAGACGGCGCATATACAATCCCAAATTTAACCATAAGGGTTCATTCGGATTCAACGGGAAGCGGGAAGTACCAAGATAAAGTAGTTAATTTGGTGGTTGCGGGGGGGTATGCCATGAGCATCAGCAGTATTTCTCATACCGTGACGGGAACCAACCCGCCACAGGCCGCACCCGCCTGTTTCTTTGCCATCAACATTACAGAGCCTTCTATCTATCAGGGTGTAAAGAATTTTATATTAAAAATCTATCAGTCTGGCAATTTACTTCAGGAAGTACCTCTTACTGGAATTGACACCTCGGCCTATCCAGCCATCATTTTTGACCCCAAAAATGTAATGTGGTCTTTTAATGGGCCAGGTAGCTATACACTGCAACTTAGTACTGTTTATAGTGGGATTACCTATCAAGATTCCAAAGTGATTACTTTGGAGCAAAGTGACTTTGACTGCGGCACAGGTGGCACAGGTGAAGAAACAGAAGGATTTGTCATTACGGGTGTGGGGCAAAACGTTACTGGCGCCTACCCTCAATTACCTTTTCATACTGTCGCACTGCCAGCACGGGTCATTAACTTGGTGGCTACGCCAGCAGGTACTTATTCGGGGAGCGTAACCATCAACGGACACACTTTCACGCTGACCAATCTGGTTGTTAGCTCGGCAGGCTACCCAGCTGTCTTTTTCAACCCAACGAATCCCTTTTGGGATATAACGACTGCGGGGACTTACGCCATCAGTATCAGTTTGGTTATTAACGGCACAACCTATACCCAAACCACTTCTACGGTGGTCAGCAATGCAGATTTAGGCATTGTTGATGGCGGTAATTCGGGAAGTGGCAGTGGGGTCATTGAGCCGAGCGACCCAAATCCAGATGTGGAGATGATTGTTGACCCTTACACCATCAAGGGACGATTTAAGATTTCTGGGGGTAGTGGTACTTATAATGTGACTGTGAAATTGGGTGGAAATACCATTTCCACAGGAACGGCTGCTTATGGTACTTATGCCGAGCATACCATCAAACGCTTTCACAACCAAGGCGATTTGGCGGGAGTCACATTGGTATGGAGTTTTGAGAAAGCGGGGATTACTACCGATGTCACCTTCTTTACGCCTGAGATTGTTCACCGAGAATATCGTCCAGAGGTCACTTTTGACGGTAGTGGCAATGCTATCTACAACAACTTTGAAGATCAAAAGCTGATGATTCGCTACACCAAGCCTTTCAACAGTCCGCGTATCAGACTCGAAGATGTGGGCAGCAATTTGAGTATGCAGATTTTCTACTATGTGAATGGTAGTATTTACCGCGATGCCAATGGTAACTACGATGCCTCGGTACTGAGTCCGCGTTTAGTGCCTGCGTTGCGCTACGTGCAGATTCTTAAATTCTTTGTAGATACGGCCTACGGTAACATCAATGACCCAACTAAGAGCCTGTATTACGACAATACTTTCTACAATAAATCAGGAGCGCGGGCAGAGTGCTGGTTTAGAACAGCTGCCAATCAAAATGTTAATCAAACCTAAACCACGCCACTATGCCAGCTACCATCATACCACGGGCCAGTGAACTGCTTTGGAAAGACGCAGAAGCGACGGGAAGACTTGCCGCTTATGACGAATTGCCAACGGTGAGCCTTACGACGAAAGCCTTTGATGTACCCTTTGATACAGTACAGCGAAACAATACGCAAAGACAGCGCATTGGCTACAACACCGATTCTTCAAAAAAACTTAACTGGCTTTATGAAGAACAGATTAAGAACCTGATTATTGGGGTTTTGGGCAAGTCGGCCCCAAATGGACTGCACAGCTTATCCAACGGTGAACTTGACACAATTGCAGCGGCTATTGCCGCCATATCGGGGGAGTTTATCATTGCCGACTATGAGCCGCACAATAACAACTACATTCCTTACGATACGATTGGAGACGATTGGGTATGGGTCAGTTTTGAATACCCTGCCAAAATCAATTATATCTCTCAGAAGGTAAAGGATTTAACCACGAGCGGAGCATTTTTTAAGAAGTTTCTGGACTGGTTTCAAAGAAAGACCTTTACTTTTAATGGCAAACAACTGGGCCTTGCCACCTCTAAAGGCGTGTGGCAGAACAACAGTGGCACAGTTACGGTAAATGACTATCTGGACTACTTTGCCAATCCATCGGCAGCAACGAATTTTGACGACCAGAGTAGCATTACAAAGTTAGGTTGGGGCTACACCAATATCACCTATAAGGTTGACAATATGGGTGGGGCAACTTTGCCAGCCAATTCTCACTTTGCCCCTATTGCAAGTTATTTGTTCAGTTTATCCTCCATCAATCGGGTACTGGCACACGACCCAAACAAAAACATCCTTTACATTTTGTGGCCAAGAGAGGACGAAGGCCCAGAGCGACAGCAGTATCGCCAAGTGCGCTTTAAGCCCAAAAGCTTGGATGGAAGCATTAACCCAACGGGTTATCTCAGGGCCAGCGACAGCCGACTCACCTATCCCTCCAATTTGGTTCAAGACAACACCTTTGTGGCTTGCTGCAATCCAAAAATAACCCGTATTCACGCATGGATTTTGCCTTCGAGTGAGAATCCGCACGACGCGCTACGGTATGCAAAAAGAAACGGAGTGGATGCCTGTAATTCAGCCGTATTGGGTTTTGAGCTTTCTAATTATGTAGGCTCGGATAATCCACCTTGCCCAACGTCGGGCATTGATTACTACGGCGAAGAGGCATTGGGTTTCAACGCCATTATGGCCGGCATCAACCGTTTTGCCCAGCACCAAGATATTCTTGATGGCACTCAAACGGGCAGTTCCCCTATTTTTGATTACAAACGGGATTATGTCGAAGGTGTAGATCAAGATGGTGATTTTACCAACGTAGCGGCTGTTGCGGATTTGTCAGAATTTGACCGCAGTTGGAAATTTCGCAGGCCGTGGATCAAGGTATGGCTTAACCCAACCAGCGGCAAAAGACTGGTTTTGTTTCAAGACCCTTTTGCTGAAGCGTTTGAACCTGTGGCTTTCAAGGTGACGATTGCATCAGTGGTGTATCGCTACACGGCTGAGGGTAATGGTGTATTTTCTTTTCGGATTGATTAGCCCCTATGGATATGGAAGATAATAAAACCATCATTGACAACACAGCCACGCTCTTAATAGAGAATGGATTTGAGAGACTACCAGAGCAGGCGTCCAGATTGCGTTTTGAACGTGAATATGCTGATGGCACAGGTAGGAAGTTTGCCGTTGAACTGGCAGAGAATGAAGCGGGGTTATTTGTGGCTTTTCATTTTGACAAAAAGCCGCTTTTTAGCTGGACAAAGGTAAAAAGCACCAATGAAGTAAAGGAATTATTGCTGGACAAAGGTTTACGCCTTAAGCAGCCTCAAAATTAATAACAATGGGAAAGACAACCACTTGCAACGACTGTGACCAACGGCTTATCCTGTGCCTTTTGGAACAACTAAAAGAGAAGGGGTATTTTGGTGGTAGCAATCAACTGCCTGATTTAAGTGATTATTATACGTCGGAAGAAGTGGACGGTCTGCTTTTGCCTTTTTCTGAACAAATCACCGACTTTCTTACGCAAGTCGTACTGCTAAACGGTACTTATGCGAACCCCAACTGGCTTACCTCTTTGGCTTGGAGTAAAATCATCAACCGCCCCACTACACTGGCGGGTTATGGTATATTGGATGCGGTGAATCTATCGGTGGTGAATGATGCCATTGCAGCGGCTATTGCCGCTTTGGTTAACAACGCACCCACTCCCTTGAATACGTTGGGTGAATTGGCTGCGGCCATAGGCAATGATGCCAACTTTAATACCACAATCACCAATTTGATTGCGGGAAAAGTTAGTTTGAGCGGCAATTACGCGAATCCTGCGTGGCTTGCCTCATTGGCGTGGAGTAAACTCACTGGTACTCCCACTACCTTGGCAGGTTATGGTATTACAGATGCCTTGACAAATGCCAATCTTAACCTGCGTCTTGCCTTTCATACAATTAGTCAATTTCGGAGCTTTACCTCTGGCGATGTCACGGCCAAACCGACTATCTATATCACCGATTTTAGTAAAGAGGGCTTATTTAAGCACGACAGCACTGACTCTATATCTGGGGCTTTTTTTACAGGAAGTATTTCAGGAACTACATTAACGGTATCGGCGGTGGCCAACGGGGCTTTATCAAAAGGACAGCAGGTACACAATTCTACTATTAGTGCTAATACTTTTATTACTAATCAATTAACGGGTACAGCAGGAGGAGTAGGGACTTATACAGTAAGCGTATCGCAGACTGTGGCTTCGGCTGTAATGGCGGCTGATAACTTGGGGACTTATATTGTTAGTTACATTACGGGTGATAGATTTAAAAGAGTCTTTGATAAAAAAATAAATGTAAGATGGTTTGGTGCTATTGGAGATAATATAGCAGATGATACGATAGCTTTAAGCAATGCTATTACATATTGTATCAATAACTCTTATGTATGTGTATTTGATGCTGGAGAGTATAAAGTTACGAACAATCTCTATCATAATTTAAGTGTAAATGGTAACAAAAATGTTTATATAGAATTCGTTGGAGATGTGAAAATAACAGTACCTTCTGGTAATGCTATTGTAGATTTACCCATGATAAATTTTTCTCATAATAACAATGTCAATGCCCACATAACAGGCGATAATTGTACTGTAAATTTGAATAACAAATTTAAAGGATTTATAAGAATAGGCAATTATGGATTTTCATCTTCTACTATTTACGTAGTAAATGGAGGATTTTGTAAAGTAGATTTAAACAATCTTACGATTCTAAATACTTATGCAGAAAATGTAGTAAATACATCTGGAGATAATGCCGCTGCTGCACTATTTATTAGTGGTACATTTGATAGAATCAATATAGAAAATGTATATGTTGATGGCGTTTCAAGAAGCGGAGGACTTGTAGGGGATAGTTATTGGGGAGATTGTAAAGGTATATTAGTCAATAATACAAGAGCAGTTGTAATTGTTAAAAATTGCATAGTAAAAAATGTATTATCCCATGCTAATTATAATGCCAATGCTGATGGTATCTCTGTATTTGGTTTAAAAATAAACGGTTCAATAGAGAACTGTTTTAGAACAGGAAAAGCATTAATAGACCATTGCCAACTTATAGACTGTCAAGGTAGAGGAATAAAAGTACAAACAAGTGTGTGTACTGTATCTAATTCTATATTTGAACATAACTTGGTAGTTACAATACCGAATAGTAGAGATATAGATTTTCAGTATGGAAATGGAAAAGCGTTTGGGAATACCATTATATTCAAAAAGAATGGTTCAACAAGTCCTTTAGATACCTACCATGCTTCAATTAGATGGTGTGCTATTCTGGAGGATGAAGAAATGTATGGGATAGCTGAAAACAATACATTTTACACAGATGTTACGATACCCTATCCATTTTTTATTGAGCACAGAGACGGATTGTCTGTTGCCGTAGAACGCTCAACTTACGATGTGATTAATAATCACATTATTAACACGGATGATTTTGTTAGTACCGGTTGTATTGGTAGGGGATTTGTGGAATTTGATGCCCTTCACGTAGAGCAATTGGAAACTCACACCACAATAAATATAAGAGACAACTCTTATTTTTCTTCTGCCCAACCATTGTTGTCTTATAATTCATCTACCGGAATCAGTTTGGGGGATAAATTAAGATTTACATTAGAGAACAATAGAAACACCAATCTCGCAGTATTGCCTAGCTTGTTCTTATATAGTAGCGGAGGGACTTATGTTCCAAGGGTAAACAGATATAAAATTTTCAATAATAGTGGTTTCAACGATCGAGTACCTTCTGTATGGCACGTTGATTTTAACAACGAGAAGATTATGCCCCATACAGAATTTGTTGTTGATTTATCACTTACAACAAATTTACACAATGCCCCTGCCGGATTACCAAATACAGATTACGCCTTTGTGAAAGTATTAAATGAATGGGAAGGAGTCTCTTATATACAGATATACGTTCATGGTTCTACATCACAATGCTATTTTGAATGGAATGGATTTAGTTGGAAAAAACATTTTATTGCTACTGATAGTGTCATAGGACAGCATCCTTTAATATTAACTACCACGGCAGCAACAAATGTTACTTTTCCAAATACAGGAACATTGGCTACTCTAATGGGAGTGGAAACTTTGGGCAACAAAAGAGTTAACCCCAGAGTACAGGTTGTTGGTACTACTTCTACTGTAACTCCTAATGCTGATGCCTATGATAATGTCCGTATCTCCGCCCTCTCAGACAATGTTACGATAGCCAGCCCTACGGGAACGCCAGTTGAAGGGCAGATAATTAAAATAATAATCACCGACAATGGCATTTCGAGAACAATGACCTGGAACCCTATTTACCGAGGTGTAAGAGCCGCTTTACAAACAGCAACTGTGGCTTCTGTCCCTTTTTATGCAGAGGCGACATATAATTCCACTGATAATAAGTGGGATGTAATATAAAAATAGCATACTCTTTCATGGGTTAATTTTACGTTGTGATTATAAACGTCGGCTTGGATTAGCCGACGTTTTTTCGTTGGGGTATGCCCAGTTGAATAATGCGGGTGCTTTCGGGCTGCGCAGCACCGATGATAAAACGGGAGGTAGAACGGGCATCTTGACCTGAAAGTGTCACCTTTTGCTCTTTGAGAAGGTCTTCTAACTTGAAGACAATATGCGTAGCCGAGGCAATGTCATTGTTTTCGGGGCCACCCCACTGCATCATTCCTTTGACAATTTCGGGGCTATCAATGAGCTTATAGCGACCAGCGGCCATGAAGATATTACCAAACATGGTGACTTCTTTTAGGATTCCCCCTTTACCCGTTACAACAACGCCAGGCTGCTCGTCCACGTAAAACAGACGTTTTAGCTCATTACGGGCTTTGAGAAACATAATAAAAGCCTCGTGGTTATATTCATAGAGGGTCTTTTTGATGTTCCAGTACAGCATAGCCTTATAGAACTCGTAATAGGTCAGGTTCAAGTCAAGCGAAGGAGTTTCAAGGTGAGCGATGAAACGGTCGGAGGGAGCATCGAAATCATGCTGACGTAGCTTGACGACCATAGCGGATTTGGAAGAACCTTTTTGGATTTTGGCTGCGTTTTGGTTTTTGAATTTATCATCAATACCCGCCACGACCAGATCTTCAAAGCGCGGGTCGGGCCAGCCGTACTTGCTATGGACTTTCCATTCTCCTTGCCCATTTTCAACGAACTGGTAAGCTGTTTCCCGACCGTTCAAATCCAGTTGTGGCTCTAATGACCCGCGAAGCCAGTCTTTATCAAGCAGATTATAGAATATGAATTGAAGTTGGTTTTGCAAAAGTGTGGTATTGTAAGCATACTGGGCTTTAGGAATAAACATTTCTTCTTCTGTCAGCGGGTTTTCCACGATGTAGGTTTGTGAGGAAATGTAATCGTCTTTCTTGGTTTCGCGCATACTTAGCTCATACTCTAATGCCGCCGCTTCGTCGGTGGTGCCAGTATCAATATTAAAGAAGGAAGCGTGAACCTTGACGGCATTGCTCATGTGACGAGAAAAAGGGAACGCTTTGCGGTCGAAATATACGGCTTTATAATCCGTTTCTACCCCTTGGATTTCATCGGAGGTCCCCCCGACCGAGTACGAACCTACGTAATCGGCACCAAAACGCAAACAGTCTTCATTTTGTGAAAGGAATTTCTTTAAAAGACCCTGCTGTTTCCACTTCCCTGCTTCAACCACATTGATACGGCGAAAAGTGCGGCCTTTAAAAATACCAGGATTGACGGGGTCAACAATTTTTTGGAGCCAAATGTTGTGAATGACATCTTTTTTGGTGAGAGGGTCACGGTAGCCCACAAAGAATTCACCTTTGTCTTTGTTGTCAATTAGAATCTTTAGTTCATGTCCTTTCCAGCGGCGGAAAATAGGCGGCAGATTCAGCCACGCTTGGCGGAACATTTCCCTTTCTGCTTCTTGGTTTTCGTCATCAATGTAGGCCGAGCCAATACCATAGCCAGGCATCATTACGAAAATGTACAGATTACAGGCCAGCAAATCCAAGTATGTCCAGCCTTTCCGACGTGCTTTGATTTCGATATGAGAGCGGGCGTTGCAGTACTTACCATTGGGCAAAAGACGGGGTAAGTTATTCCAGAAATGGGAAGTGATCTCGTTATCATTATCGCGCCAAAGGGGAAGTTGCCCCTTTACTTCCCGCTTGAGCGAAGGGTGATAGTAGTCGGTGCGAACGATGTTATTGTAAAAATATTGGATGCCATTAATGTAGCGGCCATCGTCGGCCACAAAGCCTTTACAGCACCTGCTAATGTGCAGTTTCCAGAATTTATACTCGTCGGAATTAACGTCGGAGTTGGGCAAATCAGGCAAAGTGACCCCTGCCAGAGGACGGTAGAGTTGCTGTACAGAAATAGGGAATTGTGGAGCGGCCATAAAAACAGGGGGCGATAGTATTGTGAGCAGGTTAAAGCGGCAAATTTGGATATGCTTGTACCTGACTTCACAATATTGCCTCAGCGCGAGTGCGCGACGCTCTACCTTTTGGACACGACAGTTGCTCAATCTTCGTCGTTCCCAGGGGGCTACGGTGGAACAAATATAGCAAAAACAGCTATAAAACAAGCAATTGTCACCTTGGATTTTGGCGGTTCGGGGTTGTATTCAGTGACCAAAGTTTACAACCCTGGTGAAACGATGGTCATTACAGCCGAAGAACTGTATCCATTTTTAAGCGGAGTGCCTTGCCACAGTTGCAATAACCAAGCGGTACTTCACGGACTGGGGGCGTTGCCTTCTGGCTGCGTAAAAATCACTTACGAACCCCGTTATGAAAACGACGATGACGAGTGGGTAACAGCGGGGAGAAAATCCAAACAATTTATTCTCAAATGTGTGGAGGTTTATCGGGCCGCTGGTATTGCCGAGCGGATTTTTAACCGATTGGTGGATAAAAACTTTGATGTGAGTCATACCGAGGCCGATTTGCGGTTGGCCATGGCTGAGATTTTTCTTATTCAAGGAAAATTAGACCTTTTGGAAGGGGATGATTTGGCCTGCGATTGCGTAATGACAGACTTGGCCATGATTAATCACCGATTAAATGCAATGGCAAAATGGTAGTCATTACTTGGGAATATGTCACAGGGCGTCTTGGTAAACAATACGCCAAGCTGCTTTGCCGCAAGGCAAGCCTGTACAAAGCGGGAAAATCGGCAACAGCCGAAGAAGAACAAACGCGCCTATTGGCCTTTGCGATGCGATTTGCGCCATATTGGTCGGTAGAAACACTTAAAAAAGCAGATTGCTACTTAAACTAAAATGGCAGGGGTAATTCAAGTAGAATACATCAATTCATGCGGGAAGATTCAGTGGATTGACACCCAAACGGTGTGCGAAGGCAATTGTGTACCTGTGCCATTGGTGCCGACCATTGCTGCTTCGGCTTCGTCTATTTGTGGCAGTGAACAATCTGTATTGACAGCCGCCAATATCAATGGCACAGTTCACTGGTATCGAAACGGCACTCCTACAGGTCAAACAGGTACTTCGATTACTGTTTCTGGCCAAGGCGGAACTTTTACGGCCAAATCGGTAACGACTTGTGGCGAAAGTGCGGCCTCTAATACGGCAGTGATTACCTATCAGGCCAATTGTGGATGCAGTCCTGCGCCAACAACACCAACGATTACTTCCAATCTTACCAGTGTATGCGGTAGTAATGCGGCCACCTTGACTGCTTCAGGTGGCAATGGCGTTTATCGTTGGTATCAAAACGGCTCATTTATTGGGCAAGGGCCATCCATTAACGTTTCGTCCACGGGTACTTATACCGCCACGACCATGACAGCCTGCGGCGAAAGCGGCCCTTCAAACTCAATCACAGTAACCAATACGGGAGCCTGCCCCAGCAGCTTCTCCATGACCATAGGTACTATAACCGTAACTTACTAAATGTGTCCCGATAACAACTGCCCCGAAAATCCACAATCCCCTTGCACCAACTGCGGTCAGGGGATTGAACCATGCTTGGACTGTGTACAGCAACAGGCCAACGTGGTGGAGGTAGAACCGCGCCCCAACTACTGCGCGGAAATAGTGGATTTTCTTGCCGAGTTGGAACAAGCTCAAAATCCTTGCACACTGCAAATTACGAGCGTGGGTCGTCAGGCAGACAAGGCTTTTGTTGTTATTTTGGGGGCGCAAGGAACGATTGAATATAGTGACAACGGGGTATTGTGGCAACTTTCTCCCGTTTTTGATATTCCACAAATAGACGGATTGGTTGTTTATTTTGCCAGAGAGAAGGCACGTCCCGCCTGTGTGGCAAGTAAAACCATCACCTACGACGAAGATGGGCCAAATGAATGCGTTCCTTTGTGGAGAGATACCAATCCGCTGTTTACTATTTGCATTGACCAAGTACGCCACAAAAAACAGGTGGATGGTTGCGGTGGCGAACGTTTTGTAGAAGTTTTAAACGACTGGACACCCACTGGACGCAGCCGATGCAGTGAAACCTGCACCCCTGCGCCAGTAACCCCTACCATCCAAACAGATGCGGTTTCGGTGTGTGCTAATGCCACGGTTGAAATCGAGGCGGTGGGCGGAGTGGGTACTATCAAATGGTATTCTTCGGACAATTTGAGTGCTTCTCTTGGGCAAGGGACAGTGTTTAATGCTGGGCCTGGTCGTTATAAAGCTCGGGCAGAAAGTACTTGTGGTACTTCGGTTTTTTCTAACGAGATTGTTATTGCCCAAACCGAAGTTCTTGCTCCAACATTATCAACTGGTTCTTATCAGCTTTGCGGAGCGCAGACTACGACACTAACAGCAACAGGCGGCTCTACGGGAACTGTTAAGTGGTACAAAAACGGCATTTTTACCAACGTGACAGGGGCGACATTTAACGCAGCAACCGCTGGGGTATATACAGCCATCGTGGAAAATGGCTGCGGTATTTCAGCCGCTTCGACCCCCATTGGAATTAATTACGTGGCTGACTGCGGATGCACCCCTGTGCCGACTACCCCACAGATACAGGCCGACCGAACCGTTATTTGTGGCAGTCAGCAGGCTACTTTGACCGCAACAGGCGGAAATGGGACCTATCGTTGGTTTAAAGACGGGCAGCCCACAGGGGCGACTACCGCCACTGTCCAGGTGAATTTGGGGGGTACTTATTCGGTGAGTACTGTGACAGCTTGTGGTGAAAGCATTGTGTCAAATTTTATTCAGATTTCCAATACGGGGACTTGTTTATGTACTCCTCAGCCGACCCCACCGACTATATCAGCTGATAATCTACAAATCTGCGCCAATCAAACAGCCGTACTGACGGCAACGGGTGGGTCAGGCAGTACGGTTCGTTGGTACAAAAATGGTGTTTTTACGAATGTAACAGGTCTTTTCTTAGACGCCAATTCGGCGGGTAGCTATACGGCTCGTTATCAAAATCCCTGCGGGGAGTCGGGCGATTCTAACGTTTTGAATGTAGTGTATGAATCCATTTGTGAAGGGGATGTACAGCCCAATGCACAGGTAGGTACTATTATTCAGCCGCAATGTGTCAATGGAATTTTGGGATTGGCGGCAGTATCGCTGACCAGTATTGAGAATGTTCATCATTATCGCATTTGTGTTGACAACAGCTTTAGCTGTCCTGACAACTGTGATACGCCTGATGGTATTATTGGTGGTGGCGAAACGACAACAACCGTTTTGATTCCTGCGGCTCCTGGTGGCACTTCGCGCATTACGACCATCCGACTGTATCGGGACAGTAACTGTGCGGTTTATAAAGATATATTTGTGACCATCACTTCGCCCGTTTGCGGTCAACCCGATGGCGGGGCGGTGGTTATATCACAACCTCAATGCGTAAACGGAGCTTTGACTCAGGCGGTAGTACGTCTGATTGGCTTGCAGAATGTAGATCGTTTTATCGTATGCCGCAACAGTACTTTTACTTGTGCCAATACCTGTATGAGTCCTGATGGCAATGTACCTTCGGGACAAAGCACGGCTGATATTTTGATGCCTGCACCTGGTCAGGACACTTTGCAGGCGGTTACAATTCGACTTTACCGAGATAGCAATTGTTCGGTATATAAAGACGTTTCAGTTTTGTTGGTGAGTCCTAATTGCCAATGCAACCCTCAACCCACTACGCCAGCCATTGTGCGGGTGATAAACGACAGTTCCACCACTACACAAGTTTCTTCAGTATGCGGTTCAGAAACGGCCGTTTTACAGGCCAGTGGCTGTAATGGTATTGTTCGTTGGTATCGGAGCAATGATTTAAGTACGCAAATCGGTGGCGGAAATTCTATCCAAGTCGGGTCAGGATCTTATGTGGCTAAGTGTGAAACTACCTGCGGAGCCAGTGACATTTCCAACGAGATTGTCATTACCAATTCAGGCCCTTGTGGTGGCGGATGTCAGGCTCAGGCTCCACAAATTTTCGGCTCAGGAACTGTTTGTGCTGGAGGTACTGTCACGCTTCAAGCGGTGGCCAGTTGCCTTGGCGGAACAATACGCTGGCGTAAAGATAATGTCACGTTGCAATTTACGGGCAATACGTTGATTGTATCGAATGTAAATTCAGGCAATGTTGGGGCTTATAAAGCCGTGTGTGATTTGGGCAATGGCTGTATTTCGCCAGAGTCCAATGCCATTACGGTGAGTATTCAAAATACTGCACCCAATGCGCCAACTATTTCGGCAGACCTGCTTAATCCCTGTGGAGATACAAGTGCCACGTTGGAAGCAGCGGGAGTGATAGGTACACTGACTTGGTATAGAAACGGGGTGGCTACAGGGCTGACAGGTGCGGAAATCAATACCCAAATATCGGGCGTTTATACTGCACGAAATAGCAATAATTGTGGATCAAGTGCTGACTCCAATGCCATTACCATTGCGTATCAACCCGATTGTGAATGTACTCCTGCGCCAAGTGTGCCTTCGGTAAGTCCATCAACGGCCACTATTTGCGGTAGTCAAACCACGCTTTTGTCGGCGACAGGTGGAAATGGCACGTATCGTTGGTATCGAAATGGCATTTTTACAGGACTAACTGGGCCAACCTTTACGGCCAATCAGGGCGGCAGCTACACAGCAACGACGCTGAACAGCTGCGGGGAAAGTACAGCTTCGGCAGCGGCAGTGATTACCTATCAGGCGAGTTGTGGGGGGAGTTCGCCCATTCCATCAGCGAGTTTGGGTACTATTTTGCCTCCGCAGTGCAGTGGAACGCAGTTGATTGGCGCATTCTCGGTGACGCTCAATAATGTACTTAATGCTGATCGGTACGAGTACTGTTTCAGCAGTAGTTTTACTTGTACCCCAAATTGCCTCGTACCCGACGGCACATTGACGGCGGGTACGAATATTATCTCACTGCCTGCCCCCGCTCAGGGAGTCAGTCAGCCAGTGACGATTCGGATTTATAATGGCACTAACTGCAACAGCTATTTAGATATTCCAGTGACGTTGAATAGCCCTAATTGCCAGAGCTTATGTGCATTAAGTCTGACCAATTCGGGAGGAGTGGGTATTTATGACTCTACCTACATAGCCGCTCAAACGGGGACGTTTTACTGGAGATTTGACGATGCCAGTGTAGCCGACAACTTAAAAATATACCGAAATGGAAATTTGGTACACGATTCGGGCTATGCCAGTGGATTGAAGGTGGGAGCATTATCCATTGCAACGGGCGATTTAGTGAGGATAGTAATTAATGCCACAGTTTCTACTGTAAACGGACAAGCCCCTAATACCAGTACAGTATGGGAGTTTCAAGGAAATTGCAGCAGTGCATACGCACCCAGTGACTGTACTACGCCGACATCAGCTGGAAATCAATTAGTACCCTGTAAAACCCATTTGGTCGAAACGGCGATTGGGTGTTTAGAAGGTCAAGGTACGTTGCGGGTTCGTGCCAGAATTATGTTCCGCAATTTTAGCACTGGTAATTATTTACATGATTCACTTCGGTTTTCGATAGAGGGAATAGGAAGCGGAATTACACAGTATGCGCCAAGCTTTGTGTCTGGTGTAACGGCAACAGACTATGCAGAATATACTTTTACGGGCCTTGCGCCAGGGATGTACACGATTTACACTACATGCACCGCGTCTCTTAGTCAGAATCGCTCCTTTGCGCAAATCAACGTACCATCGTGTAATACTTGAGAGATAAAATGAAAGAATTTGCACTTGCCTTTTTTCAGGAAAGCACACATAGGCCCCTATTAGTTGGGATCGCCATAGGATTAATAACGTTTATCACTGTTTCGCTCAATGCAGAGACAGTGAAGCCTATTTATCTGACGCTGTGCTGTGTGGTGGGGATATTGTTGGGTTTTTTTGTTGCGCCGCTATTTGCGACCCCAATTGGCAATTTTCTTGGTCTGCAAGAAGTAAAATTAGATGGGCTGCAAACTATGCTATCTGGCTATCTGGCTTATAAAAACATTGACGCATTTAAGTATTTTATCACAAAAATGGATGGAAAATTAATTGAAAAAAAAGAAGAAGATGGAACAGATTCTTGATTTTACTGGGATAACGGAAGCGCAATTTCTTTCATTTCAAACAATGATCTATTATGCGTTGGTGATTATCATAAAATCGTTGTTTGTTGTTTATACGGCGATTTTTATTTTGATGAGTTTTGTCAGGTTTTGCGACAACGAAAACCCCTATGAGAAGAAGATTTATTTTCGAGATTTGGCGATTTTGGGCATCGTTGCCTTAGTGGTATTTTTGGGTTGGGGATACAATAACATTATTGTTTTAGGCTTTTTTGCCGTCAGTGTTCGCTACTGGTCAACGGATCAGATTAGAATATGGACGCTGGTTAGGTCGGAATGGGAAAGTGATTTCATTCCCAAATTCAGGATGCTTATGGAGATGTTTAAGAACCGAGTCCATTAAAGCCAAAAAGATATGCTAAGTAGTGCCACCTGTTTAAAGGTTTTTGGTGAGCCAACGCCGCAAAACGAGCCTAAATTTATGATACTGTGGGATATTCCGCAGAGCATAAACGATGCTATACCCGTCTTGCCAAATCGAATATACTGCAACAAGTTGATGGTAAAGCCCTTGGAGGTGGCACTGAGGCTTGTTATTAAAAACGGCCTGCACGAGGAGATAAAAACGTGGGATGGATGTTTTAACGTCCGCAAAAAGCGTGGCTTGGGTAGTTTAAGCCTTCACAGTTGGGGGGTAGCCATTGATATAAATGCTGCTTGGAATGGATTGGGGAAAAAGCCCACTTTTACCAAGGCGTTTGTTGATTGCTTTCTGGCTGCTGGCTTTGATTGGGGTGGACACTGGGCCATGCCCAGAACAGACGGAATGCACTTTCAGTTAAATACCTTAGAACAATGAAGCAAATATTACTAACCCTGATTGCGTGTACATTGACTTTGGGCTGTGTAAACAACAAAAAGATTTTGACAGCCGTACGGCAAAGTCAAGCAGAGGTAATCAAAATAGGAATTCAGTTATCAAAGCTGGATTCTGTCTATAATTCACAACAACTAATTCGATACCGATATGAATTGCTGGATATTGACAAAAGGTATAGGGATATTTCTGATCCTGCTTTGCTTGAGCGGCTCAAATTGCTTGGTCGCCCAAAAGATTAGTGTTGATAGAGAAATGCTCAAAGAGGTAGTGAGCAAGGCCGAAAAGTACGAGTTGATAGCAGGGGAAAATACGGCTTTAAAAGTACGATTAACCAATCTGGAAGACTCGCTGAACACTCGAAATGCGACCCTTGCGGTGCAGAATAAAACCATTCTCCAACTCAGGGACGACGTAAAGCGTTTAAGAACGTATCGTCTGCTTTTATTTGTCATCGGGGGGGTGGCTGTTGGCGTTTTGGTTTGGCGACTTTTTGGAAGGTAGAGATTAAAGACGATAATCATGAGTGATTTACTACAGAATGAAGTAGTGATAATCCGACAAATAATTCAGGATTATTGCGATAATCTAAAAAATGGCAATGTAGAGGAGGTTAATCGGATTAATCTTACTGCGCAGCCGACCGACCCGACGGGGTTGGCTGGCATCACTACTTTATTTGCTGATGCGAGTGGTGTACCATCTTGGAGAATAGGAACTGGCAGTGTTCAAAAGATACAACCTTTGCTGGTCAGTGGCACATCGCTGAAAACCATCAACGGCGTTTCTTTATTGGGAAGCGGCAATTTAGTTATTGCGGGTGGTGGCGGAGGCGGCGGTGATGCGCTGACAACGAGTCCACTTTCTCAGTTTGCGGCCACCACTTCGGCAGAACTGGCAGGGGTCATTAGTGATGAAACGGGTAGTAATAAACTCGTATTTTCAAACTCTCCTACGTTGGTTACGCCCAACTTGGGAACGCCTTCGACTTTAGTTCTCTCCAATGCCACAGGACTGCCTTTGACATCGGGCGTTACGGGCTTATTGCCCATTGCCAACGGTGGGACAAATGCTTCAACGGCTTCTGGGGCCAGAACCAATTTAGGAGGCACGACCATTGGTCAAAATCTGTTTACGCTAACCAATCCAGGGGCGATAACCTTTCCCCGTTTCAATGCTGACAATTCAATCAGTGCCTTAGATGCCGCCGCTTTTCGGGCTGCTATTGGCGCAGGTACCTCCTCTACGGCGGGGACGGTTACTTCAGTAGGCGGAAGTGGCTCGGTCAATGGGCTTACGCTTACAGGTTCGGTGACAGCAAGCGGGAATTTAACGCTGGGGGGAACTTTGGCAGTTGCCCCATCTGACTTTGCTTCACAAACACAAAATACATTTCTTGCGGCCCCCAACGGATCGGCAGGAGGTCCTGTTTTTAGGGCCATTGTTGCCGCAGATGTACCTGTCTTAAATCAAAATACGACTGGGACGGCTGCTTCGGTAACTTCGGCGACCCAAAACAGCATTACCTCCATTCCCAATTTAACTTCCGTAGGAATCATTACGAGCGGTACTTGGTCGGGTGGATTTGGGGCAGTTAGTGGGGCAAGTCTCACTTCGCTGACGGCGGGGAATTTATCAGGTACTATCCCGTCTGGCGTATTGGGAAACAGTACTCATTATGTAGGTACTACGGCAGTTGCGTTGAACCGTTCGAGTTCTAATCAAGCATTGACGGGAATATTGAGTACTGCTTTTGCGGGGGCAACATCAGGTACAATTACATTAACTCCAACCGCAGTAGCGGGAACCAATACCATTACATTACCTGCGGTCACAGGAACAATTATTACCAGTGGTGATAGTGGAACGGTAACTAATACGATGCTAGTGGGAAACATTGCCAATGCCAAACTGGCTAACAGCAGTGTAACCGTGGGAAGCACTTCAATATCTTTGGGTAGTAGTGCTACAACAATAACAGGACTTACCTCGGTCACTTCCACTGCTTTTGTAGGGGCATTGACAGGTGCAGCCACAAGCGCATCAACTTTAACAACACCAAGAACCATCAATGGTACTTCTTTTGATGGCAGTGCCGATATTACGGTGACAGCCGCAGCAGGAACGCTTACAGGTACTACGCTGAATTCTTCCGTTGTTACTTCTTCGCTTACTTCGGTGGGGACGATTGGAAGTGGTACGTGGAGCGGTTCACTGATTGCAGGCCAATTTGGGGGAACGGGCGTAAATAACGCAGGAAAGACAATCACGCTCGGCGGGAATCTAACAACAAGCGGTTCATTTACGACTACGTTTATAGCTACTGCCAATACTAACGTAACGTTGCCTACCACGGGAACGTTGGTAACATTAGACGGCAGTGAGGGGCTAACCAATAAATCTGTCAATGGAGTAACGTTGGCAACAGGGGGGAGTGCATCTTTATTTCTTAATCAGCAAGGAAATTATGTCAGTGCTACGGGCGGAGGCGGTGGTGATGCTTTAACATCAGGAACGCTGGCTCAGTTTGCGGCTACGACATCTGCTCAATTGGCAGGGGTAATCAGCGATGAAACGGGAAGCGGGGCTTTGGTTTTTAATACACTTCCTACTTTTGGCGGAACGGGTATTAGGTTGGCGGGAAGCACGAGCGGAAATACGACACTCTTGGCCACAGCCGTTGCTGGAACAACGACCCTTACGTTACCTGCGGTCACAGGAACAATTATTACCAGTGGTGATACAGGCAGTGTAACGAATACGATGTTGGCGGGAAGCATTGCTACATCCAAGATTACGGGTTTGGCTACTTCGGCTACGACCGATACGACCAATGCGTCCAACATTACATCAGGTACTTTGCCCAATGCAAGGTTAGTTTCTGTACCCAATAGTGCGCTGGCTAACAGCAGTGTAACAGTAGGAAGTACCGCTATCAATTTGGGTTCTTCTGCTACTACAATAACAGGACTTACTTCGGTGACTTCCACCGCTTTTGTAGGGGCATTGACAGGTAATGCAAGTACGGCAACCACACTGGCAACGGCAAGAACTATCAATGGTGTTAGTTTTGATGGCAGTGGTAATATTACGGTGACAGCCGCAGCGGGAACACTCACGGGTACTAGCCTAAACAGTAGCGTTGTTACTTCTTCGCTTACTTCGGTAGGTACAATTACAAGCGGAACTTGGAGTGGTAGCTTTGGGGCAGTTAGTGGGGCGAATTTAACTTCTTTGACTGCCGATAATCTAAGTGGTACAATTCCATCGGGTGTATTGGGGAATTCTGTTTTATACGTAGGTTCAACAGCAGTTGCGTTGAACCGTTCGAGTTCTAATCAGGCGTTGACGGGGATATTGAGCGTAACATTACCAGGCAGTACTTCGGGGACGGTGCAACTCATTCCGACCGCAGCCGTAGGAACAGGAACGATACTTACCATCCCTGCCACTACGGGAACAATTATTACCAGTGGTGATAGCGGAACAGTAACTAATACGATGCTGGCGGGAAGCATTGCTAACGCCAAGTTGGCCAATAGCAGTGTAACAGTAGGAAGTACTTCAATCTCTTTGGGTAGTAGTGCTACGACAATAACAGGTCTTACTTCAGTCACTTCCACCACTTTTGTAGGAGCATTGACGGGTAATGCAAGTACGGCAACCACATTGGCAACAGCAAGAACCATCAATGGCACTTCTTTTGATGGTAGTGGTAATATTACGGTGACAGCCGCAGCGGGAACGCTTACAGGTACTACCCTAAACAGTAGCGTTGTTACTTCTTCGCTTACTTCAGTGGGGACGATTGGAAGTGGTACGTGGAATGGCAGTTTAATAGGAGGTACTTATGGGGGAACGGGTGTAAACAATGGCTCTTTCACTATTACATTGGGAGGTGATTTTGTTACATCAGGTGCATTTGCAACCACCCTTACTACCACAGCAACCACTAACGTAACGCTACCTACCACAGGAACGTTGGTGACGTTGGATGGAAGTGAGGTACTAACCAATAAATCGGTTAATGGGGTAACGCTGGCAGCGGGAGGAAGTGCTTCTTTGTTTTTGAATCAGCAAGGGAATTATGTTTCAATAAGTGGCGGCGGTGATGCTTTAACGTCAGGAACGCTGGCTCAGTTTGCGACTACTACATCTGCTCAACTGGCTGGAGTAATCAGCGATGAAACGGGCAGCGGGGCTTTGGTTTTTGCTACTTCGCCCACTTTAGTAACTCCTGTATTGGGGGTTGCCAGTGCTACAACAATCAATAAACTCACCATCACCGCCCCAGCAACAGGTAGTACACTTACTGTTGCAGATGGAAAAACCCTTACAGTAAGTAATACGCTTACTTTTACGGGGACAGATAGCAGTAGTGTTGCTTTTGGGGGAGGCGGTACGGTTTTATATACTGGATCAACACTGATGGCGGGTAATTTATCGGGAACGATACCCTCTGGCGTATTGGGTAATAGTTCTTTAAATATAGGGACTACAGCAGTTGCATTAAACCGAGCGAGTTCCAATCAGGCGTTGACGGGGATATTGAGTGTAACATTACCAGGTAGTACGTCGGGGACGGTACAGTTGATACCAACTGCAGCCGTAGGAACGGGAACGATACTTACCATCCCTGCTACTACGGGAACAATTATTACCAGTGGTGATAGTGGAACGGTAACGAACACAATGCTGGCAGGTAGTATTGCTAACGCCAAACTGGCTAACAGCAGTATAACAGTAGGAAGCACTTCAATCTCTTTAGGTTCTTCTGCTACAACAATAACAGGGCTTACTTCGGTAACTTCCACCACTTTTGTGGGGGCGTTGACGGGTAATGCAAGTACGGCAACCACACTGGCAACGGCAAGAACCATTAATGGCACTTCTTTTGATGGTAGTGGTAATATTACTGTAACAGCCGCAGCGGGAACGCTTACAGGTACTACGCTGAATTCTTCTGTTGTTAGTTCTTCTCTTACTTCGGTGGGGACGATTACAAGCGGAACTTGGAGTGGTAGTTTTGGGGCGGTTAGTGGTGCGAATTTAACTTCACTGACAGCAGGGAATTTATCGGGAACGATACCCTCTGGCGTATTGGGTAATAGTTCTTTAAATATAGGGACTACAGCAGTTGCATTAAACCGAGCGAGTTCCAATCAGGCGTTGACGGGGATATTGAGTGTAACATTACCAGGCAGTACTTCGGGAACGGTACAGTTGATACCAACCGCAGCCGTAGGAACAGGAACGGTGCTTACCATCCCTGCTACTACGGGAACAATTATTACCAGTGGTGATAGCGGAACAGTAACGAATACGATGTTGGCAGGAAGCATTGCTAACGCCAAACTGGCTAACAGCAGTGTAACAGTAGGAAGCACTGCTATCAATTTGGGTAGTAGTGCTACGACAATTACAGGGCTTACCTCAGTCACTTCCACCACTTTTGTGGGGGCGTTGACGGGTAATGCAACGACAGCAACGAGTGTAGCAACGCTAACTACTGCCAGAGCGATTTATGGCAATAACTTTGACGGAAGTGCGGCGTTGACACAAATTATCGCCAGTACGTATGGTGGTACGGGGAACGGGTTTACAAAGTTTTCGGGGGCAACAACTTCGGAAAAAACCTATACCCTGCCTAATGCAAATGCGACAATTTTGACGGATAATGCGGCGGTGACACTTGCCCAGGGAGGGACGGGGGCAACTACGGCAGCTACCGCAAGAACTAATCTCGGAGCTACTACTATTGGCGGTAATTTATTTATTCTCGATAACCCTTCAGCTATCACCTTCCCGCGATTTAATGCAGACAATACGGTAAGCTCTTTAAATGCTGCTTCGTTTCGGGCTGCTATCGGCGCAGGTACATCTTCTACAGTGGGGACTGTTACTTCGGTAGGTGGGACGGGAACAGTAAGCGGATTAACATTAACAGGGACGGTAACATCATCAGGAAGTCTTACATTAGGAGGAACACTTTCAGTGACTCAATCTAATTTAAGTATTACAGCTGACATATCCATCAATGGGGTAGAAATAGGAGCAGGTAGCGGTTCGGGTGTAGGTAATACAAGACTTGGAGATAATGCTTTTAACGCATCTACAGGATCAGGTACAAATTACAACATTGCTATTGGCCAAGAAGCTATGCGCTACCTCACCACAGGCGCCCAAAATGTGGCTATCGGCTACCAAGCTATGAGTAGCAGTTCACTCTCTGGCGCGAATGAAAATATGGCCATTGGCACAACAGCCCTTTTATCATTAACCAGTGGCGACTACAATAGTGCCATAGGTACAAGTGCATTAGTTAATGTTAATACTGGAACGGGAAATGTGGGTATTGGTAGATATGCTGGATACAATACTAATAGTGGGAATTACAATACTTTTGTTGGATATGGTGCAGGAAATGGAATTACAACAGGAAGTAACAACACAGTAATTGGAGCAAATACCACATTAAGTAATCTAACTGCCAATATCATCATTTCCGATGGCAATGGAGTAGTGAGATTATGGACAGATAGTTCAGGTAGAACAGCATTGGGCACATCCACACTCACCACACCAGCTACTTGTGCAGCACTTGAAATAATAAGTACTACGGGGGGAATACTTCTCCCCAGACTAACCAGTACTCAAAGAGATGCAATTTCTGGTATTACAGATGGGGTACTCTTATTTAACACTACCACCTCCAAGGCTCAAGTACGAGCTGGGGGGAGCTGGGTAGATTTACATTAGAATTACAGAGTATTAATTTATATTTTTGTAAAACAAATACCGTAAATAACTCATGGAAGGACTAACAAAAACACCAACTACAACCATTGTATTGCCAGTCTCGGCTCAGGAGCTGGTTCAGAGTTTGGAATACGTACACAGCACCGCACGGGCGGCGGCTGTATCCGCACAAGTACACGATGATGTGAGAAGGATTCTCACTTTTGTTGTCAACGGCATTCAGCAGGAAGTTGCGCCTGAGCCAGCCACTCTTGAGCAAGCTGCGCCCGTTTCTACATCTCCTAAAAAGGGAATAAAGCCTGCTTTGTCTTCCAAAAAAAAAGAATCAGACAAAGCAAAGGCCAGCGGGCCCGTAAAAGAAATAGCTTTGGGCGATAAAGAAACTGTAGCGGCTACTGTCAAAAAATAATTTTTTTTTGGCTATAAAAACACAATAATATGTTTTTATGGGGAATTTTATCCTACTGATATTGCTGGCGATTGTGCTGCTTTTCGGTATGGCACTCTTTCCTTGGCCGCGTCATGGGCGGGGTCGCTTGTTTTTAAGCGTTTGTATTAACAATTTAACCATTGAAGGAATCATGTCAGTATCAATGACCAAAAAACAGCAGGTGCCTATTGAATTAACGCCTGTGGATCGCTATGGAGACAGGGCTGTCGTCGAAGCAGGCAGTGTAAAATTCACCTCCTCGGACGAAAGTGTATTTAAGGTTGTGCAAGACCCCGCCAATCAACTCAAAGCAACCATTGTGTCGGTCGGTTTGGGTGTAGCACGATTAGATTTTGAACTGGATGCCGACTTAGACCCAGGGCCTGGCGAAGTGAGATTACTGAAAGGTTTTACCTCCATAGAAGTAAAACCTACTGAAGCCATTGGTTTGGGCTTTATGACCAATGCGCCAGAAGATGTACTTACGCCGCCAGCACCAACACCCGATGAATCTCCATCCGTAGAAGAAACACCTACTATCGAAGAACCCATTCAGAGCGTAGAGCCTGTACAAGAAACGCCAGTGGTTTCACAAGAGCAGTCCGCAACAGAAATAAAACCAACAGCCCGAAAAGGCTCAAAAAAATAGCTGTCTTTACCAAGAAGTGATTTGCGCTTTAATCCCGTTGGCAACTTGTCAACGGGATTTTTGGCAGTGTCTCGGTTGAGGTTTGTACAAAAAAAATTACATCTACACTATGTTTTTTATCGAACTGGGATTTTATATACCCTGCGATTTCAATTCTTTTTTTGCAAACAACTCATCATAACGAGCAATATCTTGTTTGATTACCTTAGAAGAGCTTATTTGCCCAACAATAAAATCGGCCAGCGGACGGGCATTGGGGGAAATAAAATACCAGGTCATGCGGGCATAAATATCCTGATTAGAGAGTAGCCCCAAATCCACCATTATTCTTAGTGTATTACTGGTAGTGGAACTGTTGAGTCCAAGTACCATCACCATATCACCGTTTGTTAACTTTTGGGCATGGTGGATAATGCAAAGCATCCGAACTCTTAACTCTTTGTTGAGGGCCATAAAGTAATTGGCGTGAGACTCGATAATTGGGTCTTCGGAAAGCATTTCGTTTACTTTCATAAAAAAGTGTTTTTGTGTTTTAGAGTGGCGAAAAAAGAGGGTTGCATCTGCTTTATTTTCAGAAAAGTAAGGCAAGGAAATTAAATTAACAAAATCTTATTTTTATTATTTTTGAAGAGAATCGGAACTATATTGGAACTACTTAGATGTTTCACATAAAACCGCCTGAATTTCAGGCGGTTATGTAACTATTTCTATTGTTTACCCTACTCGAATTTATAGCCTATCAGGTATCAATAATACCCAATACAGCAAGTAGGCGCACTTTTTTCTATTTTATCTCTTGCTTATTATGTACTTTTAGTACCTGATAAACCTATAATTGTTGGAACTAAGTTGGAACTATGGCAAGTATTAAAGTAGTCACTAAAAACAAAACCTACGCTGATGGTACGATTCCTGTGCTGATACGGGTAATCTCTGGACGTACGACTTCCTTTGTGCAGGTGTGCAAGGTGGAACCCAAGTATTTTGATGCCAAAAAGCAACGTATTCGTTCTTCGCACCCAAGGGCGGTGGAATTGAATCAGTTGATTTCGGAGCGCGTGGCCATGATTGAAACCGCGCTGCTGGATGATCAGCGGAAGGGTGTAGTGCCTCAGGTAAAAAAACTGCTGCGGCCTACCGAATCTCGCCTGGGTCTTTTGGAGTACATTGAAGATATGCTTTTGCGCATGAAGCAACGCGGCAAGGTACACACAGCCAATAAAAGCACGGGGCATGTCTATGCTTTGAAAAAATTTCTGGACAATCGCCCAACTATGACTTTTGAAACCTTTACAGAAGATGTTATCAATGATTTTCATGAGTATTGTCGAAATGTGTTAAAGCACAAAAAAAACACGATTCATTGTCGAATGGACTTTATCAAGTCGGCGTTTGCTGATGCGGCCAGACGGGGTATTACCAAAGCCGATCCATTTCGTTTTCTTAGTTTTGATACCGAAAAACCGCGCAAGCAAAAACTATCAGCGGATGATTTGGTTCGCTTAGAAAATCTGCCTTTAACGGGGCGGCGTGAATTGGTACGCGATACGTTTATGCTCCAATATTATATGCACGGGGCGCGAATATCGGATGTGCTAATGCTCAAGCCAGAAAATATCAAAGACGGGCGGGTAGAATTCAGCACCCTTAAAACCAGCTCTAATCATTCGGTGCTTATCAGTCCAAAAGCCAAGGCTATTATTGATAAATACTTGACCGCAGGAGCTGAAACTACTCAGCCCTATTTGCTTCCTTGGATGAAGATTCAATATGACCCTTCTAAGTCCAAAGACGAAAATATTGAATTGCTGTATAAGCAAATTGAGTCAAAGGTTTATATGATGAATCAAACCCTGAAAAAAATTGAAAAAGAAAACGGGTTTGCCGTTAAAATTCGTACGCACATTGCCCGACACAGTTTTGCTTCTCAGGCCGCTTTGAAAACAAATGGCAATATTCGGGCTGTCAGTCAGGCATTAGGCCACAGTTCGCTGAATATGACCCAGATTTATTTAAAGGACTTAGAGTCTTCGGAATTGGACGAGGCTATGAAATTGGTTTATTAAAGTGCTGGGGCGTAAACGATAGCCTGTACTTTCCAAATATTATAGATTAGCTCAGTGGGAACTTTGAGGCTCCCACCAGTATCGGTATTGTCTGATTCTAAGAGAATATAGCCGTCGAGGATGGTGTTATGGCGAATACGTTTGACGGAGAACATATCTCCGAAAGCGATGGCGTACACGCCTGGTAGCATAAGTGGCCACCTGCTTTTAGGGATAAACTCGGCCCTGACTTTAGCGCGTGACGGATAGCGTGGCTCCATAGAATCGCCATCCATTTCGATAATAATCTGTTTTTGATTTCCGTAATTTACACCATCCTCTTTTAATACTCGGTAGGTTTCATAAGTATTGGGGTTGGAGTCGGTATTTTCAACAAATCCTGCCCGAGCTGGGACGGACACGAAAGGCAGGTCAATGTAGTCAACATCGGGTTCGTTTATGAGTCTTTTGATGTTACCTTTTAATTTGTTGTAACGGTCGTCGAGAAACATTTCGCCCTCGCCTGTCTCCCACCAAACGGGGTTTATGCCAAATTTTTCAACAATAGCTTCTCTGATACGTGCGTCGGGCGTTCTTGTGCCGCTTTCGTAGGCTGTAATATTTGCACGATTGACTTTAATGGGCAGGCCAAACATCTCCTGAGTAATATCAAGCCTTTTTCGTATCTGTTTGATTTTCAACGAGTAATCGGTTTTTTCGGGAGCAGGTGGCATATTATACAAATATTATGATACAGAAATATAAAAAATATATCGTTCGCTACTTGTAAATGTATCAAATGATACATTATATTTGTAGGACAATGGAAAAACAACATAAAAACAATGGAAAAACAAAATTACGGAACACTTGAAGAAGTTCCAAAGAATTTGGACGAATGGTGTAAGTGGCTTGGCGAACGGCGATTAATGACGGAGTTCTACCGAATTGCTGATGTAAATGCAGGCACAATCTCCAGGGCCAGAAAGGGGCAGTTCCTGATGGTTCGGACACGGAGAAAGTTGCTTGATGCTTATATCAAGCTGCGTCAGGAGTACGGAGAAGGAGAAACTGAGAATAATCTAAATCAGAAAGTAGCATGTTAGACCACGCACTTTTAGACAAAGCCGAGCGGGTTGCCAAATCTTTTGATAAGGTACTGGCTAAGAATCAGCAACTGGAAGTCGAAAACTCGCTGCTGAAATCAGGATGGATGTCAGCGGAGGAAGTAGCGCAATTGCTGGGGGTGGATAAAAAATTTGCGGCAAGGTGGCTGAAAGGTTTGCCTGAGTTTCGTAGTGGCACCAAGATTGTCCGCTACAAAAGATCTGATGTAGAAGCGCGAATCATGGCCAACACTACTAAAAAGAAATGAAATGGACTTTAAAAAAGTAAAAGAAGAGTATCCCCATTCGTGGGAGGCACTGAAAGAGTGGTTTCGCGCACTGGACTTCATTCCTGCCGACAAAGTGGCTAAAATCAAGGTTAAGTCTGAATACATTGATTTGCTTCGGGCCAATGGCAGAATAGACCGCATCGTATTGAAAGACCTGTACGGCTTTTTTGACGGCAAAAAAATCTATGTGGGTGTGTATCCAGAGCATGATACCAAATTCCAACTGACTGGCTTTGCGGCAAGGGTTACATCGTCGGTGAATGGCTCAGGACGCCAACGGGGTTCCAATCAACCAAATCGGGACGCAGCAGAAAAAACGGCCTTTAAATGGGCATTTCAGCGACTGGAAGCGCAGCTATCGTCAGAGCAGAAAGAAGGGTTTATTCGTGTTTTGTAAAATACAAAAACAAGGTTTTGTGCTATGAGTGAATTTACGGGGATTTGGCTGCCGAAAGAGATTCTGGAATTGCCAGACTTACCCTTTCTCCATAAAGGGATTTTGGCACAGATAATATCCCTTTCGAGAGAAGATGGATATTGCAAAGCTACTGACAACTATTTTTCAACACTCTTTCAGATTGATGTTGCCACTGTAAATCGAACTATAAAAAACCTAAAAGAGAAGAATCTGATTTTGGTAGATGTTGACAAAAAAGCTGGTAACAAAAGAGTTATTACCCCTACTGATTTTTTGTCAATAGCCTACCCGCAAAAAGTCAATAGCCTACCCGCAAAAAGTCAAGACCCTACTGATTTTTTGTCAATAGCCTACCCGCAAAAAGTCAATAGCCTATATAATGATGAAAATAAAGATGAAAATAACGTCGTCGTTGTCGGGGTTTCAAAAAAAAATGCGGAATTGGAAAGCGAGCCTGAACCCCTTCTAACTCCTACTTTTCTTTCTAAGGATTTGAGAAGTGACAGCCAAGCACTAAAAGCCTTGGAAGAAATTTTCAAACTGACTTCCAAACAACTTGATGAGGCTCTGGGTGTATTTTCCAACAACCTGATTCTTACAAATAAAAGAAAGACGGTAACTGACTTCCGAGAACACTTCAATAACTGGCTTAGAAAGAATAATAAGGCTGATGAATTTAAAAAGCCGCCAAGTGCCTCTACCCATGAAAACAACAAATCCAAGAATTTTTCAGCGACGATCAAGTCGTATGACTGAAAGACTTAATCAAGTTCAACAATCAACCTTTACAAGTGATGAACTCATTGAAAACGCCTACGAACTCTACGCCCTTGGGGTCTTATCCGAAGAAATCCTTAACAGGAGCGTCCTTTATTGGACAATGGCTACCCCCATCAAACGAATACATCGAGGAAAATGTGTTGTCAGTTCTAATACGAGAACCCGAATACTACGCTATGTTCGCCTCAAAACTAAAGCCAGAACTATTTTACAAAACCTCACACGAGCGGATTTTTCGGGTATTTCTTCAATGCTGCGAAAAGTACGGGAAAGTTACCCTACCTACTCTGGTGAACACCATCAAAGACTTAGAATTGCCACAAGAAAAAGAGTTGTTGGTCGAATTGATTACGATTCGCAACAATATCGAATCGAACGTTGATTTACTTGGCGATAACGTTATAGAACTTTGTGATTTACATCAATGCCGACTTTCATGCGAACCTTTGGCAAGGGGGCTTGTATCGGCTGTCGGGGGTAACATTTTTGAAGTGGAGGGATTTGTACAACAAGCGTCGGGATTACTTGCTGAAACGGAGTTGAAAGAGGTTTCTCACCAATGGGAGAAGGATTTTTGCAATTGGATTGATAAACCGATTGTAAAAGGTTTGTCAGGGGTGGATACTGGCCTAAAATCCTTAAATGAAGAATTGGGAGGTTGGCAGAATACCGACATGATAATTATTGCTGGAAGGCCAGGAATGGGGAAAACAATTAGTCTGACCAATCATGCGTACAGTGCAGCAATATCTGGCGTTCCTACGGTCTTTATTTCGTGTGAGGTAGATAGAAACAAAGTACTTGCCCGAATGATTGCAGCCAATACAGAAACTCCCTATGGGCAAATAGGAAAGCGTGATTTGTCGCTTCATCAAAAGGGTCGCGTCAAGGCCGAAGCCGCCCGAATCCAACAACTGCCGCTTTATATCTACGATTATTCCAACAGCTTAGATATTGCTGATGTTTGCCGAAAAATGAGGCATTGGCAACAAAAATATGGCATCGGATTGGTGGTATGCGATTACCTTCAAAAGATGGAGGATAAGACCATTAGGGGCGGCGATGATACCGCCTTGGTTAATTCACTTTCGGATAAACTAAAGAAGTTGCAAAGCCAAATGAACTGCCCTTTGATTGCTGGTAGCCAATTGAATCGGAGTGTTGAGAGCCGTTCTGACAAACGCCCTATACTGTCGGATTTGAGACAGTCTGGCAAAATTGAACAGGACGCAGCGGTTGTCATTGGCCTGTATCGAGAGGATTACTACGAAGCAATGAAGGCCGAACAGAATCACGAAACCTATTTTTATAAAAATGAAATTGAGTATCTGTGTTTGAAAAACAGAGAGGGTGGGTTATTCAATCACATATACGGATGCAAGGCAATGCTAAACAAAATCTATCTTCAAAACATGGAAAAACACTGAAAGAAATTGCGGGTATTTGACCGAATGCGTCAGATGTTCAACATTGTTGAGTATCCTGAAAACGCTAAATCAAGAAGAAAATAAACAAAAAACCACAATGAACAATATAGAAAAATTTTGCAAAAAAACCGGTATTACTCAAGAACAGTTTGATGGTAGAGGAAAAATCAACGGTTCTCTCGACCTGAGTAGTGTAAAGAGTATTCCCGAAGGCTTCAATCCGACCGTAGGCGGTTCTCTCTACCTGAGTAGTACATCAAAATACATAGGCAACCAGGTCAATGTAGAAGTCGAAACACCTACGGCGTTTTTTTGGCCAGGGTACGCAATGATTGATGGTATATTCTGTAAAGTGAAGATAGAGAAAACAATTGGCATCGAAGGACAGGGATATCAGATAAGAATGGCAGGAAAGATTGCGAGTAAAGAAGAATTCATCATTGTCAGTCATGGAAATTTTCACGCTCATGGTAAAAGTATCAAGTTGGCTTTTGAGGATTTGCAGTTTAAAATACAATCCCACAAACTTAAAAAAAGACCTATTACAGAGGATACACTCGTTACTGTCAATCATTATCGAGCAATTACTGGGGCATGTAATCTTGGCTGTAGGGATTTTATGGACAGATACAACATCCAATATACAGAGCAGGCAAATGGGCGCGTAGTTGAGAAATCGCCAATGAAGGCAATTGATTTGCTTCGACTACTTGAAAAAGACAATGCTTATGGAGTGAACAAGTTTAAAAAATTAATCCAATAATAAATCAATCATGGCAAATCACAACAACAACAACAATTCGGGACTCGAATACATCAGTATTTACATCCCACTCGACGACGAAACCCGTGCTGAACGGAAAGAGATCGTCGCTGATGCCGCCTTAGAGTTGCAAGGCTACGACCTTCAAATCAAGGCATTTAAGGCCACACTTGAAGATAAAATCAAGGCGGCAAAAGCAAAGCATACCCAAGCCCTGTTGGAGCTAAAAACCAATCAGTTTGCGCTGGAAGGTGACTACATTTCCTACGTCAACGAAACCAACCGACGGATGGAGTACTATGACCCACGCCCTGATGCGGATGGCGCACTCATACTCGTTGCCTCACGGCCATTGTCCACCCGCGAAATCCGCCAATTCAAAATAGACTTTCGTGAACAAATCGCCCAAAACTAATTTCTCACTCTTTATACAAAAAATCAATGGATTCTCACATCAACTTTGAAAACCCAGGCATTTACACTGTAAACGTCTTAGAAGGCGAGGCTCAAAAGAGATACGACCCTCGGCAAATCAACCTTGAGGGGACTTTCAATAGTCCCGCTGAGTACGTGACCAAACGCCGATCTTCGATGAACCCGCAAGACTGCCACGTTATTTTCGACTACCCCAACAACAGTATCACGTTGGTTGAAAATGAAACAGAGCATTTTAATTGTGTCGTCAAAGGCACACTCAAGCCGCACCCGCTGTTGACTGACTTGGCCATCAATTCTTCAAAGTCCTACACGGCCAAAGAATTACACGATAAACTACGTTTTCAAGCCCGTTTCTTTCTGGATCGCAACCAGCACCTTGCCCTCATGCGGAAGTTGCTTCATTTTTCCGTCAAGGTCACAACAGAACTTGAAAAAATGGACGACCGCAAGGGAAACACTACCGCTGCCAAAGTCGTCCAGCTTCAAGGCCGTGGCGACAACGACCTTAACCTTGATTTCGCCCTGAATCTGGAAATGATTGGCGGTACGCAACCCGAAACTCTCTACTTCAGCACTGAACTGGATGTGGTCAACAATGAGCCAAGAATCTACTTACTCTCTGACGATTACATCGAAAAGTTTGAGACTCTCAAAGAGAAAATGTTCGCCGAGCAACTGCCGAAGTTCGCCGACTTTGTCACCATCGTCAAGAAATAACCCATCCCGCCTCTTTTTATGATCATTATCCTTATTGTTGACCTTTTTTGTGGTGCGGGTGGAGTTACTGAAGGTTTTGAGCAAGCCCAAGTCGAAGGTGTCGAATTTCGTGTCTTAGCGGGTGTCAATCACGATGCAAAAGCTATCGAAAGTCATACCGCAAATCACCCTAAGACACATCATTTTATTGAGGATGTTCGCGATTTTACTGTGGTAAAAAAAATAGGGCGTTTGCTAAAAAAAGAAAAAGAAGCCTTACAAAAATTAGGACACACTGTCTTTGTCTTACTTCATGCGTCGTTGGAGTGTACCAATTTCAGTAATGCCAAGGGAGGGAAACCTCGAGACGGAGACAGTCGCAGCCTCGCCGACTGTATGCCTGTCTATATCAACACATTGAGTCCTGATTATTTCACTGTCGAAAATGTACGTGAATTTATGTCATGGGGCCCATTGGACGAGAAAGGCAAACCGATAAGTCGTCAAAAGGGAAAGGATTATGTAAGATGGACACAGCAGATTGAAAGTATAGGCTATACCTATTCTCACCGCCTGATGAACGCAGCAGACTACGGAGCTTATACTTCTCGCCTTCGCTATTACGCCTTGTTTTCAAAAAGCGGACTGCCTGTTGCCTGGCCACATCCAACTCATACCAAAACACCTCGAAAGCAGGGTGAAGCATTTGGAATACTAAAAAAATGGATGCCTGTTCGTGATGTATTAGACTTATCCGTCAAAGGAGAATCTATTTTCAACCGCAAAAAACCACTTGTTGAAAAAACCCTTGAACGAATCTACGCAGGACTCATTAAGCACGTTGCCAAAGGTGACGCTACATTCCTTCAAAAGCACTACTCAGGCAACCCCAACGACAAATGTATTTCTCTTTCTCAGCCCGCAGGTACACTCACTACGACTGATAGTCAATCAGTCGTAAGCACTGAGCCGTTTATGATGTCAAATTACAGCGGAAAAGACGAAATACGCTCTCGTGACCTTTCCACCCCTTGCCCCACCCTGACCACCGCAGGGCATCGTCATACAATAGTTCAACTCCACCCCTTCATTGTAAAATCACTTGGAAACAATCAAGTAACGGGCATCAACAATGGAAAATCCATTGACGAGCCCAGTATTGCAATTACTACCCAAGTGAGACAATCGCTGATTACGCCTGAACCTTTTGTAATGACCTACTATTCAGGCAGTGACGGAAACCGCGTTAAGAGTCTTGACGAACCCTGTCTGACTGTCACCACCGAAAACCGACACGCTGTTGTTAGTCCTGAAATTCTCCTCAAATACCATGGCAACGAAAAAGGAGTGCATTCTACAGAGGAACCATGTAGTGCCTTAACCACCAAAGACAGAGTCGGTGTAGTAACAAGTCTTCTATTGACCGATCATCATTACCTTATCACCACCAACCACGGAGGGCAAACGCATTCTGTCAATCAGCCCAGTCCTGTCATTATTGCAAGGCAGGACAAAGCACCTGTACTAATCGTGTCAGCAATACAAGGCTCGCCTCACTGGGAAGTCCATACGACCGATAGCCCTGCTACTGCCAAGATTAAGCATTTTATGCGAGAATACAACATTGGCGACATCTACATGAGAATGCTGATGATACCGGAGCTGTTAAAAATACAAGGCTTCCCCTCAAACTACATTTTGAAAGGCAACAGTACCGAACAAAAGAAATTCATCGGAAACAGTGTCGTGCCTGCTCAAATGAAAGCATGGGCCGAAGCATTAGGGCAAAGCATTTTAAAGCCACAACATAACCACCCAATAAGCTAATGTACTACATCATCTCACTCCACCATACCAATCCCAAAGAGAAATACCTTACCCTTTGGCGACCCAACAACGCTGGCTACTGCTACTCCAAAGAAATGGCAGGTACCTACGAAAACCCAGAGATTGGCTACCACGATTCTGACATCAATATGCCTCTTCCTGTCCAACAGGCCGACACACTCTTTCAGGAAACCATGTACGATGGACAACTCAAAAACATGATTCCCAACACCAAAGAGACATGGAAGGTATTAGGACTCAATATGACCAAAAACGGTCTTCAAAAAGTAAAACCAAAACATTAAACAGCACCAGCGGTAGTGTATCAAATTTTTAAAGCAATTAATGACCAGCAAAAAGATAAATAAAATGAACGATAAAATTTTAGAAAGACTGAGAAAGGAATTTGCTTTTGTCGGTGATGAAAAAATATCAGGACATACAGCAATGAAAATTATTAATGATGTTGTCGAAGAATTGACAATACCAAAAGAAGTTGAACAGGCTCAAAAATATATTGCCGATTGTTACAGAGATATGGGCTTTATGGGTTCACCTGAATACAATAGGCAAAAGAAAATTGTTGATGCTTATGCCCCGCTTTTGCCAAACGGCGTGTTAGGCGATGTTTTTTTGTCTTTCGTAAGCCAAGACGATAAAACTAACTTGACCGAACCTTTTAAAAATGGTAATACAATTTTTGCCACAGATGCACATTCGTTAATTTATACAAGTGAAGAAAATTATTATGGTTTTTTTGTTGAAAACGATAAAACTCCAAATTGTTCTAAATTCTTAGTTGAACCAAATTGTAATTACAACATACCAATAACGGACTTATCAGAATTTAAAACAGAAGATGAATTTGATGAAGTTGGCGAAAATATAGAATGTAAAGTATGTGATGGATATGGTGAAGTAGAATGGGAATTTGATAGATACACAAAGGATGATGATTGCCCCGCCTGTGATGGTTCTGGATATTTAAGCGAAACGCAAAAAGTACCAACAGGCAATAAAACATTTGGCATAACCTATGTAAAAATAAAGGATGTGGAATTTCGGATTTTTGAAATAAACAGACTTTTTGAAACGGCAAAAAAACTAAACGAAGAAATTGTTCTTATTAATAAGCCCGAAAAATTAAGCGGATTTACATTTCAGCTAGGTAAAGTAAATATAATGGTAATGCCTTGCTCTGATGTTAATAGTGAGGATGTCGTTCTAAATATCGCCTGACGTTTGTATTTGCGAAAGTTTATCCCATATAACCACTTGATTATCAATGACTATACAGGTTACATACACAGCCAAATGGCAGATAATAGACAAGCCTTGGTACAAATGGACTACTTGCAAGAAGTTGATTAATACAAGGTCTGGGAGAGAGGTAAAGAAAACCATGAAAGGTGTAAAGGCGGGGTATTATATAGACCGAGTCTTTGTAAGCCTGATTGAATTAAGGGTTAGAGTTGAGAAAATAAAAAAAGAAACTCTGCCATTTTAAAAACACAAAAACACGGTATTAAAGACAACACCAATGGATACAACTATTGCCAAGCAACGACCGCATCGGCGGTCTAATCCGAGAAAGAAGATAGAAAGTGGTATCCAAAAAAACTGTGTTAAGTGGTTTTGGTACCAATATAGAAGCAAGGGATACCTTATTTATGCCATTCCCAACGGGGGGCTGCGGTCTAAGGCCGAGGCGGCTATAATGAGTGGTGAAGGTGTGTTGGCTGCTATGCCCGACCTTCATATACCCGTCAGTAATGGTAAATTTTTGACGCTTTACATAGAAATGAAAAAGCCTGGCCAGACTTGGGGGCCTGAGCAGAAACTCAGGCGGGATGAACTTAGGGCATTGGGGCATTGTGTTGAACTGGCGCATTCGTTGGAGGAGTTTATAAAAATCGTAAAAGATTATTTCCATGATTAAAAGAAAAAAACAAAAAGCTGCTGGTCGCCGCTATCAGCAGGTGGAGACGCAGCGGAGAAGAAAAGAGCTTATTGCGAAAGGGAAGGAGGAGGGAGGAAGTTTGGCATTAAGCCAAGAACGGCTTTTGTGTACTCCCTTCTGGCCTGATTTTGACCCAGAGCGTGATGGCATGAAAGTACAGCGAATTGAATGGCTGGACGACGATGAAGATAAACGGGTGAGTGTTTATCCCAGTGACGAAATGCTTGAAAATCTGTTTGCGCTGGGAATGGCAGGTAATATGATGGGGGTGTTTTTGATTGTGCTTCGAGAAAGCGATGATACTGGATATGTGAAGCGGCGAAATGTTTTTTTTGAGTTGCAAAGAATACGGCAGATTTCCCTTAGAGCGGCCTCAAGACTACTCAAAAATATGCTAATAAACCTTCAAATGGCGGGATTGGTGGTATTTGCCAGTCATACGATTTATGTCAACCCTGCGTATGCTTACAAAGGAGACAGGGGCAAAGCGGTAAGGACGCTTAAACAAAATAAATTGTAAAAAGTGATTCCAATATAAAAAAGACAAATATCCATGAGAATTACCCCACCCCTCCCCGCGCCTGATTTCAAACTAAAACTTGGCGTATATGTCTATTTTGAAATTTGGTCTGCCAAATATGGCAGGAACAAAACAGTTATTGGTATAGTGATAGGCCGACGATTGCTTTGGAGAAAAGGTGCGTATGTGATTGAGTATGATATTCAAGTAATAGCTTGGCGGGTATTTACTGTGGGCGAAAATGAAGGGATTCACCCCTTTTAGAAAAAATTAAAATGAAACTTAGCACTAATGCCAAAGCTGAAAGCATACGGTAAAGTAGAAAACGGTAGGCTGATTATGTACAGCAAGTCGCTTTTTGATAATGCTATTCAAACTTGGAGAGATTGCAGCGCAACCATAACGGTGCAGAGTACGAGTAGGGGGCGTTCTACGAAGCAAAATAGGTACTATCGAGGCTGCGTAATACCCATCTTACAAGATGCCCTAAAAGAGCAACACGGCCTTATCTACGACAGTGATGATTTGCACGATTTTTTAAAGTCAAAGTTTAACTCGATTGAAATATGTAATCAAGATGGGGTGGTAGAAAAACTGCCAGTTTCGACGACGGAGCTGAATACGGCAGAGTTTGAGGCCATGATGGAGGAGGTGCGGAGGTGGGCCAGTGATTTTTTGGGAGTGTATGTGCCGCTTCCCAACGAACAGACGGAGCTGAATTTTAAAACCAAGTAATTAAGGCTATGAACATTAAAGATAGGACATTCACGGCAAAACTTCATTTGAGAAGCACCCCCAGTGGAGACGTGGTGATTGATGGAGTGATTCCAGAGGCAATTGCTTCAGTACTTTTTGAAGGACAAAATCAGCATATTGAGTGCATAGTTGCGCTCAAGTGTTTGGTTTTGGAACAGGCGGGGGTCATCGAAGAAAATCATGCGCTGGGCGGCTATTCAGTTGAAATACATCCAAAAATATGAGAATCGGAGGCGAATTTAATGAAGTCCGAATTGAATTTGGCGAAGCGGACAAAGATGGTGATGTACGTGTTAGGGTTGAGATAGATTTCAACTCCAGACGAGAATATTTTTTTGTTTCGCAAGAAGAGTTGAAAGAACTGATTATCCATCTACAAAAACAGCTGCGGCGGCAGTCCGATAATAACCCATGGAATAATACTACACCTACAACAGCGGACTGCATTGATACCTACGAAGGTATGCAGACCCAGCGCAATGAATATGCTAAAGTGGCTCGAATAGCCGAGCGCAACGGTGAACAGGAAGAGGCCGATAGGGCAAGAGCGGAAGTGAAGTTTTTGAACAAGGAACTACGGGAGATACATCGGAATAGGTTTTACAAAGCCCAAAAGGGTACGGTTACGGGCAGTCGTAGGTGAATAGATACACGTCGCGGTTGGTGGTTTTGGCGGGATCTTGGATGGTGACTTTGGTGATTCGTTTCTTTTGGTCGAATTCGTAGGTAAAATCGGCAATAACTGAGCCTGCATCAATTCGCTTTGGTAGGTTTCTGATATTATTTCCAATCATATAGCCCATTTCAAACCTGCGAAAACCAGCCAAATCGTCGCCCAAAAGATACTCTGTGATTCTGCCTGAATTTTTTAGGTCTGGATAGTAGGTGATTTTGACTGTTTCCTTTGCGCCTTTGTCGTCGGTGTCAACTCTTTGGGTAAGGTTTCCGTCCACGTAAATGTAATCGGTAGTTAGGTGAAGGGCGTTTTTTATGAAATAAACATAGTTGGATAAATAGCCGTCTGAATTGTAGGAGAGGCGACTTTCAAACGGGCCGTTGGCTTTTTTGATATACAGGGTGAGTCTGCCTTTGCTGTCGAGTTTTATTTCATCGTCGGAGGTGGTGGGGTTTGGGATGCCGTATTTAGAAAGATCGATGTAATTTAAAAATCCGTCGGGGGTGTATTTTATGATTTCGATTGT
>ERZ650308.113-NODE-113-length-43632-cov-48.366455_pt1 | contig 43632 bp, 33 predicted proteins | sample MGYA00376244_ERZ650308 | MGnify/ENA primary metagenome ERZ650308 (study PRJEB26733, sample SAMN07839295) | wastewater metagenome | biome: small river; feature: stream; material: water | place: USA: North Carolina | collected 2016-04-26 ... | reverse complement strand
AACTCCAACACAGAAATAAACAATGCCATTGGCACTGACAATCCTCCCCATGCTACATTTTGATTGATAAAAATAATTGAAATCAACGCTAACACAATGATGTGACCCGCTGTCATGTTCGCAAACAAACGAACCATCAATGCAAATGGTTTTGTGAAAATTCCAACCAATTCAATTGGAATTAAAATAATCAACACTGGCCATGGAACTCCTGGCGTTGCGAAAATGTGTGACCAATAATTTTTATTTGCAGATGCTAGTGTTACTACCAATGTTGCAACTGCTAAAAACAAAGTAACTGAAATATTTCCAGTTAAGTTTGCTCCACCTGGTAAGAAAGGCACTAAGCCCAATAAGTTATTAATGAAAATGAAGAAAAATATCGTTAATAAGTAGGGAACATATTTTTTGTATTTGTGCTCACCAATGTTTGATTTTGCAACGTCGTCGCGCACCATAACAATTAATACTTCCAAGTACTTTGCTAGACCTCTTGGAGCAACTGGGCCGTTTTTCTTATAGAAACGAGCAACGCTTCCCATGATTACTAATATCAATATTGCTCCCATGAAAAGTGACAATACATTTTTGGTAATTGAGAAATCAAGTGGCGATTGCGCACCGTGAACATGCCCATCTTCAAACGATAATTCGCCGTTGTTCAATTTGTAAATTTCTTCGTGATACATCGCATAACCTGCAGCTGGACCTTTTCCAACAACATAGTCGATTGCTTCGTGTGTTTTGTGATCTTCGGTTGACTTTACTTCGCCGTGATAAAAATGTGCTGAAGAAAACGTTTTAATACCTCCGTCAATAATGATAATTGGTAAATAAACAGATTGAGAACCTTCGCCATGAGCTGGACCCCACAAATGCCATTCGTGCGCATCTTTGATGTGATGCATAATCATTTCACCTACGTTAAATTCTTCTTTTTCACTTTTTGCATGACCTGCAGCAAATGATGTTGTCAAAAGAAGTACTCCTACTAGAAGAGAGAAAAAACGTTTCGCACTGTAAATTAGAGACATTGCTTATTGTACTTTAAATTCTTACCGAAAATTTGGCGCAAAGGTAGTGAATCTTTCATAAACACAAAGAAAAAATTCAATGAATTTTGAATTATTTGATTGATCGTCAATCGCATTCGTTTTTATCAATCGTTTTTAAGTTTCCCTTTTGCTTGTAAAACAAGAAAAACAGCTTGAACAGCTAATAACACTCCAAATACAACCATAAAATGGATAGCAACTTGCCGGAAACTTAAGGGAGAAATGTAGTTTGCTAATAAAATGGTAAAAAGAGCAATCAATAATTGCAAAGTTGTGCCAATCATGAAACGTTGAACCCGCGCTTCTGAACTTACGTTTTTACCAATCGACATTAACAACGAAGATAGTAAAAACACAAGCCCAATTATGCCAACAGCAATTTGAACTTGATGTTGAAATGTAGCTGGTACAAACGAAAAAATGATGAATTGATATGCTACTACAACAGCAATAATGCTTAATAATTGGATAGTCCAGGCTTTCATTGTGAATTTTTTATTACTTCTTTGATGATTAAATACAACCCAGCAGCAACGCCAAGTAAAGAGAAAACGACTGTGAATGCAGCTCCAGCAGGATTAAAACGACTGTCAAGCCAAACACCCAACCAAGTCATTAAACCAATAATTGCTCCCATTTGGAAAGCTACTGCACTAAAGCGCAAATAACTATTGACTTGTTTTTTTGGAATTTCCATTAATAAAATTCGTCAAAAAACAGTTCGTATTCCGCTAGTTTTTGTGTTTCAAAAAGCAGTTTCATGTTTTCTTGTGAAATGTAAACAATCTTGAATTTCTGCATATCCATCAAGTGTTTTTTGGTTTTTTTGTACATGCGTAAATATTCAGCAGCCTCGGTTTCATCATCAAATTCTTTGATAAGTATGACACTTTTTTCGCCAAATAGTTTCGAGCTGGTATTCAATTTGCCCCTACTGAAAAATTCTTTATTGAAATCAATCACACGATTTTTTGCTACTGCACCGTTCACTTTTTCATCCAAGAAGATGAGGACAGACATCGGTTCGTTTTCTTTGTAGGTATACAACCCTTTCTTTGTAAAATCTACTGGTGTATTTGTTGAATATCCTTTTTCAATGATGTCCTTCATTTTTTGTGCACTCTTTGCTTCGTCTGTTCCAGGATAAGCAACAAGCAAGTCATTAAGCGTCGGCAACACCATTTTTTTGTCCTCGTATATTTTCGCTTGTGACTTCGCTTTCAATAAATAATATTTTGGTCGAAACGGATTGTCTTTGTCGTTATTAATGATTGAATTAGCTTTGGAAATTACAATCGAGTACAGACCTCTTTCGTATCGATCCAAATCTTTTAAATAATCGTTTTCAGTTTCTTTTTGGCGTTCTTTCTTTTGAATAAAATAATCAGGATCTCTCAAATAACCCGCATAATCAGATGTTGGATAGTACAACAAAATATAATCACGTTGCGTAATAGCTTTTGCATCAGTAGGATCATATAATTTATACAATTGAAATGCAGCTAATAATTTGTGTTTGTTTTCAAATGTTTGTTCTACGATTTTCATGTATTGCTTTTCAGCCAATTCTTTTTCGTTTAATTGTTCCTGATAAATCTGTCCAGCATTAAAATAAGCTTCCATCATCCGTTCGCGAGACAATTGCAATGCAGAATCGGAGCTTGGTAATTTTGCTAATAAACTTTCAGCAGTCAACGAATCAACAGGCGCTTCTTTTTGTTCTTTTTCTGGTGCCAACGAATCTTTCTCTGGTTCGTTGAACGTTGCAAAAACGATTTTATCCGATCGCCTCCAATCATCTTCGTTTAGACGTTGCCCCCACTGACGTTTAAATTCTTCAAATCCTTCTGTCTTCGCTTTTTCATTGTTCCAATAGAACTTTGAACCATTACCTGTTGCAGGAGCATTCGACCGTTCGGCTTGCAAAAGCGCTAATTTTTCGGCTTCCTGTTTTTTTCTGCGCGCTTCGTCTGATTTTATTTTCTTAACAAGGTCTTTCGCAAAGGCTAATTGATCTTCGGGAGAAAGCGCAGCAATACGTTGCACACTATCTTCATAGGTTGCAGTTTCAATTGCTTTGACCAAAGCTTGTAATTTTTCTGCTTTGTTTTTAACGCCTGTAAAATTTGGATAGTTTTCAGGGATTACTTTTGCGCAGCTATCGTAATATTTTTGAGCTGAAACATACAACTTTCTACCAAAAAAGATATCGCCTAATTTTTCATAGGAGAGCCCTTTTTGGAACTTGTTGGTATTCGAATAAAAAGCAGAACTTGTGTAATGTTCTATTGCTTTTTCTACGTCTCCATCATTGAACGATATTTGTGCTAAAGTGTAATATATTTGATCTTTGAATTCAGCGTTTTTAGTATCTCGCAATAATTTATTTAAATCTTTTACAACTTTGTCTCCACCTGCATTCAATGCTTTTTTCAAACGCGCATTAAAATTCATTTCAAAAGAGGCATTGTATTTTAAGACTTTTGCATAATTCAAAGCTGCAGCTTGTCTATCCCCTTTTTGTTCTTGTAATTGAGCCAAAACAAAATACAAACGGGCTTTATCAGTTGACTTTTTTGCATATTTCACTGTTTCTGACAAAGCCTTTATCATGCCCTCTTGATCATTCTTTTTTTCGGCCAACATTGCTTTTGTTAAGGCCAAGTCGAATAATAAGGTTTTTGGGAAAGGAGCTATTGTTTTTTCGTCTTTTGTTGGCTTTTTTCCTTTTTTAACAAGCGGTTTCTTTTTAATTGATTTTGCGGATTTTTGAGTTTCTTCGGCTTGTTTGAGCGCTTCTGCAGATAGGTCCAAACTATTCAAACAAAGAATAGCCTCAGTGTAACGACCTTCCTGAATGTGTACACGTGCAATCCACATTTCGGCTATATAAGCTGTTTTATCTGTTGCGAAAAACTTTTTTACATAGTCCAAATTCTTTAGTGCGCCATCGTAATTTCTTCGGTAATAGTTCGCAATTCCAATGGTTAACCAATTTTCATCTATCCAGGTATTGTGTTCATCTTTTTTCAACGAAGGCTTATCCATTGATGGCATCGCATGACGTTGAATGACTTTCGTGCATTTTGAAATTGCTGTATCAATTGGTGTATAAAGCGCTTTTACCTCTTCTTCATTTGGCAATGGTCGAATAGGTAAAATAGTGTAATAATTCTCTTTCAGTCCATTCTGATATTGCGTTAACGAAGAACGTAACAAATCATTGGCATTAAAATAACCGTTGTAATGAGCCGTTGTACTGTGGTAAGTACGACTCAATAAGGTATTGCGTTCCGTTGAACAACTTGTAAAAACAAGTGAAACAATTGAAATCGCTAAAAGTAAAAACCAGTTTTTCATGCAATTAAGAACGTATTCTTGTAAGGTTAAAATAACTCTTATTCCGCAAATATATTGTTTGTTAACGAGATTTTTCATGTTCTTTGAGAAAGAATCTTACAGAAGATCTTACAATGAAACCAATAGTTGACTATAATGAACCTTTGTTCTTTAAAAAAGAATAACTGTCAAAATTACACTTACCTATGATTGTATTTTGTAAATTCGTACAATAACTAATACTCTATGCGCGGAATTATTCTTCCTTTTTTACTAATGTTAGCAAGCTTTTCGATTTTTGAAGACGCTTATTCTCAATTAGTTCACCCACAAAATAACCAAGCTTTTCTTCAAAATGAAGTAGCAACCGTTCGGGTAACGTTACCTTCAGATAGTCTTGCACAATTATTAAATCCAGCAAATAGTAGTTCCGATTATGAATACACTGCTCGTTTTATCTATGAATCATCCAACGGAATCGACACCGTAGAGAATGTCGGGTTTCGTATTCGTGGAAACACTTCGCGGAATGCAGCAAAAAAATCATTCAAAGTATCTTTTAACACCTATTCACCTGGTAGAAAATGGAAAAATTTAGATAAACTGAATTTGAACGGCGAACACAATGATGTTTCGATTTTGCGCACCCAACTTTCTAATATGGTTTTACGAAATGCTGGGGTGCCAAGTTCGCGCACGAGTTATGTAAAATTATACATCAATAACGAATACAAAGGACTTTATATAAATGTTGAACATATCGACGAAGAATTTTTACAACGACGTTTTATCAATGATGATAGTGGAAATCTTTACAAGTGTTTTTATGGTTCAAATTTGACTTATTTGGGAACGAATAAAAACAACTACAAAAACACGTATGAATTACAAACTAATAAAGCAGTTGACGATTATACTGGTTTGATCCATTTTGTTGACGTCTTAAACAACACTTCATCTGCCAATTTTGCTTGTGCAATTAACGAGGTTTTTGATGTAGACATGTATTTAAAAACCTTGGCATGTGAAGTGTTAATGGGGCATTGGGATGGGTATAGTTACAATCAAAATAATTTCTATTTATACCAACGTCCATCTGATGGAAAATTTGTTTTTATCGAATACGATATGGACAACACTTTTGGAGTCGATTGGTTTTCGATTAATTGGGCAAACAGAAATATTTACACTTGGTCAACTGGAAATCGCCCGCTGTATACAAAAATTATGGCTGTTCCATATTACAAAGAACGATTCACTTTTTACGTTGATTCTTTTGTTAACAGTTTTTATAATTATAACACATTAATTCCGCAAATTGAACAAATACAAACCTTAATTACACCTGCTGCTTTGGCTGACAATTACAAAGGGTTGGATTATGGTTTTAGCAATAATGACTTTCAAGATGCTATTTACCAAGCATATGGTAGTCACATTAGTTCTTCAATTGCTGATTTTGTTGACAACCGTTCCATCAGTGCAGGAAATCAAACTACGTATACAAATCCGATTATACCTTGTTCTTTGGGCATCGAAGAAAACAAACTATTTGGCACACCTACGAAAGCTTATAATCTTTTAGGGCAACCCATCTCTGTCACTACAAAAGGACAATTGATTATTCTTGAAGATCAATTTGGTCATCGTAAAAAAACAATACAATTAGATTAAATAAATAAACCATGAAACAATTAGTTACTTTTTTTCTTTTAATTTCTGCGCTTCGTGTAACTGCACAAGTTACTATTGACCATGTTGAACCTCCACATTGGTGGATTGGAATGGAACATGCAAATGTTGAAATTTTATTGCACGGAAAAGGAATTGCAAACTATGAGATTAGTTCCGCTCAACTCAAAATTATTGGCGTAACCAAAACAGAAAATCCAAACTACTTATTTGTTACAATTGAAACGAGTAATCAAAAAGCTGGCATGTTCACCTTTGAACTAAAAGCTGGAAAGAAAGTAGTGAAATCAATCAACTACGAGTTGAAAAACCGAAATGTCGGTTCAAAAAACAGAGAAAGTTTTGGTCCTCAAGATGTCGTTTATTTATTAATGCCCGATCGTTTTGCTAATGGTGACCCTGCAAATGATTCACACCCAAGTGTTTTTGAAAAAGGAAATCGTTCAAAACCTGGCGGACGTCATGGCGGTGATATTCAAGGAATGATCAATCACCTTGATTATATAAAAAGTATTGGAGCAACTACCATTTGGCCAACTCCAATGTTGGAAGACAACGATTCAACCTATTCGTATCATACATATGGTCAAAGTGATTTGTACAAAGTAGATCCGCGCTATGGAACAAATGAATTATATAAAAAACTTGTTGCTGAAGCCCATGCAAAAGACTTGAAAATCATTCAAGATATGGTTCCGAACCACATCGGTTACATGCATTGGATGATGAAGGATTTACCCACATACAATTGGATTCACCAATTTCCAGGCTATGCCCAGTCTAATTACAGAATGAGCACACAAATGGATCAAAACCATTCTACAAGAGATTTAACTTATTGTGCTGATGGTTGGTTTGTTCCATCAATGCCCGATTTGAATCAAAGCAATCCGCTTTTGTTAAATTATTTGATTCAAAATGCCCTTTGGTGGATTGAAGAAGCCAATTTAGATGGTTTTCGAATCGATACCTATAGTTATAACGACAAAGAAGGTATCGCAAAATGGACAAAAGCAATTACGGATGAATACCCGAAATTTAATATGGTAGGAGAAGTTTGGTTACAAAGTCAAGCACAAATTTCCTATTGGCAAAAAAACAGTCCAATCAGTGCGATTCAATCGTACAACACCTATTTACCTGGTGTGATGGACTTTACACTGCACGATGCATTCCAATCTGTTTTTAACGACACAAAACCTTCATGGGATCAAGGAATGATTAAGGTATACAACAATTTTGTCAACGATTTCTTGTATGCAGATGCATCAAACATGTTGGTTTTTATGGAAAATCACGACACCAGACGTTTCAATCAAATCTATCCTTCCATCAACGATTACCGTTTGGGTCTTACGCTTATAGCAACAGTTAGAGGAATTCCTCAGATCTATTATGGTAGCGAAGTTGGTATGAAAGGTGAAAAAGACAAAGGCGATGCAGATATCCGTAAAGATTTCCCTGGTGGATGGGAAGGTGATACAAAAAATGTATTTACCGGTCAAGGAATCAACAACGAGGAAAAATATTACTTAGATTTTACAAAAAAATTATTCAATTGGCGGAAAAATGCCATAGCTGTTCACCAAGGAAAAACAATTCAATTTGTTCCTGAAAACAATGTTTATGTTTATTTCAGGGTTCACGAACAACAAACGGTTATGGTTGTCATGAACAATTCATTGCAGGAGCAAACACTTGATTTGAATCGTTTCAATGAAGTATTGACGAATTATAAATCGGGTATTGAAATATTCACCAATGCTGGATTGAATTTCTCAGAAAAAACATTGAAAATAGCGCCCAAAACGGCATTTATTTTTGAATTAAAATAACGAACGAATACATCATGCAAACTTTGAAACTCTCACTTGTTTTCCTTTTCATTGGGTTATATTCATTGGCTCAATCGAGTAAAAACAACGTTATTTCATCTGAAAAAACTGATCGTGCATTTTCAATTAAAACAGATCAAGGTGTGTATCATTTTGCATCGTTGAAAGCCAACATTATAGAAACCGTATTTGTACCAACTGATGAATCCCTTGATAGTTCAAGTCATGCGGTTATTCTTGATCGGAACAATCAGCCGTTTACAGTGCAAGAAAACACAAATTCGCTTCAATTAACGCATCACGACGTAAAAATAATCATTCAGAAATCACCTTTGAAAATCGATTATTATTTTCAAGGTCATTTGATCATCAGCGATGTACAAGCAATCAAGACAGAAACAGCTCGCTCTTTGAACATTACAATTGATAATTCGGAAAAATTATACGGAGGAGGTGCGCGTGCATTAGGAATGAACCGTCGTGGAAACAAACTTGCTTTGTATAACAAAGCTCATTACGGTTACGAGTACCGATCCGAACAAATGAATTTCTGCATGCCACTTGTTATTAGTTCAAAAAAATACTTGCTGCATTTTGACAATTCTTATACAGGTTCACTTGATTTGGCAGCTACAACTAGCAATACGATTTCCTTTGAACCAACTGGAGGACCTCTTCGCTTTCAGCTTGTCATGGGGGAAGATTGGTCACAATTGCTGGCTTCGTACACTGCATTAACAGGATCCCAACCCCTTCCACCGCGATGGGCTTTTGGAAATTTCGCCAGTCGTTTTGGTTACCATTCACAGTCCGAAGTTACAAATGTTGTCAACACCTTTAAAAAAGATAGTATTCCTTTAGACGCAGTCATTCTTGACTTGTATTGGTTTGGAAAAGAAATTCAAGGAACACTCGGAAATTTAGCTTTTTACAGCGATTCGTTTCCTGAACCTGAAAAAATGATGCGTGATTTTTCAAACATGGGTATCAAAACAGTTTTAATCACAGAACCATTTATTTTAACCACTTCCAAACGTTGGAACGAAGCAAAATCTTTGTTAGCAAAAGATGCATTGGGGAATCCGTTTACGTACGATTTTTACTTTGGTAATACAGGCTTGATCGATGTTTATAATCCTGCAAGTCGTGATTGGTTTTGGGGAATTTATAAGGGCTTAAAAAAACAGGGGATGAGTGGAATTTGGGGCGACTTAGGCGAACCGGAAGTTCATCCCGAGAACTTGATACATGCCGTTGGAAAAGCGAACAAAGTCCACAATATTTATGGGCACGATTGGGCACGCATGATTCAAACGGGTTACAGCAACGAATACCCAACAGAACGACCATTTATCCTGATGCGTGCTGGTTATTCCGGTTCACAACGTTTTGGAATGATTCCTTGGTCAGGCGATGTCAATCGTTCTTGGGGTGGATTAGCTGTGCAACCAGAAATTGCTTTGCAAATGGGAATGCAAGGAATGGCATACATGCACTCCGATTTAGGAGGATTTGCTGGCGATTATAACGACGAGGAATTATATATCCGTTGGTTACAGTATGGTGTTTTTCAACCGATTTTCCGACCACACTCCCAAGAACAAGTAGCTTCAGAAGTTATTTATAAAACACCCGAAACGAAAAGAATCATTAAAAAAGCAATTGAATTACGTTACGAATTACTTCCCTATAATTATTCCATTGCATTTGAGAACCAACAAACAGGAATGCCGTTGATGCGTCCTTTGTTTTTTGAAGATGACAAAGAAGCATTTTTAACTTCTTGTAGTAGCTATTTTTGGGGACCCTCATTTTTAGTTTCACCTGTTCTCGAAAAAGGTAAAAAAACACAAACTATTCGCTTTCCAGGGAATACACTTTGGTTTGACTTTTATTCGACAGCTACTTATAGAGGCGGTGATTCATCAGTAGTTGCATTGAACATGAATGAATTGCCAACTTTTGTCAAAGGAGGTTCCTTTGTACCGATGTCTACTAAAATTCAAAATTCAGAATCGTTACGAACAGATGCATTAATTGTTCACTATTATTTTGATGAATCAGTTTGTTGTAGTGCATTTGATTTGTACGAAGATGACGGTAAATCCCCTGCAGCTTATTCAACAGGAAAATATAACATACTCCATTTATCACAACAAACAAAAAGAAAAAAATTATCACTTATCTTTACAAGTGAAACAGGAGCTAATTCACAATTTGAAGAAAAAAACATCACAATTATCGTTCATGGAGTGAAAAAATCACCAAAAAAATGTAAACTGAAGAATGCTCAAATTGTCGACAAAACATATCATTCATCCAGTCAAACAATGGAAATAACGATAAAAACAACAAAAGTGGTAGAAAAAATTCAAATGAATTGGTAACTATTTCTTAGTGTCAATTTGACATTTAAAAAAAGTTAAATATATTTGAAGAATTGAAAAGTTAAATTAAATTGAGATTACTTATGAAAACGAACAGAAGATCAATTTTTCTAGCTCTTTTCGGTATGCTCTTACTAGCGCCCCTTGGATTTGCCCAAACAGGTAAAATCAGAGGTACAGTAACTGATTCTGATGGAGCCGGATTATTTCAAGCAACAATTACATTAGTTGGTAAATCATTAGGAGCTACTACAGATGAAAAAGGAGCTTATGAAATCAAAGGCTTAGCTGAAGGTAAATACACTATTAGCTTTGTCAATGATGGTTACAAATCAGAAACAAGAGACGTAACATTGGCAGCTGGACAAGATTTAGTTGTAAACGTTACATTAAAAGATGCGTCATCTGGCATTGATGAAGTAGTTGTAATTGGTTATGGTACTACACGTACAAAAGATTTAACTGGAGCTGCTACTATTATCACAGATAAGAACTTTGTTCAAGGATCTGTTTCTACTCCAGAACAATTGATCATGGGTAAATCTGCCGGAGTTAAAATCACTTCAAACGATGGAGCACCAGGATCAGGAAGTACAATTCGTATGCGTGGTGGAACGTCAATTAATGCAAGTAATGACCCGTTAATTGTTGTTGACGGTGTTCCATTGGACAATGGTGGTATCTCAGGAGCTTCCAATCCATTAGCATTAATCAATCCAAATGATATTGCTTCTTTCGTAATTTTAAAAGATGCATCTGCAACTGCAATTTACGGATCGCGTGCAGCAAATGGTGTGATCTTGATTACAACAAAAAGAGGTGATGCAAATAAATTTAAAGTAAGTTTCGAATCGAAACATTCTGTTTCTACGATTGCAAAATATGCAGACGTAATGACGGGAGACGAATTTAGAGCATTGATTAATTCTAAAGGAACTGCTACACAAATAGGAATGTTAGGTACTGCAAACACTGATTGGCAACGTGAAGTGTTTCGTACAGCATACACCATGGATAACAATGTTTCTGTATCAGGTGGATTAAAAAAATTGCCTTACCGCATTTCAATTGGAAACAGAAATGAAAACGGAATTTTATTGGATGACTACTTTAATAGAACATCATTTGCAATGAATTTAACTCCTTCATTTTTGAAAAACACGTTAACTTCTGAAGTGAATATGCGCTATGTTGAAACGAGAAATAACTTTGCAAACAGAGCAGCTTTAGGTGCGGCATACTTTGACCCTACAAAACCTGTTTATTCGGGTAATGATGCTTTCGGTGGCTATTACGAATGGATTAAAAATGGGAAACCAAATGTATTGGCTCCAAGAAATCCACTTGGTTTGATCAAACAACGTGAAGATGTAAGCAAAGTTCACCGTTTGATTGCAAACGCTAAATTAACTTACAAATTCCCATTTGTAAGTGGATTAAAAGCTGTTGTAAACGTTGGTATTGACCAAGCAACAGGAGCTGGAACTGTTAATACCTTGGCTTCATCTGCTTCTGGTTATTATTCAAGAGGAAGTTATTCTGAATACAGACAAGAGAAAAACAACCACTTAATTGAAGCTTACTTGAATTACAACAAGACAAGTAAAAATGCAAAACACATTTTGGACTTAACAGGAGGGTACTCTTTCCAAAACTGGAATACGTCAAGTCCAAATAATCCTACTTACAACGAAGCTCGTGACTCGATTATCAGTCCAGCGAATGCAAATCCTTTTTACACTGAAAATTCGTTGTTGTCTTTCTATGGACGTGGTATTTATACTTTCAACGACAAATATGTATTCAATACATCATTGCGTTATGATGGTTCATCACGTTTTAGTCCAGAAACGCGTTGGGGATTCTTCCCGTCAGCATCAGCTGCTTATGTTATTTCTCAAGAGAAATTCATGAAAAAAATCAAATGGATTAATTTATTAAAATTAAGAGCAGGTTGGGGTGTTACTGGACAACAAGATGGAATTGGTGACTACTCATACATTGGGAATTACTTCCAAGGATCAACAACAGCTCAATATGCGTTTGGTGGTCAATACTACACTACTTTCCGTCCAAATGGATACGATGCAAACTTAAAATGGGAATCTACCTCATCAATCAATATCGGTTTGGATTTCGGATTGAAAAATGACCGCATCAGTGGATCAATTGACGTTTATCAAAAAACTACTTCTGATTTATTAGCAACTGTAAATGTTCCTGCAGGAACTAACTTTACAAACGCAATCTTAACGAATGTTGGTGGAATGAAAAACACTGGTATTGAGATAATGACAAATTTTGGTTTGATTGCAAAAAAAGACATGCGTTTAGACATGATGGCAAATGCAACTTTCAATAAAAATGAAGTAACTAAATTAGCTCAAATTAACGATCCTAAATCACCAGGTCTTTTAGTTGGTGGTATTAGTGGTATTGCAAATACGATTCAAATTCACCAAGTAGGAATGCCTACATTCTCATACTTTGTATACGAACAACAATATGACGCAAATGGCAATATGATCCAAGAAGGACAACAAGCAACAATCGATATTAACGGAGATGGTCAGATTACAACTGCTGACAAATGGAAAGATATTAACGCATTTGTTGATAGAAACCATGATGGAAAAATCAATATTGATGACCGTTATATTACGAGACAAGCTGCTCCAAAAGTATTCCTTGGATTGTCATTCAATTTCACATATAAAAATTGGTTCGCTGGTTTATCAATGAGAAGTGAATTAGGTGGTACAATCTACAACAATATCCGTTCAAATAATGCGACTTATCAAGCTGCTATTAGTGGTACAACTTTAGGATTCTTGAATAATATCTCTAACTTATATTATGACGATCAAGTTCAAAAAAACAACGAGCGTCAATTGTTGAGTGATCATTATTTAGAGAAAGCTAATTTCTTACGAATGGATTACTTTAATGTAGGTCGTAAATTTGACAAAATGAGTGTTGCATTGACTGTTTCTAATGTGTTTGTCATTACAAAATACAAAGGATTAGATCCAGAAATTGGAGGTGGTATCGATAATAACTCGTACCCACGTCCACGCATGTATTCATTGAATTTCACATTTAACTTTTAATCATTAGAACTATGAAAACGATTAAAATTACAGGTTTATTATTTTTTGCTGTTACATTGATTACTGCTGTTTCATGTAAAAAGCAATTGAATTTACAACCAAAATATGGCTTAACAACAGAGGCTGTATATGGCGATATCAACAATTATGAAAACATTATCGCAAAAATGTATGGAGGTTTGTCTGTAACAGGACAAAATGGTCCAGCTGGAAGCGCTGACATTATCACACCAGATGAAGGATTTGCTCAATACATTCGTGCATTGTTTTACTTACAAGAATTCCCAACTGATGAAGTTATTTGTGGATGGTCTGATGTAGGTGTTGAAGATTTGGATAAAATGAAATGGTCTGCTGATAATACATTCATCAAAATGATGTACAACCGTATTTATTTCCAAATTGCTTTGTGTAACGAATTCGTTCGTGAAACATCTGAAGAAAAAATGTCAGCTCGTGGTTTCTCTGACGCTGAAAAAACTAAAATCAGAACTTACCAAGCAGAAATACGTTACTTACGTGCATTGAGTTATTACCACGCAATGGATTTGTACGGAAACGTTCCATTTGTAGATGAAAATGACAAACCAGGTTCATACATGCCAGACCGAATTACTCGTGCTGAATTGTTTAACTACATTGAATCAGAATTGAAAGATGTAGAGAACAAATTACTTGACCCTACAGTTGTTCCTTATGGTAGAGCGAGCAAAGCTGCTGCTCAATTTGTACTAGCTAAAATGTACTTAAATGCAGGAGTTTATACCGGTGTAACGAAATACGATGAGTGTGTTACTTACTGCGATAAAATCATGACTCCTGCAAATGGTTTCCAATTGGAAAGTAACTACGTGAAAAATTTCCGCGCAGACAACCAAACATCTTCTGAAATCATTTTCCCTGTTGTAAATGATGGACAATACATCCAATCTTGGGGAGGAACAACTTTCTTAGTTTGTGCTTCTATTGGTGGAACGATGGTGAAAGAAGACTACGGAGTAAACGGTGGATGGGGAGGTTTAAGAGCTCGTCCTGAATTAGTGAATAAATTTACCGATTCAATCGCAGATTCTCGCTACCAATTTTACACAAATGGTCAATCAAAAGAGATGGCTAGTTGGAACGAATTCACAGATGGATATGCATTACCTAAATTTCAAAACATCAATACTGATGGTAGTTTAGCATCTAACAACGCGCTTTCACCATATACAGATACGGATTTCCCAATGTTCCGCTTAGCTGATGTATACTTGATGTATGCTGAAGCAACACTTAGAGGTGGTAATGGAAACAGTGGTCTAGCTTTATCTTTAGTAAACGACCTAAGACAACGTGCTTATGGAAATACTTCACATAATTTTGGTTCGTTGACATTACCTATCATTTTGGATGAGCGTTCACGCGAATTACACTGGGAATGTACAAGAAGAACAGATTTAATTCGTTTCGGATTATTTACATCAGGGTCTTACTTATGGGCATTCAAAGGTGGTGATGATGTATTAGGAACAGGTGTTGCAGATTACTTAAATTTGTATCCAATTCCAAATGCTGATTTAGCCTTGAACACGAATTTAAGTCAAAACATTGGTTACAATTAACCAATAACAAATTCATAAAAAATGGGCTTCTAAAATTTAGAAGCCCATTTTTTTATCACTAGTTTTTAAATTTGGCTTAGTGCATCATCCAAGATCCACCTACAGAAATTACATTGTTAAGGGATAAATAATCTGCTTTGGTTGCTGCTGTTATACCACCTGTTGGACAAAAACGAACATCAGGAAATACCTGACCGTAAGCTTTCAATGCCGGCAATCCTCCGAATAAATTAGCCGGGAAGAATTTAAACACATCCCAACCGCGTTGCAAACCAATTAAAATATCACTTGGAGTTGCTACTCCAGGAATAAAAGCTACTCCAGATTGTTCTAATACAATTCCCAGCCCATTATTAATGCCTGGACTAACAATAAAATCAACGCCTAATTGCGCTACTGCATGAACTTGGTCAGGTCGAACAACTGTTCCTACTCCAACTGTAAATTCGTCAGCATAATGCGCTTTAAAATAAGCAATAGCTTCTAGCGCATAAGCTGTTCGCAACGTTATCTCTATACAAAAAATATTATTTGCTTTAAGTGTTGAAACAATTGCTGGAATTTCAGCTTCATTATTAATGGTAACAACAGGAATAACTGGATGTTGACTCAATACTTCTGCAATATTATTCTGATTCATTTTAAATCATTATTAGTTTAAAAAACTTGCTCCTTCTTCGCTTGAAGACACAGTGTTTCTCATGTTGATAAACAATTCTCTTCCCATTCCTAAGGCATGGTTATCTTTTGTGCGTAATGATCTAGATTCAACTCCTTCAGTAACACAGTCAAGTGTTCCATGCACTGCGTCAAAACGAATAACATCACCTGTTTGTATCTTTCCAATTAATCCGCCATCGCGCGCTTCAGGAACCATGTGAATGGCAGCTGGAACTTTACCAGATGCACCAGACATACGCCCATCAGTAATTAATGCAACTTTGAAACCTCTCTTTTGCAAAATCGTCAAAGTCGGCGTTAATTGATGTAATTCAGGCATCCCATTTTGTTTAGGTCCTTGAAAAGGAATTACCGCAATAAAATCCTTGTCCAATTCACCATTTTTAAATGCTTTTATCAAATCTTCTTGCTCATCAAAAACAATAGCTGGGGCTTCAACAACCAAATGCTCAGGCGCAACAGCAGATGTTTTGATCACCGAACGACCTATATTTCCTTTCATCATTTTTATCCCACCTTCTGGACTAAATGGATTTGCAACACTGCGTATAATTGATTCGTTCAATGATGCTGTTGCACCTTCAACCCATGTCAATTGTCCATTGATTAATTTAGGTTCTTGCTTGTATTTCTCAAGACCAAAACCAAGAATAGTGTATACATCTTGATGCAACAAACCATTTTCTAACAAGGTACGAATGATAAAGCCCATTCCTCCTGATGCATGGAAATGATTCACATCTGCAGCACCATTTGGATATACTTTTGTCAACGAAGGAATGACTTTCGATAAATCAGAAAAATCTTCCCAATTAATAATGATTCCAGCAGCTCGAGCAATCGCTATAATGTGTATCGTATGATTTGTTGAACCACCTGTAGCTAATAAGCCAATTATCGCATTGACAACCGTTTTTTCGGAAACAATACTTGCTAAAGAGCTTTCAAACGATTTTGCATGAATCAAATCAACAACCGTTTTTACAGCTGCTTCGTTCAAGGCTTCACGCAAAGGTGTCCCTGGATTAACAAAACTTGAACCTGGCAATTGCAAGCCCATGATTTCCATGAGCATTTGATTGCTATTTGCTGTTCCATAAAACGTACACGTTCCAGGAGAATGATACGAATCCGACTCCCCTTTTAGCAAGGCTGCACGGTCAATTTTACCTTCGGCATAATCTTGTCTGATTTTTGCCTTCTCTTCGTTGCTTATTCCAGTTTCCATTGGTCCACCTGGCATAAATACCGTTGGCAAATGACCAAATCGTAACGAACCAATCATTAATCCGGGAACTATTTTATCGCAAATCCCTAAATTAAGAACGCCATCAAACATGTTGTGTGAAAGGGCAATTGCCGATGAAAGCGCAATTACATCTCGGCTAAACAACGACAATTCCATTCCGGTTTGACCTTGGGTCACGCCATCACACATCGCTGGAACTCCTCCTGCTACTTGCGCAACTGCATTGTATTTATTTGCATATGCACGAATTGCTTGGGGATAATTTTCGTACGGTTTATGCGCCGAAAGCATATCGTTGTATGCAGTAACAATTCCTAAATTAGGTTGCACATCAGCTGCAAGTTGTGCTTTATCATGAGCTCCACAACCAGCAAACGCATGTGCTAAATTACCACAATGTAGGCCACTGCGAACAGCAACTGTTTGAAACTGCGTGTTCATTTGCTCCAAATATGCGGCACGTGTTGTTTGACTTCTTTCAACAATACGTGCTGTAACAGCAGAAATAACTTGATTCATCATTTTATTGCATAATAAACAGCAAGGTTTGACTGAAAATACGAAATCGGGTATTTATTCGCTGCTGCCTTGTTGTAAACAGTTAATTTATTTTCACCAACGATCATTAAAAATAATGCTGGTGCGTTTAATAATAGTTCTTTGGAACACGTAATCCGATTGGTTGGGTCAACTGGAGCAATCGTTGAAAAAATTCCGTTAGCCGTTCCGTTTAACAACGCTTCTGATTGTTCGTCTCCTGGAAAAAGTGATGCTGTATGACCATCCTCTCCCATTCCAAGTACCACAACGTCTGTACGTTCGATAAATGGTTGGTAAGCTTTGTTTACTTGAACTAGATTTGCTGCTTCATTGGAAGCATCAGCTACCATACTGACAATACGTACATCGCGTGCTTCGTTTTGTTGGATGGTTTTAATCAATAATGCCTCATTACTTCCTGGATGTGAGATTGGAACAAATCGTTCATCTACTAATCCAACAAGTACGTTTGACCAATCAATTTGAGCTCCTGAAAGCAAGTTGTAAAGATTTGCAGGTGTCGAACCGCCCGAAAGTAGCAAGCGTGCATTCCCAAATTCTTTGATTGCTTTTTTCAATTCATGAGCGATCGCAGTTGCCAATTCCTTTTCTAACTCCTGTTTTGAATCAAACTGTTTCATCTGGGAATTTTAAAGATGTTGACCAAGTGTGTTTTGGATCCATTACGCGTTCACCTGGACCCCAAGAACCTGCTTCGTATAAAATATTTTTCATTTCAGCTGTTTTCCAGCCGTCTAAAATCGATTCAATCCAAATCCAAGCTGCTTCCAATTCATCTTGGCGCATGAACAAGGTTTGGTTTCCACGTAAAACATCAATAATCAAACGTTCGTACGCTTCTGGGAAACGCTCGTGGAATGAATCCATGTAATCCAATGTCAATGAAATTGGCTTGTAACGGTATCCACCAGGACCTGGAACTTTTGTCATTTGGACCAATTCAATACGTTCCTCTGGTTGCAAACGCATGATTAATTTATTACCTGGAATGTCTCCATTATCTGAAAACAAATTGTGTTTCACCGTTTTGAACGTGATGACAATCTCTGAATAGCGCTTTGTCATTCGTTTACCTGTTCTCAAATAAAACGGCGTTCCTTTCCAACGCCAATTATCAATAAACGCTTTGATGGCAACAAAAGTATCTGTTTGTGATTCGTATTTGTGAATATCCTCCAAGTACGAATTTACCTGAACATCTTTCATTTTACCGCGTGTATATTGTCCTTTCACAGTATCTGTTTGTACCGATTCAGCTGTCAATAAACGCAATGATTTTAATACTTTCAGCTTTTCATTGCGAACAAAATCAGCCTCTAACTGTGCTGGTGGTTCCATTGCAATCAAACAAAGTAATTGCAACAAGTGATTTTGAACCATGTCCAATAAAGCCCCGCTTTGATCGTAGTAATCGCCACGTGACTCAACTCCCAAACTCTCAGCAACAGTAATCTGAACAGATTCAATGTGTTCTGAACTCCAAGCTTGTTCGAATAAGTGATTGGCAAAACGAAGAACCATTAAATTTTGAACCGTTTCTTTTCCTAAATAATGGTCGATACGGTAAATTTGATTCTCCTTGAAAGATGAACTGATTGTTGAATTAATTCGAATCGATGATTCCAACGAATTCCCTAATGGTTTCTCAAGTACCACTTTTGAATGTTCGTTAATCAACCCACATTGTTTCAATGCATCGCTTATCTCACCAAATGCATCTGATGGTGTCGATAAGTAATAAATATTTTGGTAATCTGGATGCGCATCTAAAGCAGTCTTCAATTCCGCATAGTCAGCAATATCATGAGTTGGAATAGTAATCAATTGTAACTTCTCTAAAAACGAAGCCAAGATTTTCTTGTCCAATTCATAATCGATTGATTCAACTAAAAACGATTTTAATTTATCAAAAAACAGCTTGCGCTTTTCTTCCGAACGATTGATGGCAAAAATCTGAAAAGGTACATCTAACTGATTGTCCACAAAACGATGGAAAAGAGCTGGATATATTTTTCGAACAGCTAAATCGCCATCACCACCAAAAACGATGATGTTAAAAGGCGTAATTGCCAAGGGGCTTTTTTGCTGTTGATGTGTATTGATTGTACTCATTTTGGTCATTTATAGATTCAAATATACAATCTTTATGTCATTTTTACACTAACTAAAAAGAAAATTTATGTTAAGTATTGAAATACAGGCTTAAAAACCAAAATTATCGTACCCGTTTTCAATTAATCGGTTGTAATTTTCTTCGTTGAATTTAAAATAACGAGAGGGTTTATGCGGAACACCTTCTTGCTTTTCATCCAAACTTTCAACCAATTTTAATTTCAACATTTTTCTTCTGAAATTGCGTTTGTCTAACTCACGACCAAGAATTGATTCATACAATTTGTGTAATTGAGAAAAGGTGAATTTTTCAGGCAACAAATTAAATCCGATCGGTTGCATCATGATTTTATCCTTCAATTTCTGAAGGGCTTTACTCAATATTTTACTGTGGTCGAAGGCTAATTCAGCAATTTCATTTAACGGAATCCAAGACGTTGATTTAGCAAAGGAAGAAGCTTGCGGAACGTAATCATTTAAATTAACCAATGAGTAATAGGCAACTGTAATTACGCGTTCATCAGGTTGTTGTCTGACGGATTTTAACCACAATTTATCTTGCTCTTTATTCAGACGATTAGGGTCGCCAAAGGCTCCAACTTGTTCCAAATAAATATTATTCAAGCCTGTTAATTCGTTCAGAATTCGGCTTGCTGCCATGTACAAATCTTCGTTTTCGTAAATTAAATCCCCTGGTAAAGCTTGACTCATTCCTTCCGTTGCATCCAGGTTTTCTCGTTCAATTAACAAGACCTTCAACTGGTTGAAATCAAAGCCAAAAATTACTATGTCGGCAGAAACACGTGGATTTAACTCGTGCTTATTTTTCTGTTGCATTTTCAAAGATAAAAAAGATTTTCCTATATTCGCAAAGTGTACTTTTGACACATAGCTATAAATTGATGTTTTTTTACTATGCTTTTAGTTGTTGACAGCGGCTCTACAAAGAGCGATTGGGTATTGGTGCAAGACCAAGAAAACCTGAACTTTAATACAATGGGCTTGAATCCTTATTTTCATGATGAAGATACTGTTTTCAATGCTATCCAATCAAATTCTGATTTATTTCATTTTTCAGAAAAAATTACAGAATTATATTTTTATGGTGCTGGTTGCTCTGCTCCACATTTAAACAGCATAATTGAACGTGGTTTACAACGCGCATTTCCCAATGCTGAAGTACATGTTGGTCATGATTTGACTGCATGTGCCTATGCAACATATACCGGAATACCGGCAATTTCATGTATTATTGGAACAGGTTCCAACTCGTGTTATTTTGATGGAAATGTTGTAAGTGAAGTTATTCCTGCTTTGGGATACATTTTGGGCGATGAAGGAAGTGGATCATACTTCGGAAAACAATTGCTCGCAAATTATTTGTACAAACGCTTACCGGAACACATTCACCAATCATTTTTCAATGAAACGGGATTGGATAAAGATCAAATTGTTGATCATGTGTACAAACAACCCAATGCAAATGTGTATCTTGCATCAATGATGAAGTTCATTATCAAACATGCAAACGACCCATATATTGAAGAAATGATTTTCAAAGGATTTGTTCATTTTATTGAAATTCACGTGAAATGTTACGATAACCACCGTGTTGTTCCTGTGCATTTTATCGGTTCAATAGCATATTTATTTAGAAAACAACTTGAAAAAGCTTGTGGCGTAAATAATGTGGAGCTTGGGAATATTATCCAAAAACCAATTGATGGATTGATTGCTTATCACCAAAAATTATTGGTTAAAAACTAAACTAAAAAAACTAAAAACCCATTACGATGAAAAAAGGTATTTTATTGTCAGCTTTGCTAGCTTGGACATTAGGGACATTTGCACAAAAATCAACAGAAAGACCTGTAACAAATGTACCAACTCCAGAATGGTCAACAGATGCAACAATTTACGAAGTAAATATTCGTCAATTTTCGAAAGAAGGAACGTTTGCAGCATTTCAAAAAGAATTACCCCGACTGAAAGCTATGGGAGTAGAAATTCTATGGTTAATGCCTATTCATCCAATTGGGATGAAAAACAGAAAAGGTTCGTTGGGAAGTTATTATGCAGTGAGAGACTACAAAGCAGTCAATCCTGAATATGGTACAAAAGACGATTTCAAGAGTTTGGTCGAAGCAGTTCATCAATTAGATATGAAAATTATCATTGATTGGGTTCCAAATCATACTTCTCCTGATGCTGTTTGGGTGGATCAAGGGCACAAAGATTGGTACACACTTGATTCAACTGGCAATTTGCAACCAACTATCGGAACAGATTGGTGGGATGTCGCTGATTTAAATTACGATTCAAAAGATATGCGTGCAGCAATGATTGGCGCAATGAAATACTGGTTAACTGACTTTGATATCGATGGATTCCGTTGTGATGTTGCTGACTGGGTTCCAGTAGATTTCTGGAAAGAAGCACGTATCGAATTAGATAAAGTGAAAAATGTCTTCATGCTTGCAGAGGCAGAAAATCCTGCGCACCACCAAGTATGTTTCAACATGTCGTATGGCTGGGAATTTCACAGCATCATGAACAAAATTGCAAAAGGCGAAAAATCTGCAGCTGACATTTTTACGTATTTTGAAAAAGAAAATAAAAACTTCCCTGCCAATGCTTACCGCATGCAATTTACATCCAACCACGATGAAAATTCATGGAACGGAACTGAAATGGAACGCATGGGCGAAGGTCGTTTTGCTTTCGCTGTTTTAGCTGGAACAATTAATGGTATGCCTTTGGTTTACAACGGTCAAGAAACTTCGTTAGACAAACGTTTGCGCTTTTTTGAAAAAGACACCATCGATTGGTCTAAAATGGACATGGTTGGTTTTTATACAAAATTACTTGGTTTACACAAAACAAATCCTGCACTTTGGAATGGAATGGCGGGTGGCGATTTGACGTTTTTAACAACCCCTGAAAACAAAGAATTCATCGCATACACGCGCACTAAAGGTAAAAATCAAGTTGTTGTATTCATTAATTTATCCAACAAAGAACAAGTTTTCACGTACAATTCAGCTAAAATTTGCGGAAAGTACACGAATTTATTTTCTGGTAAAAAAGGAAAGTTAAAAAACAAAGGGACGATGGAATTGCCTGCTTGGGGATACCAAGTATATTCAAAGTAAACTGCGCTTAAACGATTAAACCCGCTACTATGGAAAAAAAACAACTATCCTTTTGGCAAATTTGGAACATGAGTTTTGGATTCTTGGGAATTCAATTCGGATGGGGACTCCAAATGGCAAACATGAGTTCAATCTATGAAAGCTTAGATGCCAAACCAGATGAAATTCCTTTGTTATGGCTTGCTGCTCCATTAACTGGATTAATTGTTCAACCAATTATTGGTTATTTAAGTGACAGAACATGGCATCCGATTTTAGGAAGAAGAAGACCTTATTTCTTAATAGGCGCCATCTTAAGTTCGTTGTGTTTGTTCATCATGCCAAATGTTGGTTCGTTGTGGATGGCGGCTGGTGTACTTTGGATTTTGGACTCCTCGATTAATATTTCAATGGAACCATTTCGAGCGTTTGTTGCAGATAAATTACCTGCAAAACAACGTACGTTTGGATTCAGTATGCAAAGTTTCTTTATCGGAATTGGTGCAACAGTTGCAAGTGCGCTACCTTGGATTTTTACCAATTGGTTTCATGTAAGTTCTACTGCAGCTAAAGGTACCATAGCTGATAATGTGAAATGGAGTTTTTACATTGGAGCGATTGCTTTTCTTTTAGCAGTATTGTATACCGTTTTTACGACAAAAGAATATCCACCTACTGAAGAAGACTTACAACACCTAAAAGAAAACAAGCGTAGTTTCAAAAACGGGTTCAACGAAATAAAAGATGCGATCAAAAATATGCCGAAGAAAATGAAACAATTGGCGTTGATTCAGTTTGTTACTTGGCCAGGTTTATTTCTAATGTGGTTTTATTACACGCCGACTGTTGCTGCTGAAATTTTCAAGGGAAAAACTGGTGATGCACTTTATGCTGAAGGTCAAAATTATGCAGGTTTGAGTTATTCTGTAGAAAATATTGTGACCTTACTTTTTGCCTTGTGTTTGCCATTTATTGCAGGTAAAATTGGCAAAAAACACACACACTTTATGAGTTTACTTATTGGTGGAATTGGTTTGATCGGAATCAATTTTGTTGGTGGTGCTGATGATAAATTCATGTTATTAGTGATCATGGCAATGGTTGGTATCGCTTGGAGTAGTATTTTATCAATGCCTTATGCGATGTTGAGCGATTGTTTGCCGTCAAATAAAATTGGTGTTTATATGGGCTTGTTTAATTTCTTTATAGTTATTCCAGAAATCATCGCTTCGTTGTTTTTTGGTAAAATCATGCACACTTATTTAGGCGATTCTCGTATCATGGCAGTAACAATCGGTGGATGTTTGTTGATTCTTGCTGGAATACTTACGTTACGATTAAAAGAAGAAACAGTAAAATGACAATTAAAGGATTATTATTTGACCTTGACGGTGTTATCGTCAGTACAGAACAAAATCATTACGTAGCTTGGAAACGCACTGCAGATGAATTAGGAATTGACTTTGGACACAAAGAAAACGAGCAATTAAAAGGCTTAAGTCGTGTCGATTCATTGAAAGCTATCTTGGCATTAGCCAATAAAACGATTGATCAAGATTACTTTGATGCATTGCTTCAAACAAAAAACGAATTTTATTTGCAATCAATACAAACGCTTTCAAAAGCAGATTTACTTCCAGGTGTATTGGCATTATTGGAAGAAGCTACAAAAAGAGAAATCCTTTTGGGAGTTGGCTCATCGAGCAAAAACGCCCCTTTTATTTTGGATTTATTAGGAATTACGTCATACTTCAAAATTATCGTTGACGGAACAATGGTTGATTATCCGAAACCTCATCCGGAAGTGTTTTTGAAAGGTGCAGCAGCGCTTGGAGTTTTACCAGAAGAATGTATTGTATTTGAAGATGCATCGAGCGGAATACAAGCTGCAAAAGCTGGTGGATTCTATGCTGTCGCTGTTGGAAACAAAGAAATTGAAGCATTAGGCGATGCCTATTTAACTGATTTAACAGAATTTAAATTTTAAAAAATGAATAACTTGTTTGAAATTGATGAATGGAAAATCATCGAAAGTAAGTTTGATGCAAGCAAGCAAGAACAAGCAGAAAGTATATTTTCAATCGGAAATGGAAGTTTTGGACAACGTGCCAACTTCGAAGAAAAATATTCCGGAAAAACATTACAAGGTAGTTATGTAGGTGGAGTTTATTATCCCGACAAAACAAGAGTTGGCTGGTGGAAAAATGGTTACCCAGAATACTTTGCAAAAGTATTGAATGCAAGTAACTGGATCGGAATTTCAATTGAAATCGATCATACCCCACTCGATTTAGCAACTGCACAAATCAAATCTTTTTACCGTGAATTGGATATGTTCACTGGTACATTGACAAGAAGATTTCGATGCGTATTACCAAACAACAAAGAAATAGAAGTTGAATCGATTCGTTTTTGCTCCATGCACAACGAAGAATTAGCTGCGATTTCTTATTCCATTACGCCACTCAATTTTTCTGGAAATGTTCATTTCACTCCTTATTTGGATGGAAATGTAACAAATTCAGATGCGAACTACGATGAGTTTTTCTGGACACCTGACACAGAACGTGTAGGTCCTAAAAAAGGAGTCATCAGTTGTCGTACGAAAAAAACAAATTTCTTGGTCGCTACCGCGATGCGTTTTTCATTTTGGGAAGAGGATAACTTATTAGACATTCACCCTAATGTGCGCCAAGAGGAATTATATGTTGACAACCACTTTGAGCATTTTTTAAGTCAAGGAAAAAAATACACCTTGAAAAAATATGTCTCTGTTACGTCAACTATCAATCACTCCGAATTCAATACAGTTGCCGCAGCAATCAATACTGTTACTGAAGCTTATCAGCGTGGTTTTGATGCAATTTACAACGAACACAAAGCTGCTTGGGCTGCCATTTGGGTCAATGCAGATGTGAAAATTGAAGGCGATAAATCAGCGCAACAAGCCATTCGTTTCAATATTTATCACTTGTACCAAACCTATACAGGTAAAAGTGCAAAACTAAACATCGGACCAAAAGGGTTTACCGGTGAAAAATACGGCGGTGCAACATATTGGGATACGGAAGCATATTGTATTCCGTTTTACTTAAAAACTGCTCCGCAAGAGATCTCCAGACAATTGCTGAAATACCGTTTCAACCAATTGGACAAAGCAATTGAAAATGCGCAAAAATTAGGTTTCAAAAACGGCGCAGCCTTGTATCCGATGGTGACCATGAACGGAGAAGAGTGTCACAACGAATGGGAAATCACGTTTGAAGAAATTCACCGAAATGGAGCAATTGCCTTCGCGGTGTACAATTACGTTCGTCACACAGACGATTGGGAATATGTACGTGAATTTGGACGACACGTGTTGTTAGGTATTGCTCGTTTTTGGGCACAACGATTCAATTGGTCGAACGAGAAGCAACAATATGTAATGTTGGGTGTAACTGGGCCAAATGAGTACGAAAACAATGTCAATAACAATTGGTATACCAATTATATTGCTCGTTGGTGTATCCAATTTTCGTTGGAAGTGGAAGAGCGATTCAAAAACGATGCTGTGCTATTGCGTTCAGGCGAAAAAGAAGCAATGGAAAAAATTGCAGCGAATGTATACTTCCCACATTTAGAAAACACCAATATTTTCTTACAACAAGATGGCTTTACAGACAAAGAGTTGTTAAATGCAACCGATTTACCTGATTCAGAGCGTCCAATCAATCAACATTGGTCGTGGGATAGAATCTTGCGTTCTGTATTTATTAAACAAGCAGACGTGCTACAAGGCGTTTATTTGTTTGAAGACCATTTTAGTGATGAGGTAATCAAAGATAATTTTTATTATTATGAACCAAAAACGGTTCACGAATCATCCCTTTCGCCTTGTGTTCACGCAATTCTAGCTGCAAAAATTGGTGATGCTGATAAAGCATACGAAATGTACTTAAGAACATCTCGTTTAGACTTAGATGATTACAACCGTGAAGTTCACGAAGGACTGCACATAACTAGTATGGCTGGAACGTGGATGAGTATTGTTGAAGGTATGGCAGGTGTTCGCGTAACAGAAGCAGGTTTGGCAATCAATCCAACATTACCAAAACAATGGAATGGTTATGCATTTAAAATCTACTTCAAAGGCAACTCCCTCGATATAAAATGTGATGCGCAACAAGTTTCCATAACGAATAATGGAAGTGAACATGTTTCCGCAACAGTTTACGGGAACGAGATTTCACTTGCACAAGGAAAATCAGTTGCCATAACAAGATAATAATAACAACTAAAGCATACAAAAAAAGCACTCGAACGAGTGCTTTTTTTGTTTTGTGAACTATAAGAAATTACATTTTTATTATTTTCTGTTGTTGTACACTTTCTCCATTTCTTAATCGTAAGAAATAAGTGCCAACTTCTAAATGACCAAGCGATAACACATCATAATAATTTCCTGATCCATCACTATTCAGTTGAGAAGTATAAACTACTTTTCCTGTTAAGTCAATGATCTGAAGCGCACAAGGTTCATTGTTTTGTGCTTCAAAAGCAATTTCCAATTCATTATTAAATGGATTTGGCACGACACCAATATCTGTGAATTCATAAGCGAAATCAGTTAACCCTAATATCGGTAAAATAGTTGGTTTTGCTATCCGTTGTTGTGTATAGATTCGGTATTCTCCAGGTTGAAAAGTCATTGACATCGTTGTAGAAGTAACGTTGATACTATCGCCAGTAAAATATTCGTACCACCAACCAGTTGATGTGAAACTTCCATTTGTACTCGTTACTTGCACACTAAAATTAGCCATTACAACAGCATCCATTGCTGGATCTGTAAATACTATGCGTTTCATTGTTCCTGCAAGTGCATAGGTAAAAGTCAACGACTGGAATGTCGGATAATTTTGGCGCAAATACATGGTTGCTTTGTACACATCAAACAAACGTTTTCGATTACTCTGATCCAAATAATTCCAACGGATTGGTTTATTACAAATACGACAACCATAATCAATGGAAACATCGTAACCCAATTCGGCAAATTGCCATATCATTTTCGGACCAGGAGTTGTGAGCATTAAAACTGCTGCTGCTTCTGATCGAGCTAAAGCGATGTAAGAAGATTTGACATTATGAGCAGGATTCACAGAACTACCATTGGTGATGGCGTCGTACATGATGCGCTCTTCGTCGTGACTTTCTAAAAACGTTATCAAATTGGGTTGTGTCCAAGAACGGTTGGTGTAAATTCCACTAGAAACATTCGAAGCATTTCCTTTCACGGCATTTCTGTAGTCATAGGCAACATTACCCCAAAGCATCATTCCATAATTAGACAGCTGTATTTCTTCACTGTTGTCCGCCCAATGTTCCAAAATGACATAAGTGTTTGGATGAATAGCCCAAATAGTATCTGCCATTCTTTTCAAAATATTGATACGCGTTTGACTAAATCCTGCAGCACTATTGACAAATCCTTTAGTGTAATCAAAACGAAAGCCGTCAATATGGAACTCATCTAACCAATGTAAATTAACACGATCTATGTAATTTTTTGTAGCTTGTGCTTCGTGATTCAAATCATAACCCCAACAATATGGCGTGTGTGGACAAGTAACATTGAACCAAGGATTATTTGGTGCAGTCCTATTATTTGCCGCATCCCAATACATGTTAACCATCGGGTTTTGACCAAATGCATGGTTCAAAGCAATATCCATAATCACAGCGATACCTCTACTATGGCAAGCATCAACAAAACTTTTAAATTTTTCTGGAGTTCCATAATATTTATCCAAAGCCATGTGAAAACTTGGGTTGTATCCCCAACTTTCGTTGTTTTCAAATTCACTAATCGGCATTAATTCAATCGCATTAATTCCAAGGCTATCCAAGTAATCTAAGGTATCTATTAGCGTTTGGTAATTGTGCTTAGCTATGAAATCACGCACTAATAATTCATAAATCATCAATTCCTTTTTAGGTGGACGTTGAAAATTATCATTTTGCCAATTGAAAGGTGTTTCTCCTACTTTGAATAAGGAAATGAATCCATTCGTTAAATTAGTGGGATAAACATAGCGATTGGGATATGTATTGGTATCAATTGCATTGTCGTTATTTGGGTCAGCAATTAAAGTACTTAATGGATCGGCTAATTTTAAATTATTATCAATTAAAAATTGGTAACCATAAAATTGGTTCGCTGTTAATCCAGAAACTAATTTCCACCATGTTGTCGAATCTGTCGAACAATTCATGTGATAATTGGTCTGTGGTTGCCAGTTTGTAAAGTCACCTATGAGGTAAACATGATTTTTTTCAGGAGCATACAATTGAATTAAAACAGATGAATCCGATAACACATTTAATCCATTTTTCATCCCAACAGGTGGATTTTGATAGTTGATTGGTGGATTGACAATGTAATAAGCAGAGTCAATTACGGTTGCTGTTCCATTAGTTGCAACAAACTCTAATAAATGATTCCCTACAGTTGTAGCAGTTAAGGTATGATTTAATTGAATGGCATTCGTTTGAGAAGCAAGTATCACGCCATTATCTTTCAAGGTCAAAGTGCTTGCTTGATTCGCTTTTCCCATTATGGGTAATTGCATGTTCACATCAAGCGCAGTTGTCGTTTCAGGATTAAATATTTTTGCTAATAGTCCTGAATTAACCGGATAAACAGGGTAAAAAATATCGGCTCCTGAAGCACTTCGACCAACGATTGTTCCAGATGCATTTCTAAAAACAAAGGATAAATAGTTAATGTTTGTTCCTACTGGAAATCCATAAAATTGATCGATATCTATGGTGAATTGAAACAAATTATTTCCAAGACTAGTCATCAAAACAGCTGCGTCAGCTGTTCCCCAATTACCTTGTACGTATTGCCAAGCACTCAAATTTGTTCCGGTAATGACACCCGTATGCGCATATACTGGAGAAACGCCTGTAAGTGCTCCATTTCCTTCTGTTGCATCATAAACGATAGTAACAACATCATTGATTGTAGGGAAGGCTGGAGACACACTTAGTATCTGACCAAATGAGGTAATTGAAATCACTGCTGTTAGCAATGCAAATAAACTGTTTTTCATGTTCTAAAGTTAATTGAATGTGACACTGTTCAATAGTATAACTCAAAAAAAAGCCTAGACAATGTCTAGGCTTTCTATCAGAGAAAGTTTCTCTTAGTTTTTTGTAATTTTTCCAGTTTTTACTGAATCACCAACTTTTACTGTGTAAATGTAAGTTCCAGCATTCAAATCTGAAGTATTTACTTCGATTGAACCATTACCTACAGTTGTAGATACAATTTTACCAGCTAAGTCAGTCAATTGGATTGTAGCCTCACCTTGGTTTTCCAATGCAAATACTGTAGAAGCAGTTGCAGGGTTAGGAGAAACTGTTAATTTTCCAAATGAATCTTCGTTAATGCTAGCAAATGTGAAGTCTGTACAACCTTCCCAAACTTTAGCAACTACTTCAGGAGTTGAAGGAATTACATATTGTCTGTTAATGTTACCACTTCCATCATCAACACCACAACCGTCTGTTGCGATCAATGAACCTGCTAAACCTTCGTTAGTTCCCCAGTTACCATTTACAAATTTGAATGATAAAGTCTCACCAATGTTAGCTGAAGCAAATGTGATTGCTGTTGCCCAAATTCCGTTTCCTTGGTCAACCATTGCACAACTTGGATCTGATGGAGACCAGTTCACAACACCAATAGCACCGTGATCTGCAAAGTTACCACCAACTCTGATTCCTGTTGGATCAATTGGAGTTGTGTACGCGTTAACATCTACAGCAAAAATTACTGTTACTTGAGCATAAGATGTCAAGCCTAAAATTACCGCTGAGCATAAAGTAAAAATTTTCTTCATAATCGTTTTTTTTTGTAGTTAATAAATTAAACTTAGTGTCATATTGACCCTAAAAGTATAAAATAAATAATAATTACAAAACACATTTGATATTTTTTTTTGACATAATAAGCAGTTAAATGAATAAAAACTGTCTTTTAAGCTTCAAATACGTCCATTGAATTATCAAAAAAAAAAGAAGGCAATTGAAAAAAAATCTACTAAATGAAAATACAGGAACTATTTCTATCCTTTTTTTACAGACCTCGATTGCACAAATACCCAGCGTAAGGATGCGTAATATACATTTCCAATAAAATCAAAATTGGGCGAGCGCGCAATATTTACTCCGAGTTGAAAATGTGCTTGGGCTAATTTATAACCAACATTCGGGGCAAAACCTATTTGTTGATTCTCCGAAAAATCAGTGCGCCAAAACAAACGTGCGCCATAGGTAATGTTCATACGACCTGTTTTGGACCAAATGCCCGTTTGTAAACCAATGGTATTTTGAATCAAATTGTAATCAAACTGAAGGTTCAGTGCACTCGTTCTAGGTTTGACCAATTTGACAGTTTGCCATTGCCGCTCAACGCCAAAGTTCAACGTGAAATATTTACCGCGTTCTAGTCCCAAAAATGATCCCGTCTTCACTATGTCACGCTTTTTAATTTTCAAATTAAACGCATGATCTTTTTGAGCTATTCCGGTCAACCAGAAAAACGAACAGGCTACAATGATGAATTTATTTCTTAACGACATACTCATCGTGAATGGATTTGATTTGTTTGGCATCTTGTGCATCAATTCCTAAACTGTCTGCAATTTCTTTTGCGCGCAACACTTCTTGCACGGTCAAACCAGTGCTATCGGTAGTTGGTTGTAACATATTCTTTAAAAAAAGTGTACTAGAGCTCAATGCAGGAACTGTTTTAGTTGATACATCTTTTACAGGTTGATATAACAACGATTCTTGACGTGATTTTTTTGGAAAAAAATCGCCGCGTTCGTCGTACGAATCAAAAATAACCAAGGTCACACTTAGTATATAGATCATTTTTAAAACCGAAAAAACAACTCCCGCAATTTTATTTAAAGGTGAAAGATGAACGACCTTAATCATTTTCTCAAGCACTTTACCTCCAAAATAGATCATTGCTCCCACTCCCAAAAATGTGATTGTAAAAGCAATTACAGGTAAATATTCGGAGTGCCAATTGAGACTGTTCTTCAACCAATTAGCAACTGCATCTGAAAAGTGTATTCCAATGTAAATACCAACTAATAACGCTAAAAGCGTAAAAACTTCAATGATCAATCCATGCTTGAATCCTTTGTAAGAAGCATAAATTATGGGAACAATTAAAACGATATCGAGTATATTCATGAACGAAAGTTAAGGAATGATTTGTTTGTACAAACACCCGCATGAAAATAAATGCCAACCACACACTGTTGATTTATCAATTTTAGAAAAAAACTCTTGTTCCGATTTGAAAACAGAAATTGGTTGCCCGTGATGCTTGTACGATGAAAGTTTGTACTTTCGTTGGTATTAAAACTCGAATTCGTGCGTTTCAAATTGATCATTACCCTGTTATTACTGCATTTTTTCTCTTTTGCACAACAAAAAGCTGTTGATTCGTTGCACGCATTTGGATTCAAGTACTTTACATCAACTACCATTGAACCGCAAAAAGTGGACACCTTTTCCGGTAATTGGATCATCAAAGACAATTCGAACGATACAGAATACATTCTTTTCACACCAGCTATTGAAACAATTGCTTATGATACCTTGCGAAAATCACTCACCTTCCAAGCAATCCTTCCTGTTTTCACAATCAAAAAAGCATACGAACTCCAAAAAACAGCACTGATTTCGATTCCTTGTTTTTTGACACCCACCAAAAAAGAACTAATTCAGCTTTCTAAAACCTTGAAAATCATTGGTGAAAAACATGCTTTCAAACGAAATACAAGTATCCATGATGCAAAAGAAACAATCATTAGCGATGCTATTTTTCAATTGTGCGACAGTTTGAAATTATCGGAAGGCAATGCCCGATTTATTCTTGATAATGGCGCATTATTTAACGACTCTTGCTCGTACATGAAAGCGTGCAAAAAAGGGCTAGAGAATTACATCAAGATGTATCCCGTTTACAATGGCAAACCGCAAGATTTCAGAAGACTCTTTCAGAACCAAGACAAATTGTTGCAACAACAAACGTTCGAAGCTTTTATCTTAAAAGCATTGACAAATTGGGAGTCGGATTTATCGCCAAAACAACAGCACCGATTTCGGAAAAAATTAACGAAAAAACGCGGTGTTTTACCAAAGAAATGTGCTTGTTCTGCTTGTACAACGTTAACCAATCGCAATTAAAAAAGGGAACAGTCACTTGTCCCCTTTCCTATTTATTGTTGTGTATGCTTACGCAATGTTGGTGAACACTTGCTGAATATCGTCGTCGTCTTCTATTTTGTCTAACATTTTTTCAATGTCAACTAATTGCTCTTCTGTAAAATCAACTGGCGTAGAAGGAATTCGTTGTAAATTTGATTTCAACACAGCTAAATTCATATCTTCCAATGCTTTCGCGATTGAACCAAAGGCAGTGTAATCACCGTAAATAAAAATGCGGTCTTCGGTTACATCTATTTCTTCACATCCTGCATCAATCAATTCCAATTCCAATTCTTCGGGATCTACTGCGTCTGATTTTTCGAGTTCGAATACAGACTTTCTGTTGAACATAAATTCCAACGAACCGTTTGGAACAACTCCTCCACCTGCTTTGTTGAAATACGATTTCACATTCGCAACCGTACGTGTTGGATTATCCGTAGCACATTCAACGTATACCAACACTCCGTGAGGACCTTTTCCTTCGTAATCAACTTGCGTAAAAGATGCGATATCTTTTTGGTTGGCACGTTTTACGGCAGCTTCGATATTGTCTTTGGGCATATTCTCCGCTTTCGCATTCTGAATAGCTGTCCGCAATTTCGCATTCGTCGCAGGATCTTGTCCTCCTTCTTTTGCTGCCATTGTAATCGCTTTTCCTAATTTCGGAAATAACTTGGACATTTTATCCCAACGTTTTTCTTTCGCTGCTCTTCGGTATTCAAACGCTCTTCCCATTTCTAATTCTTTTTTTGGCAAATGTAATAGATTCTTTAAAAACTGTTGGTATTTGAGTGAAAAGGAAGGAGATTTTTTTGTAAAACAAATGCGGAACGCAGGGAGCGTATTGACATGGAAGCGCCAACAACGTTTGCTGTTCAGGTGTTCCCGAACCCGAACAAGGGGGCGTTCCATTTGCTTGCGACAAGTGACATGGCAACAATAACAATTGTGGATTTGAACGGGAAAAAAGTACTGGAGCAAAACGCGGTTAGCAATGAAACAACAATTTTCTCCAATTTACAGCGTGGTATTTACCTAATTCATGTAACTTTAACGAATGGTGCTACAGCAACAGCAAAATTGGTGGTGGAGTAAGCTGCAAAAGCTATTTGTATTGCTGGCAGGGATTTACCTTGCCAGCAATACGGCTGTGGCGCAAACTAATTTGGTGCGTAACCCGCATTTGGATGAAATTGACTACTGCCCAAATTGCTTAGGTTGTTATAATTTACCCGTTATGAATTTTGGTAATTATTCATTGATCGGTACTTCTGATTATTTCAACAAATGTGCTAATAGCACGTCAGTTGGTATTCCTAACAATTTTGGCTACCAAATGCCCCGTTCTGGTGATGGATATCTACATGCACAAATTTTTGCACGAAATAATCAATTTGGCTTTCTTTTTCAATACGGGGAAAATTTTATCTATGGAAGAGAAAATTTCTTTGGGGAATTTGCCAGTCCCTTACAAGCTGGCTCCTACTATGTAGAAATATACACCACCTTGGCAGACTTATACGAACGAATTATTGCCACCAATGCCTTTGACATGCTGTTGTTAACAGACACAATAAATCGCCCGTATGATGGCGCCCCCCCCCATATTGATTTACAACAAGTTATCAACCTCAACCCAAGTGGAGAAATAATACGCGACACGCTCAATTGGGTGAAACTATCTACCTGCTTTGAAGCAACGGGTGGCGAACGTTTTTTTGCCATTGGTACTTTTCGTGATACTTTGGACATTCAATACGATGCCTTTGATCATCCAAATGAGGAGTTTTTAAGTGCGTCCTATTACTTTGAAGACGTGCGTATTTTTCCTTGCAGCAACTGTTGTAGTGGCGGTAATGCCTTTCCAGATTTTGTGGTTGTTAGTAGCAACCCTGGCACCGCAACAAATCCCACTGTTTTCAATATCACTTTAAGTGGTGAAGCATCTGCAAGCTTGGTGTTGTATGATAGTGCAGGCAGGCGTGTAGCCAATTATACGACGCAAGCAGCAATGAGTGCTTTTCCTGCTCCCAGCTTAGCAAGTGGGGTTTATCATTACCGCTTTACGTCTAGCAATGACGTATTGCAAACAGGCAAATTTGTGGTGGAGTAAACAATAGTTAATTCTTATAAATCAAACATCTTGTATCGGGCGGATTTAAAAAACAACGTATCTTTATCCTATGTTTATCCGTTTTAGTCTGGTCATTTTACTTGTTTTTACTTGTTTCAATAGTATTGGGCAGCAACGCTCAACTACCGAACCAACAACAGTTTTGGGAAATGTCGCTTACTATTTTTGGGAGGAAACAAGCAAACATTCCATCCAGCCAAACAGTTTAAAAACGCCATTCAAACACAATTACTTCACTTCGTTTCTCTCCAAAAAACAACACACAACAACTCTCATTGAACAAGATAAACTCATAACAGATGTACGCGCTTTTTTAACACAACTTCCGCAAAAAAACAAGTTGCATTTTTGGTATCCGGCACCCAAAAAAACGCCATTCCTGTTAATCGGTCAAATGGATACAACACAGCATTCGGTACTTTTTATCAAAACATCTGCTGGTTGGCAATCAAGAATCGAAAAACAAGTACTTTATTTTACGGTTTCTGCAACAAACGATACCGTTTTTCAATACGCGTCAGATTCGGTTATCACCACTTTTCCTCGTTATCATTTTCGGGCGTTTAACCATTACCGGGTTTTTAGAACAATTTCCACCACTGGAAAAGTTGTCGCTGAAACGATTCTTGACTACCAAAACAACAAACTTGAAATAACCAATCAAAGCAAACGTTACTTGATCTTTGCGAACGGTTACCGAGGGCCGAAAAAGGAAAAAGATCCAAGCGATAATTTAGTTACAAGTACGGATCGCTTTACCTATTGGTTTCAACTTGACAACCGCTTTGTAGAACGCTTACAACCAACCAGCTACTACTACATCGATGGGAGTTTGTCGTTGAAAACAGCAAATTACCGCAATAAACTTCGGTTTGGTTGGATGCTGTTGCATGCATACTTATTCCCAAAAAGCAAAGGCGGCATTCGTCATTTGAAACGCATCAACAAACACCCAAATATTTCTGGTTTCAATACCCGATTCGCTGCCGGGAAAATTGCTGGAGCAGCTTTTTTAACCCTGCAAGACTGCAAGCAACATCAAGATACGGTTGATATCGTTTGCCACAGCATGGGCTATGCCTATTCCTTGGGTTTTATTGACGCCATCAAAGCAAATGTCATTTTTGGGAAAATGTACATTCTTGCGCCCGAAAACAGTAGCGTTGCTCAAGCTGATTGGTCGCTATTTCAAGAAGTTTGGCAATACGGTGCTAATTTAGATCAAGCTAATCCCGATCCGTTTTATTTGCAAGATGGCATTGCGCCACAAACAGCAGTAAAAGGCATAGAAACGTTGAATCCATTGCGATACGGGCGAAAATTCACTCCTGCCAATTGGCCCAAAAAAGACATTATCGACGGGCACATGATTTACAGTTTTGATTGGATTTTTGACAGCATCCCATCGCGTTCACCTGGATATATTTTCCGCACGTTTTAATGAATTATTCTCGTAAAAAGTCGTGAGTTCGTTATTTTGCACGTACTTTTGTACTTATGGATTTTGCACTCGAATTACGATACCAGCACCTGATTAAAAGTTTAGAAAAAGACTTTGGTCCCGACATCGATTTACAAGTATTACTTTTTTTGATTGGCGTTGAGGAACTTGGAAAAGGATATAAAAATTTCAAAAAACACGAAAAAACCGATTTAATGCATGTTGCAATATGCACGGTATTAGAGCCTTACGGTTATTACGAGTTTGAGGGTAAAGATCCCGACGAATGGCCACATTTTAAACTGATCAAAGAACTTCCTCCATTAACGGAAAAAGAACAACAAGCACTGATGAAAGAAGCTATCGTTGAATACTTCGAACATCACGGATATTCCACAAAAGATATCCAACCTTAATCGTTATATTTGTTATCATATTTTATAAAAAGTTATGGATTTTTGGATTCGCGCAGCACAATTGGTGTTATCACTTTCAATTTTAATCGTTTTACACGAATTTGGGCATTTTATTCCCGCTCGACTATTTAAAACACGTGTAGAAAAATTCTACTTGTTTTTCAATCCATATTTTTCGCTTTACAAGAAAAAAGTTGGCGATACGGAATGGGGAATCGGTTGGTTGCCCTTGGGTGGTTATGTCAAAATAGCTGGAATGATCGATGAATCGATGGACAAAGAGCAAATGGCGCAACCAGCACAACCATGGGAATTCCGCTCGAAACCAGCATGGCAACGCCTCATCATCATGATGGGAGGTGTGATCGTGAATGTGATCGTTGGATTTTTGATTTTCATCATGGTGCTTGCAGTGTGGGGAGAAGACAAAGTCAATCAACAAGAACTGCACCACGGTATTGCAGTTCATCCTTACATGCAACAATTCGGTTTTCAATCGGGAGATAAAATCCTAACGATGGACGGCGAAAAAGTGGAAGACTTGCAACGCATCGGCATGGAGATATTAATTTTTGATCACCGAAACTTTACTGTTCAACACAAAGATGGATCCATTCAAAAAATCAAATTACCTGTTGATATCGGTTCAAAAATGTGGGAAAACAACGTTGAAGCAGGTGCTTTTGATTTTAGAAGTCACATGAGTATCATTGCGAAAGTTGAAGCGAAAAGCACGGCTGCAAAAGCAGGTTTGAAAAAAGGCGACCGTATCCTTCAAATCAACGACCAAGCAATTGAGTACCACGACGAATTTTTGACTGCAATCTACCAAAACAAAGGAAAACAAATTGACCTTGTTTACGAACGAGGAAACGATACATTGTCAAAAACAGTTAAATTAGCAAAAGAAGGACCGCTTGGTGTGTTCATTGAAAATAAAATCACAACCGATACAGCTGCCTACTTCACCCGTGATTACAGTGTTGGTGAAGCTTTTGCTTTTGGGATTGGAAAAGGATTGAAAACAATGTATAGCAATGTAGCACAATTCAAATATGTATTCACATCCAAAGGTGCATCATCCGTTGGTGGTTTTGGATCTATTGGAAAAATGTTCCCTCCTGTGTGGGATTGGCGTGCTTTCTGGACGCTTACTGCATTTATCTCGATGATGTTAGCAGTGATGAACATGTTACCTATTCCAGCTTTAGATGGCGGACATGTGATGTTCTTGATTTATGAAATTATTCGCGGAAAAGCGCCATCAGAAAAATTTATGGAAACAGCACAATACATTGGCTTTTTCTTATTGATGGGCTTGTTGCTTTACGCAAATGGAAACGATATTGTAGGATTGTTTAAATAAAACGTCCTACTTTTCTTGTTGTATAAAACGAATGTTGCGTTTTAATCCTTCGTATTTCGTTCGTTTTACAGCACTTCTTCTGAATAATTCATCGAATAAATCGTGGCTTAAGTCTTCCCAGTCGTTGGTTGTCAATGAAAATAGTTTGGTGCTTGGTGAAAAGCGTGGTTCGCTGTGAGCAGTTGCAAATCGGTTCCACGGACAAACATCTTGACAGATGTCGCAACCGTACATCCAATTATTCATCTTTCCTTTGAAGTAATCGGGTAAATTGGCGTCTCGGAGCTCAATTGTTGCGTAAGAGATACATTTTGAGCCATCGACCACATATGGCGCTACAATGGCATCTGTTGGGCAAGCATCGATGCATTTGGTACATGTTCCGCAATAATCTTTCATTGGCCCGTCAGGTTCAAGTGCTAAATCACAAATCCATTCAGCCAAAAAGTAAAAAGAACCAGCTTTCGGGTTGATTAAATTGCTGTTTTTACCTATCCAACCCAATCCACTTTTTGCTGCCCATGCTTTTTCTAAAATGGGTGCGCTGTCAACAAATATCCGGCCTTCAATTGCGCCAATCGATTTGGTCAACGCATTGGTGAGTGCTTTTAATTTGTCTTTGATGACAAAATGATAATCTTCCCCATAGGCATATTTAGAAAGCTGTAAGCCACTATCATCCAGTGACTGTTCGGGGAAATAATTAAATAAAAAGGAAATAACCGTTTTGGCTCCAGGGACTAACAAGGTAGGATCCAAACGCATGTCAAAATGATTTTCCATGTAAGACATGTCGCCATGCATGTTGCTTTTCAACCAATTGGTCAAACGCGGTGCTTCATCCGCTAAAAATTCAGCTTTGGAAAAGCCTACATGCAAGCAACCTTGTTCCGTTGCAGTTGATTGTATGAATGCTTTTATGCGACCTGCGTCCATTAGAAAAATCCACCTTGCGACCAACCAATCTCAAAACCCAAATGTTTGAATGCTTTCTCGGTTGCTTTTCGACCACGAGGTGTGCGCATTAAAAATCCTTCTTGAATCAAAAAAGGTTCGTATACTTCTTCCAACGTTCCAGCATTTTCGCCAATTGCAGTTGCTATGGTTGTCAAACCAACCGGTCCTCCTTTGAATTTATCGATAATTGCTTTGAGTATGCGGTTATCCATTTCGTCCAACCCATATTTGTCCACATTCAAGGCATCCATTGCATGTTGCGTTATGGGCAAATTAATTGTTCCGTCTCCTTTGATTTGAGCAAAATCGCGTACACGGCGCAGAATCGCATTGGCAATACGAGGTGTTCCACGGCTTCTCCCTGCAATTTCAAAAGCAGCACGTTCATCAATTGGAATTTCCAACAAATCAGATGAGCGTTCAACAATCATGGACAAAGTTTTTACATCGTAATACTCCAAACGTGAGTTAATACCAAAACGAGCTCGCAAAGGCGCTGTAAGCAATCCTGAGCGTGTTGTTGCTCCAATTAATGTAAATGGATTCAACGCAATTTGAACAGTTCGTGCATTAGCTCCGCTGTCAATTAATATATCAATGCTGAAATCCTCCATTGCTGAATACAAGTATTCTTCCACAACGGGACTTAAGCGGTGAATTTCATCGATAAATAAAACATCGCCTTTTTCAAGGTTGGTTAACAAACCAGCTAAATCACCTGGTTTATCCAAAACTGGTCCACTTGTAACTTTGAAACCAACATTCAATTCGTTTGCAATAATATTTGCTAAGGTCGTTTTGCCCAACCCAGGAGGACCGTGTAGCAATACGTGATCCAAAGGTTCGCCACGTTTGACAGCCGCTTGTACAAAAATCTCCAAATTTTCGACAACTTGGGGTTGCCCCGCAAAATCAGTCAAACGTTTCGGGCGCAAGACTTTGTCGTACTCTTTTTCAGGAGTTCCTAATTCGCTTCGATAATCAAATGATTCTTCTTCCAAGGGATTGAATTTGTGTAAAGATAACTGAAATTGTATGTAGATTAAAATGTTTTAATCATAAAAAAGCCCTTCTGCATGAGAAGGGCTTTTCCTATAAGATGTGAAATTAATGTTCTTCTTCACCTTCCATTAATGGAGTAGTTTGAGGGATAAAATCCTCTTCCATTCCTGGTTTAGAATAGTCATATGGCCATCTGTGAACTTCTGGTAAAGCTCCAGGCCAGTTTCCATGCGTTGCTTCTACAGGTGTTGTCCACTCCAATGTATTAGATTTCCATGGATTTTGAACTGCTTTCGGTCCTCTGAAAATACTGTAGAAGAAATTAAACAAGAAGATAACTTGACCAATTGCAGCAATGATAGCGAAAATGGTAATGATTTCGTTCAAGTCCATAATCATATCATATGAATCTTGATTAAACTCACCATAAACTGAATAATCATAATATCTTCTTGGTGCTCCTGCTAATCCAACAAAGTGCATTGGGAAGAAAACACCATATGCTCCAACAATTGTAATCCAGAAGTGAGCATATCCCAAACGTGTATTCATCATGCGACCATACATTTTAGGGAACCAGTGGTAAACACCTGCAAACATTCCAAATACAGCTGACATACCCATTACAATGTGGAAGTGAGCTACAACGAAATAAGTATCGTGAACAGCGATATCCAATGCTGAGTCAGCCAAGATAATACCTGTTACACCACCTGTAATAAATGTTGATACCAAACCAATTGAGAACAACATTGCAGGCGTATAGATATTTGAACCTCTCCAAATTGTTGTGATGTAGTTAAATACTTTTACAGCAGAAGGAATTGCAATCAACAAAGTCGTGAATACGAATACTGAACCAATAAATGGATTCATTCCCGTTACGAACATGTGGTGACCCCAAACGATAAACGAAAGGAAACCAATTGCTAAAATCGAACCAATCATCGCACGGTAACCAAAAATTGGTTTACGAGAATTCGTTGCAATAATTTCAGATGATAAACCTAACGCAGGTAATAATACAATGTATACCTCAGGGTGACCTAAGAACCAGAATAAGTGTTGGTACAAAATTGGAGAACCACCATGATTTTCTAACATTTCAGAACCAACAATGATGTCTGATAAATAGAACGATGTTCCAGCTAATCTATCCATTGTCAACAACAAGGCAGCAGACAATAATACTGGGAACGATAATACTCCAAGGATTGCTGTAACAAAAAACGCCCAAATTGTTAATGGCATTCTCGTCATTTTCATTCCTCGTGTACGCAAGTTCAAAATTGTTACAATGTAGTTCAATGAACCTAACAAAGACGATGCAATAAAGATAGTCATGGAAATCAACCACATTGTCATTCCTTTTCCAGAACCTTCAATAGCATCTGGTAAAGCAGATAGTGGAGGATAAATCGTCCAACCTGAGGAAGCAGGTCCAGTTTCGATAAACAATGATACAACCATGATGATTGATGAAATCAAGAACATCCAGTAAGACAACATGTTTAACAATCCTGATGCCATATCACGTGCACCAATTTGCAACGGAATGAGCAAGTTAGAGAATGTTCCAGACAAACCTCCTGTTAACAAGAAGAATACCATGATTGTACCGTGAATTGTTACCAATCCCAAATACATACTTTCTGTCATTACCCCCTTTGGAGCCCATTCACCTAGGAAAAATGATAAAAAATCTGATTGTTCACCAGGCCAAGCTAATTGAATACGGAATAAAATCGACAACATCATTGCGATTAATCCCATAAATACAGCAGTCATTAAAAACTGCTTTCCAATCATCTTGTGATCTTGCGAGAAGATATATTTTGAAATAAAACCTTCTTCATGGTTGTGATGTCCATGAGCGTCGTGATGTGCGTGTGCTTCGTGAGCTGCCATGATTTTATTTATTATAGTGTTTATAAATTTATTTAACTGTTACAGCTGTAGTATCCATTGCCATTGCATCTGCTACTGGCTCTACAGGTTTTGGTTTTCCAACTGGATAAACATCTTTGAATAATTTCGCAGCTGATACTTTTTTGTACCAAGCTTTGTATTCAGACTTATCCAAAACGACAACCATTAATTTCATTTTGTAATGCGATGATCCACAAATCTTGTTACACATCAATACAAAGTTGAAATTAGGATTATTCATTTTTACACGCATTTCATTTGTTGTAATCGTTGGTGTAAACTTGAAACGAGTTGTCATTCCAGGAACTGTGTTCATTTGAGCTCTGAAATGAGGGAAAAATGCTGAGTGGATTACATCTTTCGCACGGAAATTAAACTCATACTCTTGATTTTTCGCTAAGTACAACGTGTCATTTGCTCCAAAAACGATATCATCTTTAGCGCGTGCATCTAATGCTTTATTGTGACGTGCTTTCATTTGATATAACAAACGAATTAAACGTTCTTTTCTTCCTAAGTTAAGCACCATTTTAGTACGATCTTCAGGAATAAACATCAATTTTGGATTATTCAATTTTTTCTCTAATGAATGTATGCCTGACACGCCATTTTCCATTGAATCGATTGCATCTTGAATAGTTGCAGTCGTCATTAACGCCAATGGGTTGTTCTCATTCGTCAATTTGTAATCAAAATAACCTAATTGATTATCTGCACCAGCCATACGAACTGTCCAGTCAAATTGTTTTGAGAATAATTCAATACGAACTGCTTCTTTTGTAGCATCGCTTGTTTGCTCGTTCCAAGATTTCAATCCTAAGATAATGATTACTGCTAATACAATAGCAGGAATAACTGTCCATATTAACTCCAAACGGTTGTCATGAGGAAAGTAATATGCTTTTACTCCTGGTTTGCGTACATATTTGTAAGCAAAAAAGAACAATAAAAAGTTCGTCAAGAAAAAGACTGAAAAAATGATTACAAAATTCAAATTAAGTAATGCATCTGTTCCAACACCATGTTTAGAAGCAGCTTCTCCTCTACCTGTCCAACCGAAATTAGACATCATCCAAATTACACTTGCAAAAAGCGCTAACACAAACACCAACAATAACGTTGCGTTTAGACGATTATCACGGTTTGGAATATCTTCCTCTCTGCGATCTCTTAATTTAGAAGAAAGCTCATATAAACGCACCAATTGTGCGATTGCTAACACTCCTAAAACAATAACTAGTAATACGATTAACTTTGTCATTTTTTCTAATTTATTGAAGCTAAACTGCCCTATTAAATTTCGTGGTGAATACTTTCATCCAAGAATGGATGGTTAACTGGTGTTAA
>ERZ650308.112-NODE-112-length-43670-cov-10.301158_pt1 | contig 43670 bp, 63 predicted proteins | sample MGYA00376244_ERZ650308 | MGnify/ENA primary metagenome ERZ650308 (study PRJEB26733, sample SAMN07839295) | wastewater metagenome | biome: small river; feature: stream; material: water | place: USA: North Carolina | collected 2016-04-26 ... | reverse complement strand
AACGAGCAAGGCAAGTGGGTGGGCTTCGACACCGCCCGCGCCGCCTAACCCCGCCCAGGAGCCCACCGTGTCGCAACTTCTCGAAGCCCTCCGCACCCGCCAGCCGATTGGCAACCTGGCCGCCGTCGCCCACTACAGCGCGATGGCTGTGGAGGCCGCCGCCCTCAAGGCCCCGCGTGAGTGGCACGGCCTGAACGCTGGCGAGTGCGCGAACGTGCTGGACACGCTGCCGGTGTGGCTGCGGTACGAAGTGACCGCCGACCGCTGCGGCAGCGACGTGTGCGAGGTCACTGATGTGCTGATCGCTGGGCACGTTCTGGACGCGGGCAACTTCGACGCGGGCCTGTGTGCCGAGTGGGGTCGGCAGTGCCTGACGGCGCGTGTTGCATCGGGGGTGCTGTGATGAACGGCATCACCGACAAGGCCAGCGCCGTGTGCGCTCAGCACTACGGCAAGCAAGGCAGCGGCTGCGGCCGTTGCCCGATCCAGGCGGCATGCCACAGCCCGGTCAAGCCGCTGACGCAGCAGACGCTGGATGCGTGGCGCCAACGGGTTGCGGATGCGGCCGAAGGGGTGGCGCTGTGAACACCACCACCCGCCGATTCCCGCGCACGCTGGCCGACGCCTATCCGTGCGAGCGCCACGTCGCGCTGACCGGACCCTACAGCCGGCCGACCTTCATCCGCCAAGCCTGCCGCGTTGCGTTGTGGCTCGGCGCCTTCGCGTTCATCGGCGCCCTGATCGGCGCCAGCTTCTGAGGAGCGAACCATGGTCAACCTGCAAGACACCCCCAGCGCCGGCCAAATCAGCGCCGCCGATCTGGACGCGGCGCGCAAGCACAGCACCGGCCGCATCGTGCATCTGCGCCGCGCCACGCTGCTGCCGGCCGGCTGCGATCAGCAGGGCCGGCACGCCACGCGGCAGTGGCCGGCGTTCCCCGACACCGTGCCCACCGACTGGCACGGGCTGGATGCCTGCGCACCAGAGGGCGGCAAGCGCGCCGAGCCCGTGCCGAGCGCCCAGAAGAAGCGCGACGTCAACGGCGCCCGCATCGGCTTTGTGCTGCTGCTGCTGAGCGCCACCACCGTCGTCGGCGCGATCTACGGCGCGATCTACGCCCGCTGGCCCATCGCCTTGCCGCTGGGCTGAGTTTCCGGCCGCTGGTTGCTCCATCCACCCGACGAACCATCATGCGCAAGCAACGCGACCACACCGGCGAAAAGCACGGCGTTTTGCTCTTCCTGTCGCTGTCCCATGTGGACGACAAGCGCGGCCCCATGTGGCATGTGCAGTGCGACTGTGGCGCCCATAGCGTCGTGATCGCCGACCGCATCCGGAAGGGCAATACCAAGTCCTGCGAAAGCTGCCGCAAGCCGCCACCCCAAAGCGTTCCGCGGGGCCGTGGTCCGCGCGGCACCACGCACCCCCTGAACCCGACCTACAGGTGCTGGCAGAACATGAAGCTGCGCTGCACGTATGCGAAGCACCCCCGCTTCAAGCACTACGGCGGGCGCGGCATCAAGGTCTGCGAGCGCTGGGCGTCGTCCTTCGATGCATTCCTGGCTGACATGGGCGCCAGGCCGGCCGGCTTGACGCTGGACCGGATCGACGTCGACGGCAACTACGAGCCCGGTAACTGCCGATGGGCCACCAGAAGCGAGCAGGGCTTCAACACCCAGAAGCACAAGGCAGCCGCCCTGGCTGCACAGCAACGCGCCGCCTGACAGGCCGGCGGCCACCCATTCAACGATCCACAGGAGAGACGCATGACCACCGCACTCGCCACGCTTTCAAGCAAGCTGGCCCACCGCTTCGGCATGGCCGAAGACGCCGAACTGATCACCACGCTGAAGCAGACCGCGTTCAAGTCACGCGAGCCGGTCAGCGATGCGCAGCTGACCGCGCTGCTGGTGATCGCCAACGAGTTTGGACTGAACCCCTTCACGAAGGAGATCTACGCCTACCCGGACCAGCACAAGGGCATCGTGCCGGTGGTGGGCGTGGACGGCTGGATCCGCATCATCAACGAGCACCCGCAGTTCGACGGCATGGAGTTCGACATCACCGAGGATGCCGTGACCTGCCGCATGTACCGCAAGGACCGCACGCGGCCGACGGCCATCACCGAGTACCTGGCCGAGTGCAAGCGCGGCACCGACCCGTGGAAGAACATGCCCCGCCGCATGCTCCGGCACAAGGCGCTGATGCAGTGCGCCCGGGTGGCGTTCGGCTTCGCGTTCTATGACGACGAGGAGGCCCAGGCCGCAGTCGGCACCGTGATCGATGCCGCGACCGGCGAGGTGATCGACCGTGCCCGCGCCCCGGCGCAGGCCGCGGCCCGCCCCGAGCTGCCCGCCTATGCCACGGCCGACTTCGAGAAGAACCTGCCGGCCTGGTCCAAGCTGGTGGCCGACGGCAAGAAGACCGCCAGCGCGCTGCTGGCGATGCTGCAGACCAAGGCGACCTTCAGCGAAGAACAGAAGGCCCGCATCCTGGTGCTGAAGCCCGCGGCCGAAGACGCCACGCCCGCCCCCGCGCCGGCCGCCGCCGCTGACAACGACTTCGCCGCCGACTATGACGCTGCCGAGGAGGGTGCCAAGTGAACATCACCGACCGCACCACCCACGACGTGCAGCAGGGCACCGGCGACTGGCTGCGCCTGCGCGAGAGTTTCGCCACCGCCAGCGAGGCGCCGGCCGCACAGGGCGTCAGCCGCTACGTGACACGCGCCGAGCTGCTGCGCCGCAAGCACACCGGCGTTTCGCCCGAGCCCGACGCCGCAACGCTGGGCCGGTTCGCCGCTGGGCATGCCGCCGAAGCCAAGGCCCGGCCGCTGGCCGAAGGCATCGTCGGCGGGGAGTTGTACCCCGTGACCATGACCGCCGTCGTTGATGGCATGGCGCTGCTGGCCAGCCTGGACGGCCTGGACCTGATGGGCGACATCTGCTGGGAAACGAAGCTGTGGAACGAGGAACTGGCCGCAGCAGTGCGTCAGGGCGCCCATGCGCTGCCCGAGCACTACACGGTGCAGATGGATCAGGAGCTTTTGGTGAGCGGCGCCAGCCGGTGCCTGTTCACCTGCACCGACGGCACGCCCGAGCGGCTGGTGTCGTGCTGGTACGAAGCCGACCCGGCGAAGTTCGCCGCGCTGGTGGCCGGCTGGCGTCAGTTTCATGCCGACCTGGCCGTCTACGTGCCGCCGGCTGCTGCCGCTGCCGCCCCTGTCGGCAAGGCCCCCGACACCCTGCCCGCGCTGCGCATCGAGGTGCAGGGCATGGTGACCGCCAGCAACCTGGCCGAGTTCAAGCAGACCGCGCTGGCCGCGATCCGCAGCGTCAACCGCGACCTGAAGACGGACGCTGACTTCGCCGACGCCGACAAGGCGGTGAAGTGGTGCGCCGATGTCGAGGCCCGGCTGAAGGCTGCGAAGGAACACGCCCTGTCGCAGACGGCCAGCATCGACGAGCTGTTCAAGGCGCTGGACGACATCGCCGCCGAGTCGAAGGCTGTGCGCCTGGATCTGGACAAGCTGGTGAAGCGCCGCAAGGACGAAGTGCGCGAGCAGGCTGTGACCGTTGCTGCCGCCGAACTGGCGCGGCACGTTCGCGCCCTGAATGCCGAACTGGCCCCGATGGCACTGCGCCCGGTGCCTGCCGACTTCGCCGCCAGCATCAAGGGCCTGCGCAGCATCGCCAGCATGCAGGACGCGCTCGACACCACGCTTGCCGGCGCCAAGATCCTGGCCGATGGTCAGGCCCGCGGCATCCGCGCCAACGTGGCCGCGTTCAAGGCTGCGACCGGCGACGACCGCGCCCTGCAGGCGCTGTTCGCTGACCTGGGGCAGCTGGTGCACAAGGCGGCCGACGACTTCGCCGCCGTGCTGGATCAGCGCATCACCAAGCACCGGGCCGACGAGGCATCCCGCGAAGCAGCGCGCCAGGCGGCCGAGGCCCAGCGCATCGCAGCAGCCGTGCAGGCCGCCGCAGCCGCTCCAGCGCCGGTGGCGGCCCCTCTGCCCGTCAGCGAGCCGGCCAAGCCGGTGCAGGCCTTGCCGACGCACGCCGCGCCGCAGCTGGTGCGCCAGGTCCCGGCGCCGGCCGCCAACGAGCCGGCCACTCTCACGCTCGGCATGATCTGCGAGCGCCTGCAGTTCACGGTGCGCGCCGACTTCCTGGCCGACGTGCTGCACGTCTCGCCGGCCAAGGTCGAGGGCAAGCGGCCCGGCACCTACACCGAGTCGCAGTTCGCGCTGATCTGCAGCCAGCTGCGCAGCCACATCAGCGCGATGGGCGAGCTGTACGGGCAGGACAAGGCGGCCTGAGCATGGACCTGCCGCGCACCTTCGTGATGGCGCACGACATGGCCCGGCGCGGTGTCGGCGACTTCGCCCGCATCGTGCCCGAAGGCACTGTCGTGACCTTCACCGAGCCCACGCGCAGCGGCGGACAGAGCGCCAAGTTCCACGCCATCTGCGGCGACCTGGCGCGTGCCGGCGTGCTGTGGATGGGCAAGCCGCGCACCGCAGCGCAGTGGAAGGTGCTGCTGGTCAGCGGCCACGCCGTCGCTACCAAGGAAGGCGCCGAGCTGGTGCACGGCCTGGAGGGCGAGATGGTCAACCTGCGCGAGTCCACCGCCACGATGACCAAGCGACGCAGCAGCAGCTTGATTGAGTACGCGCAGGCTTTCGCCGCGCAGCAGATGGAGCAAGCATGAAGACCCTGACGATTGAGATTGCAGAGCCCGGCGAGGAGCGCTGCTGGTTCGATGTCGTGGACGAGCACGGCCGCCGCTGCGATGGCCTGAGCTGGGACGAGATGCTCGGCCAGGTGGCGATGCTGACCATCCCGCCGGGCCGTGTCGGCAACGGCTTCCGCATGCAGACGCGGGAGCAGTGGGACGCCGAGCGGCTGCGCCGGACTGAATCCACGCAAGGCGGCAGCGAGCTGGAGTGGCCGCTGTGACCACCGACACCGCCACCGACGATCCCGCCCGCCTGGCCGCCACCCTGGAGGCCGAGACGCTGCACCGAGCCGGCCAGTACACGCTGACCCAGGCCAAGGCCCACATCCGCGACCGCAAGGCCAGCCCGGTGGCGCACCTGGCGCTGCAGCAGACCGACGCGCTGAACCGCGCCCTGGCCGCGCTGCGCGAGCTGCACAGCGTCGTGAAGCTGATGGAGCACGCCGACGAGACGAAGCGGCCGACCGACTCAGACGTCGACGCCGCGCTGCTGCAGGCCGAGCGCGAGCTGGGCCGGCACTGAACCACTTCCCCACCACGAAAGGCTCCCATGCCGTTTGAACTGCGAACCCCGACCGCCGCCACCCTGAAGACGGTCACGCCACGCACCGAGATCCACGGCGACGAGCCCGTCAGCGCGATCAGCCTGGGCCTGTCCATTACGGGCCCGAACACGCTGCTGGATGCCCTGGACGGCGGCAAGCTGCGGCACGCGCTCTACATGGCCGTGCCGGGCCAGGAAGACCTGCCGGGCGTGGAGCCCAGCACGCCGCTGCTGCGCGCGCGCGGCATTGAGGAGGTGAAGTGCGCCGGCACGCTGGAGGGCTGGACCGTCGCCTTCCAGCACGGCATCGGCGAGGACATCGAGCTGGGCGCGTCGAAGGTCGACAAGTTCCGCGTGAAGCCGATGGAAGGCGGCAGCATCGAGCTGCTGTTCCGCGTGGGCACCAGCGACATCAGCGAGGACGAGGCCGGCGCGCTGTTCGGCAAGCTGGGCCAGGAGGTGATGATCACCGTGACCGCGCCTGTCGTGGCCAGCGGTGCGCCGATCATCGACGGCAGCACCGAGGCATTCAAGGCGGACCACCCCGAGGCGGACCTGTTCGACGGCGCCAGCGATCAGCATGCCGGCGACACCGACCAGGCCGACGACGACAGCGCCGGCCCGGGCGCCGGCAGCAGCGACGACGCGCCGTTCGGCGAGCCGCAGACGGGCGAGAACTGGCCCTTCCCGCAGGGCGACAACGCTGACACCGCTTCGGCCGATGCCGGCGGCGACGCGGCCGCGTTCGAGGCCGGCGCTGCGGCTGCCATCGCGAAGGCCGGCGTGGCGCCGCGTGGCCGCCGTGGCCGCAAGACGGCGGGAGCGATGGAGTGACAGCCGCCAGCACGCCCGGGCCGTGGAAGGCCCACTTCGAGGAAGCCCACTTCGTCATCGGCCCGGACCTGGGCCGCGTGGCGATGATGATGAACCTCAAGGGCGCCCATGGCCTGGGCGGCCGACGCAGCGGCGCCGAGTCGGCCGCGAACTGCCGTCTGATCGCCGCCGCCCCCGACCTGCTGGGTGCTCTGCAGGTCTGTGCCAGCCACATCATCGACCGAGGCGCGGACGGCCGGCCGCTGAGCAAGGCGGCCCAGGTGCGCATGTGCGGCAACAGCGTGTGCCCGCCGCTGGCCGAGGCGCTGGTGCGGGCGAACTACAGCGAGCGCCAGGCGCTGAGGGCTGCAGCATGAAGCCCCGCACGCCAACCGGCGCCACCCGGGCGCAAGTTGTGGCCACGGTCGAGGCCTGGGTGCGGGCCTTCGGTCATGGCCCAACCCGCGCCGAGCTGGCCAAGCGGCTGCAGATCTCGCGTGAGGTCGCAGGCCGCCACGTCAGCAAGGCAGCCGACGCCGGGCAGCTGGTGGTGGCCACCGGCAACGGCAAGGCGCGCCGCATTGGCCTGCCGGCCATGCCCAGGGGTGCGTCGTGACCGAGCAGCTCACCCTGGCCCTGCAGCCGCGCCGCGTGCCGGCCCGCCAGCTGCCCGCCATCGAGCGGCTGCGCGCCGTGCTGACGCGCCAGGGCATGGCGCCAGCGTGCCCGAGCAACTGTAGCGCCTGCAACCATGCCCTGAGCGGCGCGCAGGTGCTGGAGTATGCGAAGCGGTACGCCTGGCTGCGCGAGCGCGACCTGAACACGCTGCACGAGGGTGGCGTCTTTGCCGGCCGCACGCCGCACAACGTGGTGCTGAACGGCGCCGACCTCGACGAAGCCATTGACGCCGGCATGCTGCCTGCGGCTTAACGTTCGAGGTAACCGGCCTGCCGCGCCAGCGGCAGGTCCGGTTGAGTGAGGGGTTGTGCTTCACCCATCCGAAGCGCGCAACTGTAGGAACGCAAATGACCGGAGCCGAGAAAGACACGCTGATTGCCCTGGTGGAGCAAGGGCCGCTGTGGGATGGCGACGTGCCCAGCAAGACAGGGCGAGACGCGCTGCTGGCGCATGGTTTGGCGGTGCGCGTGGTGGTGAAGGGCGAGGACGGATGGCAGGCCGCGACCTACGCGGGCCGCGACGCCTACAAGGAACTGTTCCCCGGCCCTGACGGCCCTGCGGACACGATCAAGGAAGCCAAGATCAACCGGCTGACGCGCCGCGCGATCAGCAGCGCTTCGCGTGCCGCGTGAAGCACAACGTCGGAGTTGAGCCGCATTCGGCGGCTGGAAAGGACTTGGAGTGAGCACAACCGATCTGCCGACGAATGTCGGCTCGAACGACCAGTTAGGCGTCAGCGATGAGTACGTGCTGACAACGGTGCTTGAGTTCGCCGACCGCGCCGAGGGCCAAGTGCTGCACCGCGGAACGCAAGACGAGTGCCGCAAGCTGAGCGACATGATGCCGGCCGTGATGTTGACGGGTGGCGGTGAGTCGCCTACTTCTGCACGGCACCTGATCGTGCGCGCCGCGGAGTTCGACATGCCTGCCGGCGAGCGGTGGAGATGCCGCAGACATGACGCCTAACGTCGGCAATGAGGGGCGCCGGTAGGCGTCCCGCTCGATTAACCAGTTCGGCCTCTGGTGCCGAAGCGAGGAAACGATGACAGCAAAGTACGCACTACATCCCGGGCCAGTCACCAGCAAGAACGACGGCGACCGGCATTTCATTGACGCGCACACGCTGGCTCGGCTGTACCGCGTCAGGCCCGCCGAGTGCGTGGTGGTCCCATGGGAGGCGCCTGCACCCGGGAGAGAGCGCGAACGCGAGCTGCTCCTGGAGCGCATCAAGCGCATGGAGCTGGTGCACCTGTACCCCGACTACCACGGCCGCTACACGCTGCCTGGGGCCTAACAAGTGAATATGCCAACCGTGCAAGGTCACCACCACATCCGAAGCCGCTGGGCGCACTGCAACACGCCCAGCGCTCTGCGTCGCCGCCGAGCTGCTGCGGATGCCAGACGCGAGGCTATGGCGGCGATCTTGCCGCCTGCGCCAACCGGCCCCGAGCCGCTGGCGCTGTGGCAGCGGATCACGATCGACCTCTACGTGCCCACGCACGGACGGTGCGATCAGCACGCAGCTGTGATCGACGGCGAGCAGGTCGGTCTGCTGTCGGCGACACAGGTCGGCGTGATGGTGAGAGAGAAGATCCTCAAGCGACCGAGCCTTGACGTGCTGGCTGATGCGCGCCGAGATCTCAATGAGCTCTAGTTCGCTGGCTTCAGCGCGCGGTACTGCCGCTCGCAGACGTCGCGGGCCCGGGCGGCACCGTCTGCAAACTCGATAGTTCCCGCTTCAGCTTCGTCCAGCCTTCGGCGCAGGTAGGCTGACAGCTCGCGGGCCGCGGTGGCTCCTTCGCCTCCTCCGCCAGCTCCGGGATCGCCGCCACAGGCCCGGGCCTCGAGAACGGCGAGACGGTCACGCAGCTCGCCAGCAGCAGACTGCTGCTCGAGCAGAGCAGCGCGAGCACGCGCCGCAGACTTCCTGGCTTCATCGATCGCCCCCTTCTTTTCCGACTCGCGGCGCGCGGTGGCCGCCTTCGCCTCGGCGGCGCTGGCCGCGCGCTCGGCGGCCGCGGCGACCTCCGCCTGCTGGAACTTGGCCCGCTCGGTGCGCGCCGCGTGCCGGTTGACGCCGCCCCAGATCAGGACGGCGATCAGCGCCCAGACCCACCAGCGCACGCCGCTGGCCAGCCCGAGCCCGGCCTTTATCAGTCCCATTCCGCCTCCTGCCCGATCGATTCGAGGTCCGGCAGGTCCACCGTCTTTCCCGCGAGCTCGTGCTGGCAGTCACCGCAGTATCGGATCTGCCCGTCGACGATGAAGTAGTGGCAGAGCCCGACCAGGTGCACGGAGGGGTGGAACGTCGGCCGCTCCTGGTTGCCATTGAACGTCCACTTGTGCCCGTTCGCCTGCCCACGCGAGTCGGTCGGGATCACGTGCATCCCCTTGCAGCCCGGGCAGTAGTGGCGCCACGCCGGCGTGATCGTCGGATCGGAGTACACCACCTGCTTCAGCTTCACGCCCAGCCCTCGCTGCGCTGGTTGCGGCGCTGCTGCAGGATCCACCAGCCGACCCCGACCAGGACCAGCGCGAGCAGCGCGCCAGGCGGCAGCCCGAGAAAATCGGCCACAGAGCCGACGGCGCCGCGGATGGCACCCAGAGCACCCTTCACCGGCTCCAGGGCCGCTGTGAAGCCGGTAGCCGCGCCCTTGACCTGCTCCAGCGCCGGCGCCAGCTCCGAAGTCGCCGTGACGGCGCCGGCGGCGATCGTGACCACGGAGCCCTGCGCGATCGGGCTCGAGCGCAGCGAGGACTCCGATTCGACTGCCTGGGGCATGCGCTCGATGCCGGCCTCCGGCGTCAGGTAGAGCGAGGCCTCGCGCGCGCGCCTCGAGGTGAGCCCGTTCAACACCTCGAGCTGACCGGTCCGCGGGTTGCGGGCCTTGTTCCACAGGGAGAACGCGCGCGCCGCGGCCTGCCGGTTGCCGGCGTTGTGCTGGCGCAGGACGGTGGACTTGGAGAACGCCGGCACGCCGATGTTGTACGCCAGGAGCACGAAAGCCCCGAGCTCGTTGGGCGACGGTTCCACGGTGCACAGGTCCCGGATCGCGCGCACGCGCTCCTCGAGGTCCTCGAGCAGCCACTTGTCCGCCTGCTCCTTGGTGCAGCGATCGCCCGGGCGCACCCCGTCGGTCTCGCCCCAGCCGATCGTCCAGACGCCGGCCGGGCACCGGTAGGCAACCGGCGCGAAGCCGCCGTCCGGGCCCTGCTCGTACTCCGCCAGGAGAGCGACCGCCTCGAGCGGGATCGGCCACTCGAGCGCCGGATCCGGGAGAACGAACGGCCGCCTCACGGCTTGCCCCTGCCGCCGGCGACGTGGCGCAGCGCGCCAGGCGGGACCTGCTGCACTCGAGCGGTGCCGGCCGGCGGCGCGGATCGCCACCGCTTCACGCTCATGAGCAGGAACACCAGCACGCCGGCGCTGGCGCAAGCCGCCGCCCACTCGGAGTGCTGCGCGAACGAGAGCAGGATCGAGCCGAACATGGCCACGGCGAGCACTGCGTGCTGCACGAACACCGCCAGCGAGGTCACGCCGCGCATCATCTTTGCCACGCGGCAACCGAGCATGACGCAGACGAAGCCGGCGACGGCCACGTTGATCACCACCGGCAGGTGGTAGAGCGCCACGGTCCAGAGCGCCTCGAGCACATCGGTCGCGTTCATGGCTTTACTCCTCGCACTGCGCGCCAGACGTCGAGCAGCATGTCGAAGCCTTGGCGCCACTTGTCTGGGAGCGCAGCGATCGCCAGCGACACCGGCAGCAGCAGGCCGGTGTACGCGAAGCCCGCGGTGCCGTCCAGCGCCACGGCGAAGGGGACGGTGAAGCCGACCGAGCCGATCAGGCTGACCACCACGTACACAAGGGTGGGCATGCGCGCGTTCTCGTCGCGCCGGTACAGCCCGATCAGCAGCCCGGCGAACCACCCGAGCAGGATCAGCGCGTAGGCGCTGATGAACTGCGCCGCGCGCGGGCCCCAATAGAACCCGGCCAGCGTGAGCGCGGCGGCCCACAGCGACAGGTCGAGATCAGGACCGGGAGGGGGGGGAGTTGCCATAGAGGCTTCGAAGCACCAGGAGGGAGAGCCAGAACACCACCACGATGCCGAGCGCACCGAGGTCGAGATCCAGGCGCGCACTGCAGATCGACTGGCCCGGCTGGACCGGCCACGGCTTGCGCATGTAGAGGAACGAGCAGAGCGTCACCTGGACCTCCTCAACGGAGAACCAGAGCGCGACGGCGTAGATCGCCAGCGATCGCTGCACATGCAGCACCGCCAGCCAGACCAGCGTCACGAGCGCGAGCGCCCCCATCGCCTTGGCCGCCAGCCCGCGCTGCTCCGGCGGCCACAGGTCGTAGGCGTAGTGCCGGACGAACAGGGCCACCAGGAGCACCGCAGCGACATCAGTGCGGCTCGAGCGGACCGCCACCGCCGCCTCCCATGGGGCGGAGAGCACGCAGAGCCTCGGGCCAGGTGCGCTCGCCTTTGAGGCGCCACGCCGCGTAGGCGGCGCCGATGATCAGGCCGGCGAGCAGGGACAGGATCTCCATGGCAGGCCTCCGGGGTTGCGTTGCGGCGGATTATGCCCCGCCAGGCTCCGTCGAGATGGCGGTCAGGAGGGTGATCGTCGCGGAGTCCAGGACGTCCAGCGTGACGGCGTCGCGGATCTCGAAGAAGATCACCCGCACCGCGTTGCGGTCGGTCGCGGCATCCACGAAGGTGCTGATCAGCTCCCAGGTCCGCGTGGTGCCCAGAGCCTCCCAGCTGCCGATGGTTCCATTGAAGGTGATGGTCCCGGCGCCGTCGAAGGTGGTCAGCACGGTCGCCCGGACCTCGTAGCCCGCAGCAGCGGTCGGTTCGATCTCGCCGTACAGACTCCACTCGCCGGACTGCGGCGTGCTGTCGTTGATCGTCTGCGACTGCACGTTGACGTAGAACAGGCCGGTGGGCCCGAACGTCACGCCAGCGATCAGGTCCGGAGCGTAGACGGTGCTGTCGGTCAGCGCCTGGATCTCTCGATCGAGAATCCGCGGCACCACGAGCGTCCCGCCACCGGTGTCGACGCCGCCGGAGTCGTCCGGCAGCCCGACAGGATCCTGCACCTCGCCAGGGCCAGGCAGCAGGTCGTTGTCGGCGGTGTGCACGCGCTCGTCATCGATGAGCCCGACCAGGGCGAACAGCTGCGCGCCGTCTTCGGTGAGCCCGCCGTCGCTGATGTTCTGGACCTTCACCAGCTCGCGGCTGCCCTCGAGCGGGCCGAGCAGGAACTTGGGCCGCTCGCGCGTGCCGTCGTCCATCACCAGCGTGAAGCCAGGAGAGGACGCCAGCGTGACGTCATACGGAGTCGGGCCCGGCGTCACGCGGATCGGGTCGGCCAGAGTTCCGTCGTCCCGCATCAGCGTGATGTACAGATCACCAGCATCCCAATCCGGGACCTCGGACAGGCCCATCACCAGCGTGCCGGTGTCGAACTCCACGACGTCGCCGCTCTGGGCATAGCCCACCAGGTCGGGCACCACCGCCACCGGACTCATGTAGGCCGGCAGCATGCCCTGCATTTCGGTCGTCAGCGAGACGGTGCGGTTGCGATACAGCATGCGCGCCGCCTCGTAGCGCCCCTCGCGCTCGGCATGCGTGGCGCCCACGATGCCCTCGAGGCGCAGGAGCACCGGGTAGGCCATGTCCGTGAGCTCGACGCCAGGGATCGGGCACGGGATCTCGGTCCACTCGTTCGTGCGGTGGTCCTGGTACTCCACGATCACGCCGTCGGGAGAGCGGCGCTGCCGGAGCGCCTCGGAGATGGAGATGCCGGGCTGACAGTTGCGCGGCGTGAAGGCGGTCACCGGGACGTCCGCGAGCTCGTCGCGCGCGATGCTGATCACGCCGTTGCGCCGGAAGACTCGAGCGCGGCCCGCTCGAGCGATGAGCTGCGCGGCGTCCCAGCCGCTGATGGTCTGGTCGAAGACGTAGTCGAAGCGGTCCTGCCGAGAGTCCGCCTGCACCGCCAGGTCGTAGAACGACTGCAGGTCGATCCGCTCGTCGGCCTTGTTCATGCCCCAGGTCGGCGAGGTCAGGAGATCGAGGCACCACCACACCCAATTGCGGGTGTGCTCTTCGGCGCCCCAGGTCAGGTCCGGATTGAGCGTCCAGCAGTAGGCCTGCACGATCAGCCGCAGGTCACGACTGGCCGACTGCGAGAGCTGGCTGGTCGCGCGCATCACGACCTCGAAGTGCGCAGTGTCCGGATTCAGCGGCGCCGGCTCGGCGAGATAGGCGCGCAGCCCAATCCAGGCGATCTCGTGCAGCGCGGAGGGATCGGTGTCCTGCACATCAGTCCGCACCACGCGGACCTCCACGCGAGCAGCAGTCGGGAGCGTGTACTTGTCCGACCAGCGCTGCGGCGTCGCGGTGAAGGCGGTGCGCGTCTCGTTGGCCAGCGTCTGCCAATTGCCGAGCACCTGCCCGAAGTCGTTAATCTCGCGGTACTCGACGCGCCAGGTGACGGTCAGCGCGCCGGTCTTGCCCAGGCCGCGAACGGCCGAGACGTCGACGCCGATCGCGGCGCAGGTTCGGCGCGGCGCGCAAGCCGCGTAGCCGCCCACGTAGCGCCCGGACTCCATCACCTGCGGCGAAGACACCTCCACCGCGCTGGTGACGTTGGCCAGCACCTGCGAAGGGAGCGTGCCGGGCGGCAGGTAGGTCGCGCGGACGACGTCGGCGAAGCGCGTGATCGGCGTGTTCCCGATCTTGGCCACGACATCGTGGTTCCCCACGCCCACGGCGAACAGCGCGTAGAAGTACTGGTCGTTGTCAAGGTCCGGATCGGCGTCCGACTCGCCAGCGCGAGGCTGGTACTCGAAGTAGGGCTGCCCGGCGAATGGCGGGTTGATCTCGCGCTGCCCGCAGACCTTCCAGATGGGCTGGTCGATGCGGGCCTCGTTGCCCTGCAGGCTGGTGGAGAACGCGGTGCCGGTCTGCTGCGGCCGGGCTTGCTGCTCGGGCCCGACCGGCGGCAGCAGCGCGTTGATGACCGTCTGCGCAACGATGTTGGCCGCGATGAGAGCAGCGCCCTGCAGGCCGAAGCCATACGGTCCCAGGATCGCGATCGCGGCGATCGAGAGAGCGGTGCGCAGCAGGTCGCGGTCCTGCGGGAACTCGTGCCATTCGATGACGTCGCCCGGCTCGGTCAGGCATGCCCACGACTCGCGCGCCAGCCATTCGCCGTTGACCCGGCACACCAGCAGGCCCTGCGCCTCCGGAGCCAGGCTGGAGATCGGCACGCCGACCGGAACCTCCACCATGTCGACCGGGCGCAGCTGCTGCAGCGGCGCGAGCGCGTGTCCGCTGACGGGTTGCACGTTCATGCGCGCCTCCACAGTTCCCAGGACATGCCCTCGACCGCATCGCGCCAGTGGTCGACCACCACGCCGCGGTCGTGCGCCGCGTGGAGCACGCGAAGCCCGCCGTTCAGCCGAACGACCAGGCCGCAGTGCAGCTGCACCAGCGAGCGCATGATCACGATGTCGCCGTCGGCCGGCGGCTGGCCAGCGGGAACCGGGCGCATGCTGGCCGCTCGAGCGCACGCCAGGATGGCCCTGGAGTTGACCGGCGATGCCGGCGCCGACTCATCGATCGAGACGTCCGCGAAAGCGATGCGGTGCACGTGCAGGAAGACATGCCGCACCAGGCCCCAGCAGGAGAAGACCTCCGGCCCGCTGGCGCCTCGAGCATAGCCAGCTCCCACGTAGTCGGCAGCCCAATGCGTCATCGCGCCAGCCCCGGGTATTCCGAACGACGGAAGGTGATCGCCGGGACGGCCAGCGTGCCGTCGTCATCGAAGCTGGCCTGCATCTGCACCTGTGAGCCGACGAAGTCGACGTTCGTGAGCTCGACCTGCAGCGGAGGGAGCATCGCCGGCGAGCTGAGGTCGTCGCTGGCGTACAGACGCTCGATCAGCACCCACGGCACGGTCGACCCGCGCGCGGCGTCCAGGAGCGGCTTCAACAAGCTGCCGAGATCGGGCCGCGAGAGCGAGAGCTTCGGCGACTCCGGCTGGTCGCCTTCCTCTGGTCGCGTGACCGCCAGCCGACAGGCGACGAAGGTCACCTCCGTTGCCGCGTTGCGCTCGGCGGTGTTCTCGATGAACGCGTCCAGGTCGGCGTTGTCGTTCACGAAGTAGACCGGCGCCGAGAGAGTCGGATGCCAGAGCTCGTAGGCGTAGATCATCTGTCGCGTGATCGGCGCGATCGCGGCGGCTTCCTGCAGCGCTTCAGCGAGGGTCACCCCGCGGCGAACGATGTCTGGCATGGATCAGGCCCAGGTGATGCCGATGGAATCGCTGGCGAAGGTCGGCGGCGGTCCGCCCGCGACGATGGACTTGGCGCCAGCGAGAGCACGCCAGAACATCATGTTGCCGCCGGCGGCAGCATCCCACAGCTCACCGTGCGTGGCGACTCCCTGATTGGCAGTCGGCTCAGGGAACACGACAGCCGCCTGATTGCCGATGCGCCCGCCGGTGCCCGAGCTGGCATCGGTGACAAGTCCGCCCTGCGTCGGGGTCCAGCCCGAGAGCGACGATGCGATCGCCTGCCGCGCATAGCCGCCGACTCCAGGCTCGAGGCCCGGCGTTGCGTTAGTCGGTGTGGTCGTGGTGTAGGCCGCGTACAGATTCGCCGGCCACGAATAGGCCTGAGCGCGCCAGATCAGATCGATCAGCGCGTTGGACAGGTAGTCGCTCATGCCGCCGGTCACGCCGAAGTCGAAGATCAGCGTGCCAGGATCGAAAGAGAAAGCCTCGCCCTCGAGGATGGTCCGGCCATCCATGTTCGCCCACGTGAAAAGCTCCGTGCCATCGAACAGGCCCACGGCGATGGCCGGGCCGCTCCAGCCGCCGGCGCCACCGGTGCCGAAGTCGATGACGGAGTTGTTCGAAGTGCGGTGCGAGGTCCCGATGCTGGCCAGCGTCGTGCCGGCTCCCTGCGTCCCCGCCCACTCGGCAAGCGAGCGAAGGACGTCGACCGGAGCGTAGCCGGTGCCGGTCACCTTCGTGTGGGCGGAGTCGCTCACCGCGGTCAGCAGGTGGATGGTCCAGCTCGAAGAAAGGATCAGGCCCTCGCCGCGAGCCATGTCGGCGAGCGCGTTCTCCGCGTAGTTGGTGAGGTGTGACATCAGGCCCCCTGAACATTCCAGGCGGTGAAGCCGGACGGGATCGAGTAGCTGAACAGGTCGGCGCCCGTTCGGATCGAGCACGTGTAGGCCAGCTCGTTGTTGTCGCAGTAGAACGAGAGCCAGTAGTCCGCCGACGCCACGCTGAGGGTGATCGGGTTGATGCCGAGCGCGGGATCAGCGCCGTCCAGCCAGGTGCCATTCTTGCCGAAGTAGACGAACCCGGCGAACGCGTCCAGCGCGATCATGATGACGTCGCCGGAGTTGATGGCCGCCAGGGTGGTGATGGCGATACCATCGACCACGATCTCGCCACCGAGGTCGTAGGCGGCGCCGTCCGCCGCGGAGCCAGGGTTCTGCCGAGAGACGCCGACCTGCACGCGCGTGACGCCGCCCTCGAAGAAGTCGAACACCGGCAGCAGCTCCGCGTAGTACTTGCCGTTGCCAAGCACGCCCTCCGCCGCCTCGATCGAGGCCACCAGCCCTGGAGACTGCAGCTCGACGGTGAAGTCGCCGTTGGTGAACACCGCGGTGCCGATCTCGTTCGCGCTGTTCCACGGGTTCGAAGGAACGACCGGAGCCGGCCCGCCGATGACAGACTGTCCGCGCCCGCGCTGCTCGAGCACCGCGTCGACGCGCCAGCGACCGCCAGGCACGAACCGGAAGCGCGGCTGGCTGATGAACTTGAACACCGCCGGCACCCGGCCCTGCGGCAGCGGCCATGTGGCATTGAACCAGGCGCCGCCGTCGAGCAGGTCGTTCTCCCAGAAGCTGTAGAGCGCCGCGGCGTCTGCCGGCGCGAGCGGCGGCCAGCTGGCGCGCACCACGGCCAGCCGATCGAGCGAGAGCGCACGCGCGTCGCGCGGCCGGCGTTCGTCGGACCGCTGCGCGCGATCGAACGGCGTCACCAGCTCGGTCTGGGGACAGGGTAGCGAGGTCGGGAAGTCCAGCGCCATTTCACGAAGTCTCGTCCACGAAGCCGTCCAGCGCCACCGAGATCTCCATGGCCAGGTCCGCCGGGATGGTGGGCAGGGCGGTGCCGAGCAGCGGCGCCCGGATTTCCATGGCCAGAGCACCCAGGTCCGGTCCCTCGGCGAACGGGCCCTCGATCAGGTAGATGCGCCCGCTCACCACGCCGCGCGTCAGCGTCACCTCGGTGTCGGGATCGATCAGCAAGGCCGGACGAGGCAGCATCTGGGTCTCGAACTCCACCCAGCGCGCCGTCCACCAGGCCAGGCTTGGCCATACCCCGGTGGTCGGATCGCCCCCCTGCCGCGCCACGCGCGCGGCGAACAGCCGCGTGCCGGCCTGCAGCGTGCCCTCGTACCACTCGTAGACAGCCGCCAGCGCCGGGCCATCCAGGAACCAGCGCACGTTAACCATGCGCTCGTTCTGCGAGAGCACCGGCCGGGCCCGCGAGTGGCCGATCTGCATGGGCACCTGCGCGTAGCGCGACAGCTCTTCGATCTCGTGGCCGTCGGCCAGGAACACCGGAGCCTCGGGCGGAGCGACGATGGTGGGCAGAGCCATGTCAGCCCCTGCGCGGCAGGCCGCGCGAGACGCTCAGCCCGGCGGACTTCAGAGCCATGGCGGTCGAGCCGGTGCGAGACGCGATGCGGCGGTCGACCTCGCGCACAGCGGCGTCGATGATGAACTTCACGTCGCCGTTGCCCTGGCGCTCCTCCTGCACGCGCGCCCCGTAGTTCTCGATCGTGATCTGCGGTGCACGCTGCGCCATGAGCGCGCCGTTCGGGATCACGCGCCCGCTGGTCGACGGCCGAAAGAGCTCCGGCCCCTTCTCGCCGACCAGGAGAGCGCCGCCCACGTTGCGATGGGCATCGCCGCCGCCGGCGCGCCGGCCCAGAATGGCCTCGCCAGTGGCCGAGAGCGGAGAGTCGCCAGGGACAATGCCCACGCCGGAGCCACCCGAGAAGGCCGAGAAAGCCGCCTGAACGAGCGAGCCGATCAGCTGGTTCCCGGTGTCGGCCACAGGCTGGATGAGGGGTCGCAATACGGTCTTGGCGAACTGAGCCTCGAGCTCGTTCAGGAAGATATCGGTGAGGGACGAGCCGCGCCGGTAGCCTTCGAGGATGCCCTGCTCGATCGAGTCGGCCAGAGTGTCGGAAGTCTTGGTTGCCGTCTTGCGAGCGTCCTCGATGCCGCGCTGCTCGATGCCCTTGTTGATCTTCTGCCCGAGCAGATCCTCCCGCTCTTTCAGCGCGGCGATTTCGGCCTCGAGCGCCTGCAGGGTTTCGTCGGCCGCGCCATTGGCGGCACGCCGCGCGAGCTCCTCCTCCTTCAGCGCACGCAGAGAGCTGATGCGCGCACGCTCGACGCTGGTGATGCCGAGCTCATCCAGGCCGATGAGAGCGATCTCGTCGCGCAGTTCCTTGTTGCCCTTGACCAGAGCGTCGACCGTCTCGAGCTGAGCCTTCGCGCGGTTGGTGTTCACGGCGACTTCAGCGTCGCGCAGCTCGATGGCCTGCTTGTTCAGGTCGTTGAACTCCGCCTGCGCCAGGATGGCGCGCTTCAGCTGCGGAGTGATGCCCTTCAGCCGGCCGGACTGGATCTCGAGCAGAGCCTTCTCGTAGGTCGTGAGCTGCAGCGTCGCCTCGCCCTGCTTCTGCAGCGTCTCGAGGTACTTCTCCGCCTCGCTTTGCGTGGTGGTGCCCTTTGGCGGCTTCACCGCGCCGTCGAACTTCAGCTGGGGGCGACGACCGAGGCGCGCGCTCTCGGCCGCGCTCTGGTTGGGATCAGGAGCCGATGCCCGGGCCGCCTCGGCGCGAAGCCGCGCCAGCCGCTGGGAGAACAGCTCCGGGTTCAGGATCCGCGCGATGTCGTTCCGGGCCTCCTCAGCGATCGTCCGGGCCTGCCCGAACTCGCCGTCGAGCACTGCGCTCACGATCGCCGCGTTGGCGCCGAAGCCGACGCCGATCGACTGCACCAGGCTGACCACGCCCTGCGCGATGTCTGCGACGAACGCCAGGACGTCTGCCGCGCCGCGAGCGAACTGAGCGACCGAGCTGTCGCCGGCCAGCTTCTTGCCAGCGGCGTCGACGCCGACCAGCTCGCGCACGATGTCGGACGTCACCGCCGTGAGGTCGTTCAGGGACGGCAGGATGTCCGTGACCGCCACCTGCGCGTAGGCCTGCAGGGTGCCGGTCAGCTTGGACTGACGATCCGCGAAAGCGTCCGCCAGCTCGATCTGCTGCTGCGTGAGGATGACCTGCCGCCCGCCCTGTTCCTCCAGGGCCTTGAACACCCGGAGCTGCTCGGCGCCAGCCTTGCCGAACAGCGCGATCGCCACCGCGGACTTCTCGGGCCCGTCGGCGAAGCCGGCAAAGGCCTTGGCCAGCGCGTCGATACGCTGCACGGGGTCCAGGCGCTTGAACTCCTCGATCGGGATGCCCAGAGCCGCCAGGGCCGCGCCGGCAGCCTTGGACTCGTCGTCCACGCCCGACAGGTTCTTCGTGAGCTTGAGCGCCGACGCGGCGATCGACTCGATCGGCACGCCGGCGGTGGCAGCCGCGACGGAGAGCGAGGCGATGCTCTCGGCACTGGCGCCGACCTCCTCCTCCAGGTCCTTGAACTTGGCCGCCCCCTGCAGCAGCGCGTCGAACGAGAGCGCCACGCCGGCGGCGGCCAGCGCGCCCACGAGCTGGTTCTTCAGCGACGCCGCGGTGCCGGCGACGTCCTTCTGAAACTCCTTGAGTTGCTTCTGGGCACGCTTCGTGTCGGTCACGAAGCTGCCCGTCCGCATCAGGAGGTCGATGATGATCGAGCCAGCTGACATGCTTTACCCCCTACCCGGTGGCTTCATGCCGAAAGCCCGGAACGTCGCCAGATCGGCCTCAGTGTAGGCCCCATCGCCAGCGGCAGGCTCCGGAGCCAGCCAGGCGAGCCGCGTGTCAAGCACATCGGCGCCACCACCGCCCGCTGCACAGTGAGCGACCAGCGCGGCCGGTCGGTGGTACCGGTGCAGGTCATCGAACGGGAACAGCCGGTGGTACTCGCGCCAGGCGATGAACTCCTGGCGCGACATCGCCGCCTTCAGCTCTTGGACCGTGCGCCCCCCGAGCGCGAGCGCGAGCGTGTGCCAGAACCAGCGCTCGCCCCTGGTCCCGAGGCTTTTCCCGTCTCTTCGACCTTGGCCGCACCGTAGGTGTTGACCTCGAGCAGCGCGGCGAACAGAGCGCGGAACACCGGGCGCTTGAGCATCACCACGCGCTCGTAGGAGAGCGCCGGCTTGCCGTTCGGCTCGCACAGGCCCTTGCACAGCAGGCGCGCCGCGGCGGCGCCGGCGACCTCCGGATCCGCGGAGTTGACCTGCAGCGCGTAGGTCTCGAAGTCGGTGTTGGGCAGGTGACGGAAGTACATCACGTGCTCGGAGCCGTCGGCCAGACGAACCTTCTTCTCCTCCAGCTCCGGAGGAACGAACCAGGACTCGTCCATGATCAGGCCGGCACGTAGGCGTTGAACACCACGTTGCCCGAGCGCTGCACGGTCAGGGTGCCGCGCACGATCTCGTTGTTGGCGATGTCGATGTTCACATCGGCGATATAGCCCTGGAACTGGAACGACGAGCGCGTGCCCGGCGCGGTGATCACGCCGTCGCTGTCGACGGTCGGCTGCTCCGTGCTCTCGGACAGGCAGGCGATCCACTCGAGCACCTCGCCGGTGCGCTTGAATTCGAACAGCACCTGATGCGAGAAGTCGCGCGGAATCAGGTTGAAGGGGATGGTCACCACGCCCGGGTTGCCCAGGCCGCCGGCGTACTCCTTGTCGCCGATCGTGTCGAGGCAGGTGGTCTCGATCTGGTCCTTGGCGCCGCCGAGGCCCTGCACGCCGGTCGGGCACGCCAGCTTGATCAGGTCCGGCTGCGAGGCAGAGACAGTGTTGTCCACGAAGAACACCTCGGTGCCCTGCGTGCGAACGGTTCCGGTGGTCATGATGACGGCCTTTCGAGGTTGCGCCCGCGCGGCGGCGAGCAGGTGGGGATCGGACGGCTGCTCACGCTTCGCGCGGCAGCCAGTAGTCGAAGTCCATGCTGATCCGGTAGAGGCGAGTATCCCCGTCCCGAGCCAGCCCGCGCAAGGCGGTCATGTGGCAGTCGGTCTCCAGGCGGTCGCGGATCGCCTGCGCCGCGGTGACGCACTCCGCGTCGCCCCGAGCGTAGACGTCCAGCTGCAGGCCTACCCGATCATGCCCGGGCAGCCCGGAGAGCTGGTTCTCCGGCACGCTCGAGATGATCAGCCAGGTGGCATACGGCTTGACCTCCGGCACGTTGCCGCCGGCCTTGGGCGGAGGGAGCTGCGGCGCCTCGCCATGCCGGTACACCCGCGGCCGGGCCCCGAAGATGGAGCGCACGGTCGCGGAGTCCTGCAGGGTGGTGAAGATGGGAGGGAACATCAGCGAGCTCCATTCTGCCGCGCGAGACGGGTCACGACCCGGTCGACGGAGCGGATGAGCTCTGACTCGACCGTCTGGATGGCGCTCACAGCCTTGGCGGCGAAGGCCGGACGGAGCCAGGGTTCGGCCGGCTGCTTCTCCGAACCGTACTCCAGCAGGTTGGCGGTCTGCAGGGTGGTGGTGGCCGGGCCAGGACGCTGATACGTGAGCCGCTTCACCCGCACGAGGTAGCGCTCGCCGTTGCCGCCCGTCGGCGCCTTGCCGCGGGTGGCCACGAGCGACGAGAGCAGAAGCCCGGTGTTCTCCTGGTCGTCGGTGCTGAGGTTGTCGGTGGCGCGCGCCAGATTCAGCGCCGCCTCGCGCAGCAGCACCAGCGCGCCACGCTTGAGAGCCAGCTTCACCGGGCCGCCAGCCTTGCTGACCACCTCGGGCGGCAGCTGCTCGAGGGTTCGAAGGACGCCGTCTAGCCCGGTGAGAGAGACGGTGCCGGAGAGCTCGGCCATGCGTATCTCCTGAACGCGAAGGACAGGATGTTCTCACGACCGGCCTGCGTCTCGAAGTCGCACACCTCGAGCAGCCTGAAACCGTGCCAGGCCATCCACTCGACCAGGCCCCGCTCGGTCCAGTAGTACAGGTGCTCGCCGGGCCGGTAGTGCTTCGATTCGCGGATGCGATCGAGCGACGGCATGATCGGCATCGACAGGAAGACGAACGAGTGCAGGTAGGCGTGCCGCAGGTAGGTCTCCGGCTCGGGCACGTGCTCGAGCACATCCCAGAAGGTGAATGCGCCGAACGAGTCCAGGTCGCTGGCCCAGCGACCGCTTTCCTTGAGCCACTGCACCGCCGCCGGGTTGACGTCCACGCCGAACGTGTAGGGACGCCGGCGGATGAACTCGCCGGAGCCCACGCCGACATCGCACACCCGCCCGGGCCCGAAGTGCCGCGCCACCAGAGCGATCCGGCCGGCGTTGATGCGCTCGGCGATTTCCTGTCCCTCGTAGCCGCGACACTTCTCGAAGTAGGCCTCGCCATAGTCGACCAGCTGCGACTGGTCGATCTGGTAGGCCACGCCGTGCTCGTGGCACAGCGCGAGGTCGCCGTCGGCTACGGCAGGGAACGCCGCGATGAATCGGTCCATAGCGCGAAGATATCCCGGAGCTCGAGCTCGTGCCGCGGCAGCGACATCACGAAGTTGTACACGTGGTCCAGCTCGGGCCTGCCGCGCGAGTCGACGTCGTGAAAGAGCACGCGCCCGCAGCGCCGGACCAGCTCGAAGTCGTCGCGCACCCGCTCGTCATGCGCGCCGTCCACGAAGGCGAAGTCGAACTCCAGCGACCGGATCAGCTCGGCCTTCTCCGCGTCGTCGTCCACCAGGTGGAGCTCGACGTTGTGCACGCCGAGCGAGCGCCAGAACGCGTGCCGGTCCCATTCCTCGCCGAGCTGCTCCATGCGGCCATGCCGGAGGTCGATGGTGATGACGCGGTCCACGAACTGCGAGATCTCCGCCGCGCCGACGCCGCGGTAGGTGCCGATCTCCAGCGCCGTGCGGACGCCCCGCCCTTCCAGGAAGTGCTGCATCACGCCGGCGCCCTCGCGGATGCTCAGGATGGAGCGCTTCAGCGCGTGCCGGCCGTGCAGCGCGACGATTCGATCGTGCATCGCGCTCATGCTGCCGGCTCCTGGTGACGCGTGCCCTTGAAGCCCACCACGGCGAACGACCACGCGAGGTCGCGCTCGCTGGCCAGGACGTCGCAGAACCCGAGGTCGTAGAGGATCCGCTTCATGTCGCCGGGACGCCACGAGTGCAGGTGCTTACGGCAGTTCTGCGGCTGCCAGTATTCCATGTCCGGGTGCGGCAGGTACAGAAAGAGCACGCCACCCGGCCGGAGCCGCTCGCGCCAGTGCTCGAGCGCACCGATCGGATCGCGCAGGTGCTCGAGGCAGTGGCTGGAGAAGACGTAGTCGAAGGGACCCGGCGGCAGCTCCATCGCGGAGTACTCGGGCCCGACATCGACCGGCAGCGCACCAGGGAATGGCCACTTGCCCGGCCCGACATCGACACCGGAGCCGGTGCAGAACTGCTGCGCGAACGGGGTGATGAACCGGCATGCATTGCCGTTGCGGATGTACTCCGGGTAGAGCTTGCCGCGGTAGTTGAAGATCATTGTCGCTTCCTCCAGAGGGCCAGGCCCACGCCGCCATAGACCACCTCGTCCGGCGGCAGCGAGCGCACCAGGTTGTAGACGGGTGGCTGCATGGGAAGGCACTCCTGGAACAGCACGCGCCCGCACGGCTGCGCGAGGCGCCAGTCGAGGTCGGTGTCATCGGCGTGGTTGCCGTCCAGGTACGCGAAGTCGAAGTCGAGCTGGCCGATCACCTGCGCCTTGTGCCGGTTGTCGACAAGGTCCACGAACTCCACGTTCTTGATGCCCAGGTGCGCGAGGATCTCGTGGCGCACCGGGTTGTGGAAGATATCCATGCTGACCACGCGCCGGAAGAAGCGCGAGAGCACCACCGCGGTGATGCCATTCCAGGTGCCGATCTCCAGGCAGGTGTCGCCCGACACCTCGCAAGTCTGCAGGAAGCGCTTCAGCTCGTGGAAGACGCTCGATCGACGGAACACCTCGCCGCCAAAGCGTTGATGGATGGCCAGCAGGTCCGGATCGGTGAGGATGATCTGCACCATGCGCCCGACGCGCTTCTCGGTCTCTTGGGTCCACTCGATCATGTCTGCAGCAGGCCGGCAAGCCGGCGGTCGAAGGTGATGGAAGGGGATCGGTTTGCGGCGAGCCAGGCCCGCTCGGCGTCCGGCACGTGGCCGATTGGATCATCAGAGGCGCCGGCGCGCCACCGCTCGTTGACGTTGTGCACGCCGCTCGAGAAGAAGTCGAACCCGGTCAGGTAGATCGAGGCCGGCTGGAACGAGAGCACCGCCAGGATGGCGGAGAAGCCGGTGGTGGGCACGTGGCGGCCCAGGAGATCGAAGCCCTCGAGGAACTCCTGCAGGTCGGGCACGTAGGTGTCGCAGAACCACCAGTCGGAGCGCAGCTGGTAGATCCAGCGGAAGTCGACGCCGTGCGGCTTCTTGTTCCGGACGTGCCACTCGGACTCGATCGCTGCCGCGTTCGGGCACTTCGCCATGCACAGCCGCACGCCGTCTCGCTTCAGGTCAGCGGCCGGCTTCTTGATGGCGTTCCCGAAGTAGGAGTAGTAGACGTCCGTGCGCTGGCCAGCCGCCGGCGAGAGCTTGTAGTTGTTCACCCGCACGACCACCTCGTGCGAGTCGATTAGGCCCGGAGGGTTCTCGAGCACGCCGGGCCCGGAGCCGACGATGGCGACTCTCCGACCGGCGAACACCGGCAGGACTTCAGCCCGGGAGACGAAGCGCATCGCAGAACCTCTCGGTGGCAGCCTGCAGCTCGGCCGGCGTGCAGTTGTCGACCACGTGCAGGGAGCTCTCGCGCTGCAGGATCTTGGCTGGGGTGATCTGGCGGACGAACCCGGTGCTCGAGCGCAAGCCACGGCGCGACCAGACCAGCAGCGCCGGCTTCAGCAGCGCCTCGGCCAGCGGCACCATGAAAGAGACGTACCCGAGCATGCCGCTGCTGACAGACGCGACGTCCATGAGCTGCCGGATCGTGGTCTGGTCCCGGAGGTCGACGTCGATGCCGCGGAAGTTGAACAGCGGTCGACCAGCGCCGATCTGCACCAGCAGCACGCGCCCGCGCAGCAGGTCGATCGCCTCCTGGATGCGACGGCAGTCCGGCAGTAGCTCGTGACCGATGCCGTCAGTGCGGCCCATCGGCGCGCGGGGGAGCTGCACCAGCACGATCGGCAACCCGCGCTCGAGCAGCCGGCCGGTCAGATCGGAGTCGGTCACGGTCCAGTCCAGCCGCAGGTCGACGGTGGTGGGAAGCCCGGCCTGGATGCAGACGTCCTCGAACTGCCGTGTGCGCCAATTCCGGCGGCGCGAGTAGTGCGCCAGGACGTCGATGCCGCTGCGCCGGAACGGCGAGAGCATCACGCGATCCGCGTAGGCGTCGAAGATCTCCGGCCACGGCGTGCACACCTCGAGGCGCTCGCCGGCGGCGACCAGATGCCGCACCACCGCGGCCAGGTAGATGGCATCGCCAATGCCCTTACCGCCCCGGATCGACCTCACACCAGCACTCCGCCCTCACGCTCGACCGGCGGCAGTGCCGGGCCGATTTCGCGCAGCACCTCCTCGAGTGGCTGCCGCCGGAACATGTCGAGCGCCGTGCGCCGGCTGCAGTTGATCACGCCGCACCGAGCAGCGTCGGCCTGCCGCTTGACCCGCGTGAACTGCAGCGGCCAGCGCGCGATCGACAGGCAGTTCCCGAGGCCCGGCGGATGGTCGCCATGCCAGTGACGCCGGCCGTCCGGCGCAAAGGTGCAGTCGAACCCGAGCAGCACCACGCGATGCGCGCCGGCAGACACCGCGAGCGAGATCGCGCAGCTGCCACTGTTGCCTGAGCCGCGGAACCAGCTCGAAGCGTGCAGGGACTCGACGCCCACGTTGGCCGCCAGGGCAGACCGGGAGAAGCGCCGGCCATGGAACATGCGCTCGGTCTCCTGCGCCGGCGTCAGGCCGGTGGCCGGATCCTTGGTCATCCACCAGCGCGCGTCGAAGCCGAACAGGACGTCGGCCCACGGCGCCAGGCGGAAGGTCGTGTTGGTCACGATGGTCGGGTGCCCAGAGTCGCGCACCAGATCGACATCGTCCCGGGTCAGCGAGGGCCCGCTGGCCAGACAGAAGACGGTTCGATTGCGCCATTGCGGCGCCGGAGGGTCAGCCTTCGTTGACACCGGTGGAAGCCAGGAGAACCACGCTCGAGCGACCGCTGACGTTGTCCGGCAGCACCGCCTCGATGTTGAAGATGGAGCCGTCCGGAGCCACAGCGCGCAGCGACGCGACGAAGCCCGGACGGTACCGGGTGGTGATGCGGCACGTGACCTTGCTGTTCATGGCCTGGGCCGCCAGGAGCTCGCGCCCCTGCAGGTAGACGATCTCGCACGGCATGCGGGAGCCTTGCGGGAACGCGTCAAACCACGCCGCCTCCCACGCGCCGTCGGAATCCTGGCCGCCCTCGTCCCGCTGGAACGTGAGCCAGTGCCGGAGCCGGCCAGCCCTCATGCCATCCCCAGGCGCACGCGCAGAGGTCGCATCAGGGCCTCGGCGCCGTTCGGAATCGACGCGAGGGCCTTCTCGACGGAGTCCTCGCGGTTCTCGTACAGGTGGCCGAGCATCAGCAGCAGCGCGGCGCGCAGCGATCGCGGCAGCGGCGGCGCGTCGGAGTCCGGGTCCTCCTCCGACTGGTAGCCGGCGCGGTACCGGATTTTCACGGTGGCCGGCGACTTGGTCACGGTCGGCCAGCTGTTCACCGCGCGCAGCACCACCGGCTGCTCTGGCGTGCCGTAGTCGTCCACCAGGTAGGTCGACGCGTCCAGCTCGCCGTCGGAGTCGTTGACCGCGCTGAACGAGAGCAGCTCGATGAACGGGGGGCGAGGGAGCTCGATGCCGTCTGCAGGGAACTCGTCCAGCGCCGCCTCCCAGGTGCGCAGCGCGATCGACAGGCCGGTGAACTGCTCGGCGTGCGCCACCGCAGCGTCGAGCATGCCGAGGATCAGAGCATCGTCCGGGTGCGACTCGTTGTCGGAGTCGCCATCGATCGGGATCACCTCGAGGTGCTGCCGGCAGGTCTCCAGCGAGAGCACGTGCCCGGTCGGATGGGCAATGACCTTGGCGCGCAGGACGCGGACGTCAGCCATGGGAGCCCTCCTCCTCGCGCAGGTCCTTACCGTCGCGCCCGCGCTTGACCGAGAGCCGCCAGTCCGGAGATTCACCCGGCACCGCGTCCGTGTCGCGCTGCGCGATGTAGTACTGCCCTCCGTAGGTCACGCCGTCGGCCTTCTCGTAGCGCTTGCCGCGCTGGTAGACCTTGCGATCGAGCACGACGTCGAACTTGATGACGCGCGAGATCCGCGTGTCGCCAGCGCCGAACGAGAATTCGACCGAGCGCCCGTCCTCCAGCAGCTTGACGTCGAGGTCCTCGAGCTGGAACGCGTCCCGGCCGGGAGCGCCGTCCTTGCCTGCAGCGCCGGGAGCGCCGTCCTTGCCAGCCGGGCCAGGGTCGCCACGCTCGCCGGACGCGCCGCGCTCGCCAGGCGCACCAGGAGCGCCGTCCTTGCCGTCGCGCCCGTCGCGCCCGTCCGCACCGTCGAGGCCCTTCTCGCCGCGCTCGCCCTGCACGCCCGGCGCGCCGTCCCGACCATCGCGGCCAGCCGGACCGTCGCGCCCGGGTTCGCCAGGCAAGCCGCGCTCGCCGGCCGGGCCGCGTTCACCCAGAGCACCCGGAGCACCATCTTTGCCGGCCGGGCCGGGTTCGCCGCGTTCGCCGCGTTCGCCGGCAGGTCCCGGCGCGCCATCCTTGCCCGCGGGCCCGGTTTCACCACGCTCGCCGGCCGGGCCGGGCGCACCGTCCTTGCCGGCCGGACCCTGCTCGCCTCGAGGCCCTGGCGCGCCATCCTTGCCCGCCGGACCCGGCTCGCCGCGTTCGCCCTGGATGCCGCGCTCGCCCTGCGGGCCGCGCTCGCCCTGCGGGCCAGGAGAGCCGTCGCGGCCATCCCGACCAGGCGCACCGTCCGCGCCCTTCTCGCCCTGCGGCCCGCGATCGCCGACGGCGCCAGGAGCGCCATCCTTGCCAGCAGGGCCCTGCGGACCGTCGGCGCCTCGCTCGCCCGGATCGCCCTTCTCCCCCTTCGGGCCCGGAGGGCCGGCAGGGATCGAGGCGATGCGGCCATCCAGGGCCTTGATGGAGACGTCGATCGGCGCCAGCCGCGCGTCCACGTACTTTTGCAGTGCGGCGAACACCTGCTCGGCCAGCTTCTCGAGGTCGCTCATCGGGTGGTCCTTACGTCGATTCCGTCGGCGTCAGCGTCACCGCGGTGCGCTCGCTCCCGTCCATGGTCGCGGAGACAACCACGCCGGAATCGTCGATGGCTTGGAACTCCACCGTGGCCGCGCCGCCACCCAGGTCAGCAATGGCGGTCTTGCCAGCGGCTACGGCGAGCAAGATGCGCAGCGCGTCGCCGGCAGTGTATGCGCCCTGCACCTGATCATCCAGGCAGGAACGCAACAGGAGCTCGGTGATTCCGGCGTTGATGTCGATGAGGTTCTGCGCCGCGCTCTTGCCGTTGGCCAGCGTGTACGCCCAGATCTCCGAAGCGGAAGCGCCCGAGCCGGAGCCCGGGCCGGTGCCGCCGTTGCCGAAGTAGCGTGAGCCGAACATGTCAGCTCAGGTCCCGCGTCACGGCTGAACGGTTGCCGTAGGAGTCGACCGTCGCGTCGATAACATCCTTGGAATCGGCCAGATCGCGGAATACCGGGTTAAACGTGTCCAGGCCCTGCACCTTGCCGCCGAGCGCAGCGTTGTGCAGGCGGATCGACTGGCGCAGCGTGACCGTGCCTTCGACCACCTCGTCGTGCACAGCATCCGCGATCGCGGCCGCGGTCGGAACGTCGGACACAGCAGCAGGAGACGCCGGCAGCGCGTCGGTCTTGGCCTTGATCGCGTCCACCAGGAGATCCAGCCGGCCACCGTTCGTCCAGTCGGTTTGCAGCTCGTTGGTGTCCGCCAGGATGGCCGCGATCTCCGTGTCCAGGTAGCCAGCCACGGTGGCGAGATTCGCCGCCGTGGCCAGCGCGGTCAGGCCCGCACCGGCGACGCCGATCTCCGCGGTGTCCACCAGGATGGCATCGACCACGCCGTCGATGACGTCGACCTTGCCGTCGAGCGTTGCCAGCGCGCTCGAGGTCGCCAGGCCCGACTGCAGCTCGGTGGTCAGGTCCGCCGCCGCGGCCGCCGCGGTCATGACGTTAGCCTGCATGGCGCCCACCGTCGCATCGATGCGCCCGGAGATGAGCGCGGCCGGCAGGCGCGCCTGAATGTCATTCGTGTCCGACTGCACCGCCGCGACGTCGGCGGAGAGGCTGGCGCCCGCCGGCGTTCCGATCAGGCCCGACAGAGAAGTGGTCGCCGCGATGATCAGCGACTGATCCGCTGGGTCGCTCGGCAGGTTGGTGGTCTTCGTGTCGATGGCTGCGAGCTGGGTGTCCAGGTTCGCGCTGGCCAGGCCCACCGCAGCACGGACGCCTGCAGCATCCAAGCCGCCACCGGAGCTCGGCGCGTTCTGGAGAGCGGCGGCGGTGAAGATCTGGCCATCGCTCGTCAGCTCGAGCGTGGTGTCGAGCTTGTCCGTCGTCGCCTTGATCGCCGCCACCTCGGTGTCGACATAGCCGGTCAGGGTTGCGAGGTTCGCAGCGGAAGCGAGAGCCGTGAGGCCAGCGCCAGCCGCGCCGATTTCAGCGGTGTCGACCAGGATCGAGTCGACGATTCCGTCGATGGTGTCCACGCTCGCCTGCGAGGCCCGCGCGTCCAGGATCAGGTCGAGGCGGCCACCGTTGGCCCAATCCGTCTGCAGCTCGTTCGTGTCGGCGAGGATCGCGGCGATCTCGGTGTCGAGATAGCCCGCGACCGTGGCCAGGTTCGCGGCGGTGGCGAGCGTACCGATCTGCGTGTCGAGGTTCGCCGAAGCGAGGCCCACAGCGCCGCGCACGCCAGCCGCGTCCAGGTCGTTGAACCCGGTCACGCCCACGCCCTTGGCCAGGACGATGTTGGTGCCCGCCGTCAGTTCGCGCGTGGCGGTCGCCCAGACCGCGGTGCCGACCTCGGTGCCGAAGTCTGCTGCGGCCGCGGCGGCGGTGATCGAATTCGCCGCCAGCGCGTTGACCGTGGCCACCGAACCGTTCACGTTGCCCCCAACGTTGCCGGTGACCGAGCCGACAGCTCCGGTCACGGAGCCCACGGCGCCAGAGACACTGGCCACCACTTGATCGACATCGATGTTGGTCGCGGAGAGGTTTACCGCGGTGGTCGGGCTTCCGATGTTCGCCCAATCCAGGCCCGCCTCGCCGCCGGCGCTGACGTCGAGCGTTCGGCCCGCGACCGTCGCCTTCAGCGCGGAGTCCTTGCGCAGGGAGAACGAAGCGACACAGGAGCCGACCACCGACACGGAGTCGACGGTACCGGTCGTGATGACAGCTTCGAAGTGCGAACCCGCCGAGTAGAAGGTCCCATCGGCAGAGGTATCGATCGCCAGGTGATGCAGGCCGGTCAGCCCGTCGAAGTCGACGGTCAGCGTGATCCCCGCGGTGCTCTGCGTGAGCGAGCCGTCCTTGTAGACCGAGACGACCGGCGTGCCGGCAAGCGTGAACGGAGCACCGGTGCTCGGACGATAGGTCGTGAACTTCGTGTAGAGGACGCTGGCAGCGTCGAAGTCGCCTAGGTGCTTCATGATTCAGCCCACAAGAGGCGAGGCAGCGCCGCCGCCGCGCCCGCTGAAGATATTCACCACGACGCCGCCGCCCGCCGCCGGCACGCCCAGACCGAAGGGCCACATGAGGACCGGAGAGGCAAAGCCGCCCGCAGGGTCGTCGAGCTCGAGCAGGTAGTATCCACTGCCATCCTCGAGGACGTAGCCGCCGGACCCATCCTCGAGCAGGAATTTACTCATGCCTCGGTCAGAAGAAGGTGGTCACCATCACCATGCCGTGAGCCCCGGCGCCACCGAAACCACCGGCCACGCCAGCACCACCGCCGCCGCCGCCTCCAGGAAAGCCGCCAGGACCCCCGGTGACCACACTGGAGCCGCCGCCGACCCCGCCTGAGCCACCGTAGGGGAGACGCGCAGACGCAGTGCCCGAGGCACCCTGCGCGGAGATGACGCCAGCGGCGCCACCGCCCCGACCGGACCCGCTGATGTTTGTGTTGGTTCGGCCGCCAGAGCCGCCGCCAGCGCCGCGCATGCTGTTTCCATTGTTCGCGCTGGTGATTCCTGCGTCGGTGTCGCCACCCGACTCGCCACCACCACCGCCCCAATCTCCCTCGGATCCACCGACCGGAGCGGTCGTGCCGGATCCACCCGATGCGCCAGTCCCGCCCGTCGCCTTTGCGTTGCTTGCGGCGGTCAGGCCAGCGCGTCCAGTGGCGACAGCCGGAGAGGTTGTGCCGCGGCCTGAGCCGCTCCCACCGTTGCCGCCGTCGGCTGACGCCGCCGCGGTTGCCGCGACTCCAGCCACGCGAGACGACGACGTGAGCGGGCCCGCGTTGCCCTTGTCGAACTGCGAGATGGTGCCGATGTTGCCGGCCTGATTCAGAGCCGTGCCAGCCGCCCCACCTGCACCAGGTTGAACGGTGACGGTCGCACCCAGCTCCTCCACCTCGTACCAGGCCTCGTCATACCCGCCGCCGCCGCCGCCACCACCGCCAGCTGCGGTGGTCGTGATGTTGCCGCCAGAGCCACCGCCGCCGCCATCACACACCTGCGCGAAGACCTTCCACGCGCCGCTGGGCTTGGTCCAGACGTCGTCGAGGTTGGGAGCGGATCCGATGAAGGTCCACACCTCCGGCCCACGCGGAACGGGGAACGAGTCCGCAGGAACGAAGGCGATGGTGGTCGAGACGTCAACCGTGCTGTTGGCCCACGTGACGGTGCTTGCGGCGACGTCGCCAGGCACCGCGATCGCTCCGCTCATCACGTAGATGCCGCCGCCCGTTCCGTCGGTGGTCGCGCCGTCGAAAACCTCGGTGACGGCGCTGAGGGAAGCGTTGGTGGGTGAAGACCCTTGCGCGCTCGCGCTGTCGACAGCGTGCGCGAAGATGCTCACGATCAGGGAGTTGGCGGTTCTGGCCGTGCCTGAATCGGCAGTGCCGGTCGTGGACGCGGTGAACTTCCAAGCCTGCCCGAGCATCCGGAACGGATCGCCGGTTGTCGGGCATCCGCGCACCGTGAACATCACGCCATAGGTGTGGTCACCGCTGTCGGCGATGGTCGGCGCACTCTCGCTGCCTCCTGCCCGTTTCCAGAAGATGCCCAGTCGCGTGGAGCCGGCTGCTGCGGCCGCGCCGACACCGTTCTGCGGCCCCAGCTGCGCGTAGCCTGCCGGCGTGGCAATTGCCTGCTGGCTCGATTGGAGCACCAGCACCAGAATGTCGTTGGCTGCGACAGTGCCAGGCAGCGTCGCGGTAGGCGCCGCGGTGCTGCTGAACGCGGAACCTACGGAGTTGATGGTAGGCAGAGTGCCAGCGGAAGCGCGCAGCAGCGAAGCGGTCGCCTTCTTAGAGACGCCACCCTGGTTGATGGCGAACTCATCTGTTCCGTTGACCGACGTCGCTGCGGTCAGCGCGCTGATTTTCGAGTCTGCCATCGCTCAATCCAATCCGGTGAGAACGTCGGCGCCGGCGGTAAAGGTGCCGGTCTTCGTGTACTGAGTGGTCGAGCCGTCCGGCTTGCGCACGGTGATCGTCGTGCCAGAGATGACCACGTCGTTGCGCAGCGTAGTCGCCTCGAGCCATTCGGTCCCGGTGACAAGCGACTCGTAGACGTTGGCAGGCATGACGCGGCACTCGAGCCTCACCGGGAGCGCGCCTGCAACGTGCACAAAAATCACGAGAGGCCCGAGGGTGTCGGTGTCGGTCGCGTCCAGAACGGTGTAGTAGATGCCGTTCGATATGTGCGTGGCACCCCCGCTGTTCTTGTTGGCCAACGTCGTCGCGCCAGCCTTCCACAGCTTGATATCGGTGTTGGCGATTGAGAGCGCGGTCTCTTCGGTGTTGCCGTCGGTCGAGTCAAGAAAGTAGCCGAGAGGCACCTCCTGCGACGCGGTGGATTGCTTCAGTGGAATCATGCGATGCCCTGCTGCCGAAGGTGGTGCATTATCGGCGGGATTACTGGCCCGCCGGCCTGTTCAAAAGCGACCGCAGCAAACGTGAGGTTCGAGGCCGCGTTCGCCGTTATCTGAGCTGAGAGCGCGCCCGTTGCCGCCAGAGTGGTGTAGTACTCGGCCGCAGCTGAGGTTCCCCAGTCCGCAATCTCCGTGAACCCAGAACCAGGCGTCCAGGTGCGATCGTTGGTCGACGTCGCGATCGCAAAAATGGGCCCGACTGCAGAGCCGAGGTCCAGAGCGATCGATGCGAGGGTCGCCGCGAAGGGAATGTCTCCGCCTTCGTCCAGCGGCGCCTGATTTTTCAGGCCCGAGACTTCAATCTGGATCGCGTGCTTGTATCGCTCAGCGTTTGACCAGGTGCCCGTGCACACGTTCGACGGGTGCCCGACGATGTCGTGGCAATAGAACCATCGCGCGATCGCTCCACCACCACCGGCGCCCACCTGCGTCAGCGGCGTGTACAGATTGCCGGCCGTATCGACACACCCTGAGATCGTAGCGACCCCGTCACCTTCCTGTCCGACGAAACCGACGATCAGAGAATTGTGGTCCGTCGTTGACTTCGCCCCGGTCGAAACGGTCGTGTCAGCGGCGCCGTTTTCGCCGGTGACAGGGGTGCCGACAAGTGCTGCAGGCATGCGACTAGACGATGGTGGCGATCAGCGCGTCAAGGGTCGTTCGGAAAGTGGCCAGCGTCGCGGTGTCGAAGGTGCGGTAGACAGGGGCTCCAGCCGCGCTGAGAGTAAATGCGAGCTTGAACCCGCTCGCGTCTTGAGGAAAGTTGGTGACGATCCACGCAACCGTCGCGTCGACCTGCGCAATCATGAGATTAAACTCGGTCACGATGTTTAGCGACGCGTTGTTCTCTTGGGCCTGGGCGTAGGCCACCATGCCAGGAAGCGCAGCGAGCGTCGTCATTTCCGTCTTCGAGCGCGAGAGCATCTGCGCGAAGCTGAGAATCCGATCTGCAGCGACGGGGCCCGCCAGTGAGGACGCACGCAAGCTGACCGATTGCGCCCTCACGTCCGCAGCGCGCCCGGTCAGAAGCCTGTACGCATCTGCCAGTTTCACGCCGGTAGCTGGGAATGCCATGGTCGCGCTCTCTTTCTTTGCGTTGGGATGGCGCGCCGCCTAGAGACGGCGCGCCATCGATCAGGGGGCGACAGCGGCCGCCGCGGCGTCGGTCTCGGCGTCCTGCACGTTGAGCGAGTCGGTCGCGGCCTGAACCTTCGCAACCACCGTGCCGAGCGAGTCCGCGATCTCCTGCAGCTGGGCCGGAGTCGCGCCGCCGGCGTTCTGCAGAGCGACCAGAGCGTCCTTGGTGGTGTTGGCCACCACGATCAGCTGGTCGGTCTTGCCGTTGGCCTCTTCGACCTGCGCCTGCAGGTTGGTCACGTTGGCGTCCAGAGCGGCGACCTGCGCCTTCAATTCGTCGAGGGTCATGATGAGCCTTTCAAGTTGGGGTGAGTGGAACGAGATCCGGAAGTCGATGATCATCAGGGGGTCACTTTCTTGCAGAGCGTCACCTCCGCCGGTGCAGCACCGGAGAGCGCGCAGTACGTAGAGCTGCCGCTCATTGCCTTACCTGCCGAACAATCGCAGAGCGCGTTTGCGGTCGCCTTCCGGCCCGCAATGATGCCACTGAGAGCGCCGTTCTTCGATGAGTAAATCGTGAACGTGCCACTGGCAGGGGTTCGCCAGGTTTCAACCTGCGCTGGGATAGGTGTCGGCGGGACGCAGCGATCGGTCACGATCATGCCGGCCACAGGCGGCAGAGCGACGCCCTGCTTGCACCCAGCGAACAGCAGCGACTCCCAATCGAACCGGTCCTGAGTGCCGGCAGGTGGCACCACTCGGCCGCTCGTCAGCATCGCGTCCAGAGCTCCGAGCGGATCCGGAGCCTCGATGATGGAGCGGCCCGCCGCGATCACGGCTGCGGCGTCGAGCGTGCGGTACTTCTCGAGCACCGCGTGCACCTGCAGCGACCAGACTTCACCGGTGCCGCCGTTGAACGTGCCGGTGCGGCACCACACCGCGTGCCACTCGCCTCGGATGTTGGGAAGCACGCCCTGCATCAACTTGCCTCCGGACAGCTCGATCGGGATCCACGGACTCTGAGGCAGGCAGCTGAGGGCGAAAGCCGGGCTGCAGATCCAGGAGAACAAGACGAAGACCAGAGTACGCATGGAAATCCCTCACCAGCCGGACGGGAAGTAGGAGTTGCCGGTGCCGGTGCCGCCGCCACCTTGCTGGACGATCACGCCGCCGCCTACTCCATCCCGGCCAGCTTCGCCCTTTTCACCCTTCAGGTCGACCGCATCGCCCCAGGTGCCGTCCGGCTGCTCAAATTGCAGCTTGGTGTCGCGCCAGCGGTGCGCTGGCATCGGACCGACGGGACCGGGAGGGCCAGGCTCGCCACGGGGGCCGCGCTCTCCGGCCTTGCCGACAGCACCAGGAGCTCCAGCGAGGCCTCGAGGACCGGCGGGACCGCGCTCCCCAGGAGCTCCAGGCGCGCCGACCGGACCGGGAAGCCCGGGAGCGCCGTCCTTCCCGTCGCGGCCAGGCGCGCCGTCAAGTCCGTCCTTCCCGTCGCGCCCATCGCGCCCATCCCGGCCGCGCAGGCCGGCGCGCTTAGGCTTCGGCGGTTGCTCGAGCGATTCGTCGGGTGAGGGCATCGCCGAACTCCTGCAGCCGTGCGGCCGCCTCTTGCTGCACCTGCCGCTCGTGCTCGGCGCGCGCGTTCATGCGCTGTTCGACCTCGGCGACAGAGGCGGAGATCAGGCGCGACACTTCGGCCAGCGAGGTCTCCGCGTCGGCCTTGACGGTCTCGATAACCTTGCCGATGCCAGCCTCCACCGCGCGCTGCACGTCCTCGGCGGACGCCGGGTCCTCCTCCGGATCGGTGCCGTCGGCAGGAGGCGGCGCAGGAGCCGGAGCAGGTGCGGCGGCCGGCGTGGTCTTGCCGAACGGATCCGGGCCGGCGTCGCGCTTGGCCAGCGCGGCGAGCGAGTAGTTCTGCTGCTGCACCATCGGAGAGTCGCCACCCTCCACCGGCTCGAGGTTGAACTTGCGACGCGCCTCGTTGGGAGCGGCGATCCCGCGCTGCACCTTGAGCCCTTCCACTTCGGCCAGCGTCTTGGAGTCCATGCGCAGCAGGTCGTCCAGGTCGAACTCCGTCCGGTAGGCGGCAGGGTCCAGGCCCAGACCTTCGTCCAGCACCGCCTCGATCGACTCGAAGTGCTTCTGCAGGCACTGGTTGTAGTACTGCTGCCAGAGCGCCTGCACGTTGTCGTAGGAGGGCATCGCGCCCACGCCGACCATGAAGCCGGGTACGTGGAAGGCGGTGCAGATCCGCTCGTCGGAGAGCTTCAGCTGCTCGGCCTGCTGCGCGTCCACCGCGTTGATGGCCATGCCTTCGAACTTGAGGCTGTCGCCGAGCACGGCCACCTTGCCCAGGTTGCCGGCGGAGTAGTTGCTCTCCCACTCGCGCTTCAGGCGAGCAGCCACCTCGTCGCTGATCGCCGCCGGCGCGGTGAGCACGCCGCTCGGGCGCGCCATGTTCTGAAAGAACTTCGCCGCGCTCGCGTCGATCTTGAGGCCGAGCGTGGCGGCCACGCCGCACGCGAAGATGGGCGAGACGCCGACCAGCGGATGGAACAGGCACTCCATGCGGTCGTGGATGATCTCGCTGGCCGGCACCGCCGGCAGGTCGATCGGCAGACCGGACAGGTCGTCGCTGTTCAGCTGGTAGAAGACGGAGCCGTTGGGAGCCACCAGCGGCTGCACCCGCGTCGGGTCGAGCACGTAGAGCTTCACCACCACGCGGCGCGCGTCGCGCACCTTCAGCACGTAGGCATTGCCGCGCTGCAGCTTCGAGATCATCCAGGTCTCGATGAACTGCTGCCGGGTCTGGTAGTGGTTGGGCTTGCGCAGCACCGGCGAGTAGGCCGGGTTCTCGGCCTGCTCCCAATACCCCTCGTCCTCGCGCTCGCGCAACCCGAGGCTGACCTTGGCGATGTCGCTGGCGATCAGGGTGATGCATGCGTAGACGGTCGGGTGAGCCAGCACCTTGTCGTGCACGACCTCGACGTCACGCTGGAAGTTGTCCGGGCCATCGCCGAACCAGGAAAAGCCGACACCGCGCCCGCGAGTCGGAACCTGCGAGAGCATGCCGGCCTTCTGCAGGACCGCCGTCAGCCCCCTGCGCAGAGCCGGCGCGAACTTCACTCCGGAGCTCCAGCCAGGTCACGGCGCCGGTAGCGGCGGCCCGTTGCTGGCGCAGCCGCGTCGTCAGCCGCCGACGGGGTTTCGGCGCTGCCAACGCCTGGAGTGTCCCCGGTTCCCTGTTCGGAGGCTTGCACCTCGCTGGCGCCCGGCTGCATGGATTCCGGAGCGGCATCGCTCGAGGCCTGAGCCTGGAGCGCCTGCTTGCGGTAGCCGCGGCCACGCTTCGGCGCGGCCACGGGCACGGGTTCTGGATCGGTGATGGCGCGCGGCACCTGCAGGTCCCGGCGAGCATTGCGGATCGCCTCGAGCACGCGCGCGTCGGACTCGCCACGGGCCTCGAAGGATGCGCCAGCGGCGAGACGCCGCCCTGCGTAGGTGAACGCCTTCGTGGCGATCATGGCAACAGACATCGTCGTCCTCCTGTGAGAAAGCCCGGGCATCGCTGCCCGGGCTGGTTCAGAGCGCAGGGACGATCAGCTCACGACGCCGCCGTACTCGGCGTTGTCGAGGTAGACCACCGCGCCGGAGCGACGTTTCTGGAAGTTGATGCGGCGCACCACCTTGAAGCCGACCGACTCCGACTGCCACAGGTTCACCAGGTTGGCGGTGGCCGCGGACGGCGTGTCGGTGGCGCCCGACGGAGCATCGTCCTGCTCGAGCGTCGCGGTGTCGGTCATCGACAGCTCGATGCCGGAGTCGCCGATCTTCCAGATGTCCGACGGCTTCAGCAGGATCCAGTGGCCGCCGGTGACGTTGTCGCCGGTGTACACCGTGTCGCCGAGCAGTTCGCCGCCCATCGCACCCAGACGCGGGAACTCGGTCTGGCCCAAAGCGTTGACCAGCAGCGACAGCGCCTTGGCCATCGACGGGGTCATGATCTGCACCAGGCCGCTCGCGTTCTTCGCCGTGAGGAACGGCTGGTAGAGCGACATCAGGTCGGCGCGCACAGCGGCAGCGTCGGTGCCCGACGGCGCCAGCGGCGTGAGCCCGTTCAGGATGCCGGCCGGAGAGACGCCGGCCACAGCCGCCGCGGTACCGAGGAACGTGGTGTCCACGCGCTGCGCGCTCGCCTCGGCGATGCAGTCGCGGATCCACTGCTCGGCGGACGGCTGCGAGTCCAGGATCAGCTCCTTGGACGACACCGCGATCGCGCCGACCTTCAGCGGCGTGAGCTCGACGTCGGACGCGTCGGCCTTCGACACCGGGATCGCCTTGGACTCGCCCACCCAGTAGCCGGTGGCCGCGCCGTCCTGGCCCTTGATGTGCACGCGCGCCGGCACCGGACGCAGCGGCAGGCGGTCGAACACGGTCATCGAGTACAGGAACTCGATGAAGTCGCCGGTGTAGCGCGTGTCGGACTGCGCCAGCTCCGCGCCCCATTCGCCGGAGCCGGTGCCAGCACCGGCGACGCCGGCCTTGATCCAGTTCACCAGGTTGGGGTGGGTCTTGCCCCAGCGGTGCATCGCGATGTCGACCGGCGAGACGTAGGAACCCTGCTTCAGCGCGACGAAGGCGGCAGCCTTGGCGATCGCGCCGCGGATGAACGACTGGCCCTTGAACTTGTCCTCCGGGTCGGTCTTGCGCACGAAGCTGAGGCCGGAGCGCGACTCGCTCGCAGCCTTCGAGCCGTCGCCGGACACCGGGCGCGCGGCGGAGCCGTTCAGCGCTTCCAGCGACTTGGCGCGGATCTGGTCGTCCAGCTGGTCGACCTCCACGAGCAGGGCGTCGAACTCGGTCGCTTCCTCTTGCGTCAGGCGGCGCTCGGCGGACTTCGCACCTTCCTGCAGCTCGGTCATGCGTGCCGTCTTGGTCACGCGGGTTTCGCGGAGCTCGGCGAGCTCCTGGTATGCGGTCTTCATGGTGGAGCCTTTCCCCGTTGGGGTTTGAGAGCCGCTCGAGGCGGCGGACTTGACGAACCCCGGGACGCCGGGAAGTGCGGAAGCCCGACCGTCGTGGCGGTGCAGGTGGCCAGACGCGGCCAGCAGCGCCTGATCGGCGGACTTGATCGCAAGGATGGTGGCCTGCTCGTTCGCCGGGATGGTCACCGCGGAGAGCTCGAGCCAGACCCACTTCATGATCCGGTAGCCGTAGGTCCCCTCGATGCGCGCGGTCTCCTTGGCGTTGAAGCCGATGGAGAGCCCGCGCACCAGGCCGGACTTGATGTACTGCCAGTAGGACTTCAGCGCCTTGCCCAGATCGCTCTCGGGGTCGTCGTCCATGGACGCCACCTCGCCCTCGACCTCGATGCCAGCGTCGGTGACGCGGGCCTTCGTGATCCAGCCGATCGGGTTGCGCGAGTCGTGCTGCCAGAGCAGCGGCAGCGGCAGCTTGAACTCGGCGCCGCGCGGCTCCACGATGTCGCCCATGCGATCGGTCTCGGGAGTCGATGCGATGCCGGTGAAACGGCGCTTCTTGCCGTCCTCGGTCGCCGCCTTGATGTCGATGGTCGCGTAGGCGCGCTGCATGGCGAGAGCCTCCAGGGCCGGGCTGCCGGCAGTTCTGACAGGCGCGAGGATACTGCGATTCAGACGAAGAACGACTGAAACTGCTTCTCGGGCGGCGCGACCAGGCTGGAGCCGACGCCCATCAGCAACGCGACGAAGTCGTCAATCTTGTCCGCGGCCCGCCGCTTGTCCGGCGCGCTGTTCATGTTGACGTCGCGCCGAGCCACCAGGTTGGAGGCGCACCAGTTCAGCACCGGATCGTTGCCGTGCGAGAGCTGGCCAGCGAGGTAGGCGCGCTCGAGCTCCTGCATGGCCGGATGGTAGGAGCGGGGGCCCTGGATGAACTCCTGCATGGGGAGCCCGTCCTTCTCCAGCTTGGCCACCAGCTGCGCCGCATTCCACCGGTCGTAGCCCACGCCCTTGATCATGAACCGGCGATGCGCCAGGAGGATGTGCTCGCGCACCAGGTCGTAGTCGATGACCTCGTCGCCCGCCTCGATCAGGTAGCCCGAGCGCACCCACGGCTCGTAGGGAACCAGCCCGCGCTCGGTCCTGGACTTGATCGCGGCGCGAGGGACGAAGCGCCACCCGTGCGTGAACCAGTGCTGTCCCTGCTTCCACACCAGCCTGAAGGAGCAGAGATCGGAGGTCGACGCCAGGTCGAGCCCGCCATAACAGGGCAATGACCGGAGCGCCTCGAGGTCGACCGAGCCGGAGCACGCGCGCCACTTCGAGAGGTTGACCCAGCCGCCAGCCACAGAGCTCCGCCGGTTCAGGCGCTTGATGCGGAACTCCGCGTGCCGGCCGGGCATGGCCTTTGCCTCGATCGCCTCCTTCCGGATCTCCGCCAGGAGAATCGGGTTCACCTCGATCAGCGGGTTGGCCTTGATCCAGGCCGCCTCATCGAAGTCGTCGTCGGCCGGCAGCCCGGCCTCCTCGTCGGCTTCGTCCACCGCGTAGATGATCGCCAGGAAGTGGTCCGCCTCCACGAGCTCCTGCAGCACCTGCTCGGCGAAGTGCCGCAGCTCCGGCCAGGGCCCGGGAGACTCGTAGCCCTCGGTCGTGGTGAACAGGAACAGCGGGTTAGCGCGAGCGCCGGCAGCGGAGCGGAGCACGTTGAGCAGGTCATGCGTCTTGTGCGCGTGGATCTCGTCCAGGATCGTCGTGGAGGGGTTCAAGCCGTCCTGCGTCGAGGCCTTGGCGTTGATGGGCATGAACGAGCCGCCGTTGGAGTAGGACGGTATCGCGTTGGCGAACGCCTCGAGGCCGAACGCGTCGCGCAGCGCGGAGGTCTTCTCGACCATGCGCTTGGCCACGCCGAAGACGATGCGCGCCTGCTTGCCGGTGGTCGCGCCCGAGATCACCTGCGGGCCCAGCTCGTCCTCGCAGCACTGGCAGTACAGGCCGATCGCGGCAGCGACGGTGCTCTTGGCGTTCTTGCGCGCTATCGCCTTCAGCGCCATGGAGAACCGCCGCGCGCCGTCCGGCTTGCGGAAGCCGAACAGTTGCACGACGAAGAAGACGTCGGACTCGTGCAAGACGATGTTGATCTGCGGCGAGCCGTCGGCGTTCTTCCACTTGCCCTCTACGTGCGGCAGGTGCTCGATGAACGAGCAGGCGCGGCACGCCTCCTCGGGGTCGAAGTAGAACGGGCCGCCGCGCTTGCGCGCGCGCTCGAGGTCGCGCAGGTAGCGCCGGGCGGCCAGCCTGATCCACTTCCCGAAGCGGGCCCGGTTCTTCTCGTCGGCGGCGCGCTTCGCGTAGGCGAGAGCGATGCCGCAGTAGTCACGAGCGTCCGGAGCGCTTGAACTGGTTGAACGGGTTTTCTGCGGCACCGCCGCCACCTGCACCGGTGAGGCGCACGCGCGCGCTCGGAGTCATGCCGAACTCCGCCGCGTAGCGCACCATGTCCGACATCGCCTTGTTGGCGATGCCCACGAGAGGGTTCTGCACGACGTTCTGGCCGGTCGTCTTGACCAGCAGCCCCGAGGTGTTCGCGTCGCGCTCGCGCATCACAGCCAGCGCGCGCTCGGCCTGCGCCCACCGCCCGTAGGCTTGGCAGTAGGCCGCGAACGCGGCGCGGTCGACCGATGAGAGCAGCTTCAGCGTCACGAGCGCCTGCATCATCCGGCCCCACTCCACCTTCGCGTCGTCGGACAGGAACGGAGGCGGTGCGACCTCCTCCACCACCACCGGGATCTCGTCCTCCTTCTTCGGGAGCTTGCGCTTGCCAGGGTTGCCCTGGACCAGCGACAGGTGGGTCGGCTTCGGCTTGCGCCCGCGCGTGGCCACTTCAGGCAGCCTTCCGGCGCGCGGCCGGCTTCTTGGCGGCAGGAGCAGCAGGAGCCGCCGCAGGAGCCGGCGCGGCCGGCTTCTGGCGCAGCGCGGCCACCTCGGCGAAGGACTGCCCGGTCGCCTCGAGCACCGCCTCGCGCCGGGTGAAGTCCTGCCAGCGGATGACGTCGACGTCCACGTAGGCGGGATTCAGCTCGATCGCGCGGCACGCCCGGCCGGTGATCTCGCACGCCATGAGCGTGGTCCCGGAGCCGGAGAACGGCTCGAAGACGGGATCGCCAGGGTCGGAGTTGTTGATGATCGGCCGGCGCATGGCCTCGATCGGCTTCTGGGTGCCGTGCCCGGTGTCCGACTTCACGTGGTCGATGAACCAGACGGTCGACTGCTTGCACCCGCCATGCCAGTCCGCCGTCGCGCCCTCCTTCACCGCGTAGCCGACCAGCTCGTGCTCCGGGACGAAGCGCCAGTGGTCGTCCTCGGCACCTTCACGCACGCCGTAGAGCGCCGGCTCGTGCTGCCAGTGGTAGTGCCCGCGCGAGAGAGCAGGCCGAGACTTCACCCAGACGATCTGCGCGCGGATCTTGAACCCGACGGCGACCAGGCTGTCCTCCACCGTGCCGGCGTGCAGCCCGCCGTGCCAGACGTAGGCGACGGAACCAGGGAACAGCGCCCAGACCTCGCGCCAGTCCGCGCGGTGGTCGTTCAGCACCTTGCCCGTCGCGGCGCCGGCGGAGCCCACGCCAGCCTTCTGCCGCCAGATCGGGTCGTAGTCCACGCCGTAGGGCGGATCTGTAACCATGAGATGCGGCTTCGAGCCCGCCAGGGCCCGGTTCACGGTTTCTGGTTGTGTCGAGTCGCCGCAAACCAGGCGGTGGTTGCCGAGCACCCAGACGTCGCCGAGCTGGCTGACCGGAGCGGCAGGTGCCGGCGGCGCGACGTCGGGATCCGTGTGCCCGCCGCCGTTGGGCAGGAGCTTGAACAGCTCGTCGCGCTGGAAGCCGATCACGCCGACGTCGAAGTCCGCCGCCTGCAGCGCCTGCAGCTCGCCGGCGAGCAGCGCCTCGTCCCAGCCCGCGTTCAGCGCCAGCTTGTTGTCCGCGAGCACGTAGGCCCGGAACTGCTCGTCCGTCCAGCCGCTGGCGTCGAGCACCGGCACCTTGCCGGCAGGGAAGGCCTCCGGCCGGGCCGCCTCGGGCGCGTTCGGGCCAGGCGGAGGGTAGACGCGCTTCCCTGCGGCGTACAGGAGCGCGCAGGCAGCCAGCGTGCCGTGCCCCTTGGCGATCATGCCGTCGCGGACCACGATCGCGCCGGCCATGCCGAACGCCTCGATCGAGTCGGCGATCTGCTGCACCTGCAGCGGCGAGTGCGTCCGCGCATTGCGGTCATACGGCACCAGCGCCTCCACGGCGCGGTATGTCACCTTCAGCTTGCCATCGCTCATCGAGCGCCCCCTTCTGACCCCCGGTCCGAATTTCGCGGGTGTGAAAAAACGACAGATCGGAAGAGCACACGTCTGAACTCCAGTCACTTAGGCATATCTCGTA
>ERZ650308.111-NODE-111-length-43739-cov-10.230634_pt1 | contig 43739 bp, 42 predicted proteins | sample MGYA00376244_ERZ650308 | MGnify/ENA primary metagenome ERZ650308 (study PRJEB26733, sample SAMN07839295) | wastewater metagenome | biome: small river; feature: stream; material: water | place: USA: North Carolina | collected 2016-04-26 ... | reverse complement strand
ACGTTCACATCACTGGCAAGACCACCTTCCTGTTCCCAATCGGTGACAAGAAGTCGGTTCGCAACGACATCATCAACCCAGTAATGGACTCGATCATGTCAGGCAAGTCAGATGTCTCAGCTCTTGTTGAAATGAACAACAAGGTCAAGGCGCTGTTCAAGTAATAACGCAACACTCCTAGTAAGTGAGGAAACCCGGTGGAGATACCTTTCCCTTCACCGGGTTTCTTCTTAGGCTCTTAGCAATCGAAACATCAAAGAGGATTAATCCATGACTCAGATCTCAGAATCAATCGAAATCAAGGCGGATGGCGTTCAGCTGATCGTCAATCTGGCCAGCGGCACTCCAGTGGTCCTGCATTGGGGCAGTGACCTTGGTTCGAATCTGGATGCGAGTCAGCTAAATGTAGCGATGCAAGAAGGCGTTCCTCACGCCGATCTAGACGCTTTCCAAAATCCAGGAGTCTGGCGTGAAAATGCCCGCGGATTCCTAGGTCGCCCTTCGATTCAGGGCCACCGAGCCGGCCAAGACTGGTCGCAGATGTTCGACATCGTCGAAGTAAAGACTTCGGCCAACACAATCTTCGTTCGAAGTGCTGACCAGGCCGCGGGCCTCGAGGTCGCAGTCAATTTCGAAATCACAAAAAGTGGAATTCTTCGAATCTCACAGAACCTGAAAAACCTAGGCTCAACCGCCTTTGCGCTAAATGACCTCACCACTTTCCTTCCGTTGCCTGACTATGCCGCCGAGACCGTGGACTTCACCGGTCGCTGGGTAAAGGAACGTCAGCCACAACGTCGTGAAATTCAGGTCGGCACTTGGGCCCGCGAAATTCGCGAGGGTCGCTCAGGGCACGACTACACAATCGTGCAGTTGGCTATGACCAAAGACGCCGATTATCAGCGCGGCGAAGTTTGGTCGATGGGCCTTCAGTGGAGCGGTAACACCCGCCACCTAATTGAGCGCCAACCTACGGGTCGCACCACAATTGGTGCCGGTGAACTACTTCTTCCTGGCGAGATCCAGTTGGCACCGGGTGAAACCTATGAGGCGCCTGTCGTAGCAGCCGCATACTCAGCCGAAGGAATTGACGGCATCACCGACCGCTATTACCGCTGGTTGCGTTCACGCCCGAATCACCCAAGCAAGGTTCGTCCTCGCCCGCTCACTCTCAACGTCTGGGAGGCGGTCTATTTTGACCACAACCTAGAGAAGTTGACTCAGCTAGCCGACGTGGCTCAGAGCATCGGAGTCGAGCGCTTCGTTCTCGACGATGGTTGGTTCGGCGCGCGTCGCGATGACCACAAGGGTCTTGGCGACTGGGTTGTCTCCAAGGATGTCTGGCCAAACGGTCTGAAGCCGCTGATCGATGTGGTCAAGGCGCGTGGCATCGAATTTGGGCTTTGGTTCGAAGGCGAAATGGTGAACCCAGATTCAGACCTCTACCGCGCTCACCCTGAGTGGATTCTGCACGTTGGCGATCGCGTTCCACCTGAGGGTCGATTCCAGCAAGTCCTAGACATCACGCACCAAGGCGCCTATGACCACGTTCTCGGTCAGGTCGACGCCATCCTTAGCGAATACGACATTGCCTACATCAAGTGGGATCACAACCGCACGCTTACCGAGGCTGCTCACTTGGGTCAGGCAGCGGTCCGTGAACAGACCAAGGCGATTTATCGCCTGTTTGATGAGCTGAAGCGTCGTCATCCAGGCCTGGAAATTGAGTCTTGCTCTTCGGGCGGTGGCCGCATTGATCTTGGAATGGTAGATCACGCAGATCGATTCTGGACATCTGACTGCAACGATGCGCTCGAGCGTCAATACATTCAGCGCTACACGCAGTTTGCTATTCCGCCTGAAATGCTCGGTTCGCACATTGGTCCGACGCACTCGCACACCACACACCGAACTCACACCCTTTCATTCCGAGCGATCACGGCTCTGTTTGGCCACGCGGGTCTCGAGTGGGACCTAACCGAAACGACTCCTGAAGAGCGCGAAGTGCTTAAGTCTTGGTCGGCCTATTACAAGGCAAACCGTGAGCTGCTTCACAACGGCAAGATGATTCGCGTCGAGCAGCCAGATGATTCGGCATTCGTACACGGTGTTGTGGCGCAGGATAAGTCACGCGCGATTTTCGCATTCGCCGCACTCCGGGCGATGCCGGGCATGACTCCGAACGCAGTTCGCATCGAAGGCCTCGACCTGGCAGCCAACTACCGAGTCAAGATGGTGCAGCCTGCCGGTGCTCCGCAATATGTTCACCGCCAGATGCCAAAGTGGCTTGATGGCGTTGTGCTCACCGGTGCCGCATTGTCTCGAGTGGGTCTACGACCACCAATCCTTGCTCCAGAAAACGCCATTCTGATCGAAGCAGAAAGAATCTAAAATGACTCGAGTCATGCCATCCCAGCTTTTCTACGGCGGCGATTACAACCCCGAGCAGTGGGGTCGGGATGTGTGGCTGGAAGACATGCGTCTCATGCGCGAAGCGGGAGTTAATCTCGTTACGCTCGGGGTTTTTTCTTGGGCTACCCTCGAGGTCGCCGATGGGGTTTATGACTTTGTTTGGCTCGATGAAATCATCAACCTGCTTCATGAAAACGGCATCGGTGTTGACCTAGCCACCGCGACTGCATCACCACCGGCATGGTTGACAGTGGCCCACCCAGAGGTTCTGCCAGTCAACTATCACGGGACTCGCCTGTCGCATGGTGGCCGCCAGGGTTACTGCATCAGCTCACCAATTTATAAGGCCAAGAGCGGTCAGTTGGCTGCCAAGCTAGCCGAACGCTATGGCAAGCATCCAGCCATCAAAATGTGGCATGTGAACAACGAGTATGGTTGCCACAACCCGATTTGCTACTGCGATGTAAGTGCCTTGGCTTGGCGTGACTGGCTGAAGCACCGTTACTCATCGCTGGATGCGCTAAACCAGGCCTGGGGCACCAACTTCTGGTCACAGCGCTATCACGCCTGGGATGAAGTGCTGCCGCCACGTGAGACGCCAATCGGCACCTACCCAAACCCGAGCATGACTCTCGACTACCGCCGGTTTAGCAATGACCAAATTCTCGACCTTTATCTAAATGAGCGCGACATCATCCGTGGCTTTGATTCGGTAAACCCGATTACCACCAACTTCATGTCTATGAAGCACACCTCGGTGCTCGATTACTGGCAGTGGGCGAGCGAAGTCGACTTCGTGGCCACCGATCACTATTTGATCGCGGATGACGAGCGAAACTACATCGACTTAGCCTTCCAGGCTGACTTGACCCGAGGTTTTGCCGATGGCAAACCGTGGTTGTTGATGGAACACTCAACCAGCGCGGTGAACTGGCAGGAGCGCAACATTCCAAAGGCTCAGGGTGAGATGCTCGCGAACTCGCTTTCGCATGTCGCCCGTGGTTCAAACGGGGCCATGTTCTTCCAGTGGCGCCAGTCAATCAGTGGTTCCGAGAAGTTCCACTCTGCGATGGTGCCGCATACCGGTGAAAGAAGTCGCGTCTGGCAAAACGTCAAAGCGCTCGGTGCCAAACTGCAAGAGCTCAAGGCACTTGCCGGCACTTCAACCGAAGCTGCCGAAGTGGCGATGATCTTCGATTACCAGTCCTGGTGGGCTTTATCCCAGCGAAATCTGCCAAGCACTTCCATTTCATACCCGGAGTTGGCGCACGATTGGTATCGCGCACTCTGGGATCTAGGCGTGCGGGTTGATTTCGTAGCTCCTGGTTCGTCTGCGGCCGAGTTGGCGAACTACAAAGTCGTGCTCGCACCGATGCTTTACCTTTTGAACGAAGCGGATGAAAAGGCGTTGATCGAATATTCGTCAGCGGGAGGAAAGCTCGTAGTTTCATACTTCACCAGCATCTCCAATGAGGTCGACGCGGTCAAACTTGGCGGCTACGGGGGCGCCCTGGTCCGAGATCACCTCGGAGTCTTCGTCGATGAGTTCGCGCCCGTCCGTCTCGACGCGACTGTGGCGCTTAGCAATGGCATGACCGGTGCCGAATGGTCTCAGTTCGCAGCCGCGACCTCTGCCGATGAACTTGCGACCTATACGGGTGGAGTTGCCAACGGGGCGACAGCCTTAGCAAAGGCCAATAGTGGCTGGTATGTGGGAACTCGCTTGGATGACCGTTCGAATCGAGAGTTCTTCTCCCAAGTAGTCGTCGATCTAGCCATTGTGCAACGCGGTGGAAATGGAATTGAAGTTGTAAGACGTGGTGGTCTTGAGATTTCGATCGATCACAAATCAAACACCGTGACCTGGTAGTGAGATGTCAAACCGAAGGTTTTATTCAGTCCTTGGAATAGCGCTTGCGGTTGGCTTTGCACTGCGTTACTGGCTGGCCTTTGTGGTCTTTCTGAACCAAGGTTTCGCCTGGGATATGGCCACCTTTGCCAGCTGGATGGACACCATCCGCTTCGAAGGGTTCAAGGCATTCGCGGTAGACCCGGGAATCAACTATCCGCCGGTATTCACCGACATCCTGGCGTTGTTGAATTGGATTGGCGACACGACCGGAATATCTCCGTACCCGCTGATGAAGTGGCCTTCGGTTTTGGCGGACATTGGAATCGCGGCCGTTATTGCCATTGCCGGTCGCAAATGGTTCGGAGATAATCAGGCCTTGGTCGGCGCGGTGGCCTACCTGCTCTTGCCGATCAGCTGGTATGACTCCTCAATTTGGGGTCAGGTTGACTCGCTGTCAATGCTTCCGATGCTGCTCGCGCTGGTATTTCTGATCAATCGGAAGCCCGAATGGTCGATGGTTTTCTTTGTCGTTGCCGTACTGACCAAACCGCAGGGCGCTCTGATTCTTCTGATCCTGTTGCCCGTTTTGATTGGGCAATTCAGGCAACGAGAACTGCGCCTAGTTAGATTGGGCACATCGTTGGCGGCAGCTCTAGTTACCTTCGCATTGATCGCGGTGCCTTGGTCTCTAGAGAGTTACGTTGAACCTTATAGCCCAAGTGCGGCATCGATTCCGGTAGTTGGCGACTTGCTCGGTCTAGCAGTGCAATATCTCAGCACCGCAGGGATGTTCCCGGTGCTTACCGCCAACGCATTCAATATTTGGGCGGGTGTCGGCAACATCCCGCTGGCACAGCAAATCCAGGATGGTTATGTTTTCTGGCTCACGGATGAGTTCCCGATCTTCGGAGTGCCGGCGCAGGCTATCGGCGGAGTGCTCTTCTTAGGCGTCGTCGGCGTTGTCTTCTCGATGCTGATCAAACGTCATTCGCCAAACCAGGTGCTGCTAGGTTCTGCCACCCTGCTAGTCGCCTTCTTTGTCTTGCCTACCCGCGTTCATGAACGCTATCTCGCCCAGGCGTTCGCCATCCTTGCTCTTGTCTGGGTGGCGGCAAACAGCCGGCGAATCATCCTTGCAGTGCTAGCCATCGCAAACACCCTTAACCTGCACGCAATTTTGGCAGCGGATTTGGGTGTCGAGACGGTTTCGGCGACCTCGGCTCCGTCAGCAGGTGCAGCCGGCGCCAGCGGTTTTGTAGCCAATCAACTGATAGCGGTCACGGGTCAGCCGCCAGAGTTTTATGCCATTGAATGGGTTCGCCTGGATGCAACTTTTGCCCGAACCGAATGGGTGGTTTGGGCAATCATCGTTATACACACTCTGGGCTTCGCGGTGATTCTTTTTGATTACCTGAAGGCGAATGACATAAAAGTTTTCAACCACCTGTTTATCAACCGAAAGGAAACCACATGACCCTCGCACTGCGCCCACCAATGGGCTGGAACTCTTGGAACTATGGGCTAAATGAAAGAAATCGCGCGGACTTTTCGCGACTGACCGAGAAGACCATGTTGGCTCAGGCTCAGGCCATGGTCGATAGCGGCATGCTGGCAGCAGGGTACGAGTATTTCGTCCTAGACGATGGCTATCAGAACGCACGCCGCGACTATCAAGGCCGCCTGCAGGGTCACGCCCTTAGGTTCAGAAATGGAATCCCTCAGCTAATCAACGATGTCAAGGCGCTTGGCCTCAAATTCGGCATCTACTCGGTGCCCGGTTCGTTGACTTGCGCACAACAATACGACGACTACATCGCCGATGGTCTCGGTTCAATCAATAAAGAACGCATCGACGCTCAGGCGTTTGCCGAATGGGGTGTCGATTATCTGAAGTATGACTGGTGTCGAGCCCATTTGAACGATGGCCTGGTTCCTAAAGAAGCCTTCAAGAAGATGGCAGATGAACTAAAGCTAACCGGCCGCGACATCGTCTATTCGATTTCTGAATACGGTCATTTCAAGCCTCATGAGTGGGCACCTGAGTTCACGAATATGTGGCGCACCACAGATGACCTATTTGCAAACTGGGATTCCTTGCTCAGGACACTTGATTTGCAAAAAGACCTCTACCCATACTCTCGTCCGGGTGCCTGGAACGACCCGGACATGCTTCAAGTGGGCAACGGGCACCTAACTTCGGCTGAAAATCGAGCCCACTTCTACCTCTGGGCCGTGCTCAACGCACCACTCATGGCCGGCAACGACCTCACCCGGATGAGTGATGAAGTTCGTGACCTCTTGATTCATCCTGGAATCATCGAGATTGACCAGGACTGGTCGGGCGAACAGGGCAAATTGACCTGGAGCCAAGGCGACCTTCAAGTTTGGTCAAAGCAGATGTCTGAAGCTGCCGGCGGCGGCGTGGCGGCAGTTCTTCTAAACCGCGGTGACGCTTCTGGGCGCTTCAACCTTGAAACTACAGTAGGCAGCTATTCAACAGCCAAGGATGTCTGGTCGGGCGACTCACTCTCGTCGACCGGCAGCCTAGAAGTTGAACCCCACGGTGCCCTATTGCTAAGACTCAGCTAATGACTCGCTTTGTTTCGATTGGCGGCGGAGAACTTGCTGTTCAAATCTTCGAACCTGCAGTGCACAAGGCCGATGCAATATTGGTTCACGGATTCACTGGCAGCAAGGAAGACTTCTCGTTGATCGGCCCTTTGCTAGCGGAGCAGGGATACCGCGTTGTCACCTCGGATAACCGTGGACAACACGAATCTGCACACTCAAGCGACGTCGAGAATTACAAAATCCCAGCTCTAGCCCAGGACCAGATTGAGTTGGCGAAGCACTTCGGGCTAGACCGCCCGCATTTGTTTGGCCACTCATTTGGTGGTCTTGTTGCACAACGAGCGGCAGTTGAGTTCCCGGCATTCTGGTCTTCGCTGACCATTTTCTGTAGCGGACCTCATGGGATGCCTCAGTGGACTCTCTTGGCTGACGACATTCACTATCTTGAAGAGCACACGATGGCTGATCTTTGGGTGAAAAACGGCGAATCACAAAAGCCAGGTAACGAAGTCGGTTCCCTGAAACAAAGGCGGTGGGCGTCAAGCGATAAAAGATCACTAATGACTCATGCCGAGCATTTGATGCATGAGCCATCGCTTGTGAGTCGCGTCGCCGCTACTAGGCTGCCGATCAACGTCATCCGTGGTGAAAATGACGATGCCTGGCCACACGTTCTGCAATCGCAGATGGCGGCCGATCTCGGGGTTGAGATTCAAATCATCGAGGATGCGGGGCACTGCCCTAATGAAGACCGCCCTCAAGCAACCGCAAAAGTGATTGCTCGTTTCTGGAATCAGTTCGACTAAGTTTTGGTGGCGAGTGCGCCGATTGGCGGCGGGGAAGTTACAGTTCTTATAAGAGCCAGGTTGGTTCTTGAGAGGAAATCATGGCTCAAAAAGAACAGCAGTCTCAGAAGAATACCAAAAAGGCACCAGCGAAGTCTCTAAAAGAGAAGCGTGCCGACAAGCAGGCTAAGGCTGCCGACAAGAAGTAGAAAAGGTAGGGTTTCTTTATGACAAATCTTGAACCCCCAGTACTCGAACCAATGCTAGAGCCGGCACCAAGTGCGTTGACCATCCAGGAAGTTGTTGTTGGCGACGGCGCTGAGGCTCCAGCTAACTCGGTCGTGAACGTTCACTACCTGGGCGTCGACTACGAAACCGGCGAAGAGTTTGACTCTTCTTGGAGCCGTGGCGAGTCAATCGAATTCCCACTGAACCGCCTGATTAAGGGTTGGCAAGAGGGCATTCCAGGTATGAAGGTGGGCGGTCGCCGCATCCTAATCTGCCCACCGGAGATGGCGTATGGTCCAGCTGGTAGCGGTCACCGACTTTCGGGCCGCACTTTGGTTTTCGTAATCGATTTGCTCGGCGTTCTCTAGGAGTACAAAGCGTTCAAGAGCAGTCGACTTTCAGTTTGATTGAATAGGTACCTCCACTATGGGGGTACCTATTTTTCTATAGCGATTTTCTCGGCTGGCAGAGGGTATTGTAGGAAACATCCACCGAGTGCGCAGTTGCACTCACAGTGGGACGTGTAAGGGGAATACGTGAAGATCGCAACGATCATCGCATCAGGGGTCGCGCTTGCCGGCTGTTTTACTCTTTCGGGTTGCGCACCAGTTGCACCGACGACAGTTCCAACCATTTCCAGTCGAGTTGAAGTCGACCAAAAAGCTGCGGCTGCATTGCCAAGCAAGTACCTTCAGGATGGTGTGCTTAACGTCGCCATTGACCCAACTTATGCCCCAAACGAATCTACTGACGGTCATGGCAACCCGGTCGGCTGGGAAGTTGAACTCGGAAATGCGATTGCGGCAAGGCTTGGCTTGCGGATGCAATTCACAAACGTATCTTTTTCAGACATTTTGCCAAACATTAAACAAGGCACATACGACCTGGGTCTTTCATCGATGTTTGACACGGTAGAGCGTAGACAGCTTGTTGACATGGTTGATTACTACACAGCCGGCACGCAGTGGGCTCAGCGAGTTGGTGGGCCAAATGTTGACCCGAACAATGCCTGTGGATTGGTCATCTCGGTCCAAACCGCCAGTTACCAAGAAGAAGTTGACTTGGTAACACGCAATAAAAAATGCCTGGCGTCTGGTCGTGAAAAGATTCACATTCTTAGCTATGTCAACCAGAGCGATTCAATTGAGGCTGTTAAGTTGGGCCACGCCGATGCAGTGGTTGCCGACTCGCCAGTGACTCAATACGAAGTCAAGGGTTCAGCCGGGAAACTCGAAATAAAGTATCCGCCTTACGACGAGCAGTACTACGGAATTTCAATCCAAAAGGGAAACGCACTTGGAAAAGCATTGCAACTTTCCATTCAATCGCTGATCAACGACGGAACCTACCGTGGCATTTTGGCGGCTTGGGGTGTTCAACAAGGTGCAATTCCAAAGTCGCTACTGAACACAGGAAACTGATTATGGTCACGGTCCTCGAGCTTTTAACCGAGCGTCACAAACTCAGCAAGGCAGACCTTGGCGGTTTAGAAAAGGGCGCCTCAGATGAGGCGTTGCTGGAGCAACTCGTTGCGCAAGGAACCGTTTCCTCGGCAGACGTGGCCCGTGCGGTTGCCGAGAAAAACAATTTGACTTTTGTTAGCCTCAAAGACTTTCCAGTTAACCCGGCCACAATCTCGCTTGTCCCGCCTGAGCTGTGTCGAAAATATTCTCTAATCCCGGTTGCTCAGTCGGGAAATGAGCTCACTGTTGCCATTTCTGATCCATCTAATGTTTTGGCTATCGACGACGTGCGTGCCGCGACTCGCCTGCAGATCAAGCCGGTAGTTGCAACAAGCGAGGATATTGCTTCTGTTATCAACCTCTATTTGCGTTCTGATCAAGAAATGCAAAGCCTCACGAGTGCCATCGAGCTGGGCCACACGCCAACCGATACGAAAGTCACGGAGATTACAGGTGACCAAAATGCGCCGATCGTTCGCTTCGTCAACCTCCTAATCTCCCAGGCAATCCAAGACCGAGCCTCCGATATTCATTTGGAACCAACTGAGGTAGACCTGCGCATCCGCTTTCGCATTGATGGCGTCCTGCATGAATCGCAACACGCGCCGAAGGCAGCTCAGGCTGAGATCGTTTCACGCATTAAGGTCATGAGCGAGATGGACATTGCCGAGCGACGGGTTCCGCAGGATGGTCGAATGACATTCTCGTTTGGCGAGTCCAAGCGAGACCTTCGCGTGGCCAGCCTGCCGACCGTGTGGGGTGAAAAGCTGGTTCTCAGAATCCTGGACAGCCACACCACCAACATGTCTTTTGAGGAATTGGGGCTGCAGCCTGACAACTTGAAGTCCTACAAGACTGCGGTTACTAAGCCCTGGGGTATGACTTTGGTCACCGGCCCAACCGGTTCCGGAAAGACCACGACGCTTTACGCCAGCTTGTCTATGGTTTCTGGTCCTCAAGTCAATGTGATCACGATCGAAGACCCGATTGAATATCGCATGGATGGCATCAACCAGATGCAGGTGAATTCGAAGGCCGGTCTAACTTTTGCGACTGCTCTTCGATCGATGCTTCGTGCCGACCCAAACATCATGATGGTTGGTGAAATCCGTGACCGTGAGACCGCCCAAATTGCTGTCGAGGCTGCTTTGACTGGCCACTTAGTGCTTTCAACCTTGCACACCAACGATGCGCCGAGTGCTGTGACTCGATTGGTGGAATTGGGGGTCGAACCATTCTTGGTCGCGTCCTCACTGGACTGTGTGGTCGCGCAGCGCCTCGCTCGCAAGCTATGTGAGCAATGCAGACAGGCTCACGAACCATCGGTGGAACACTTAAAGATGGCTGGTTTCCCAGTGGCTAGCGCCAAAAAAGCTACATTCTTCAAACCGGGAGGATGCGAGCACTGCTCTCAAACTGGTTATCACGGTCGCCTCGCCATTCACGAAGTGATGCCGATAACTGAAGAAATTGAAGCTCTAATCCTTGACCGTGCCTCGAGCACCGAGATTGAAAAGGTCGCACTCGATCAGGGGATGACAACGCTTCGCGCGGACGGTTTTGCGAAAGCCGCCATGGGTTTCACCAGCATCGAAGAGGTTCTGAGGGTGGTCGCATGACTCGTGACAATAAGCAACTTGTGGTCGATAACAAGGTAACCAAGGCTCTAACGTCCTTAGCAGAGAAGCGCGCTTCGGACCTTCACGTAATCTCCGATTCGATTCCGAGAATCCGAATTGACGGTCGTTTGCAAGATCTGCCTGACTCAGAGTTTTGGTCACGTGAAGAAGTGGACGAATTGATTCATTCTTTGCTTAGCGCCGACCAGCTGGAGCGTTTTGAACGAAGTCTGGAGCTAGATTTTTCTTTCACTTTGCCGAACCTTGCGCGTTTTCGCGTCAACCTCTACAAACAGCAGGGTTTGCTCGGAGCGGCATTCCGGGTAATTCCAAAAGAGATTCCTTCGCTGCAGGTTCTTGGTGTCTCAGATGTCGTCACTGCCTTCACTCAATTGCCGAGAGGTTTGGTTTTGGTTACCGGCCCTACCGGTTCAGGAAAATCGACGACCCTAGCCTCAATGATTGAGTTGATCAACGCCTCGCGAGCAGTCCACATCATGACCGTCGAGGACCCGATTGAATTTACTCACGAACCTAAACTCGCAATGGTCAACCAGCGCGAGGTTGGCAGCGACACGCTCAGCTTTGCCAGCGCACTAAGACACGTCCTCCGACAGGACCCTGATGTAATTCTGATTGGTGAGCTTCGAGACCATGCCACGATTTCGGCTGCTCTAACGGCAGCTGAAACAGGCCACCTGGTTTTTGCCACCCTTCACACTCAGGACGCGCCGCAGACGATTGACCGAATTGTCGATGTGTTTCCCGCTGACCAACAAGAGCAGGTGCGCATTCAGTTAGCAATGACGCTGAAGGGAATCGTGTCTCAGGTGCTTTTGCCGAGAGTGGACAAAGGCAGAGTGCTCGCCACTGAGATTTTGCTTGTCACTCCGGCAGTTGAGAACCTCATCCGTGAAAATAAGGTTTTCCAGATTCCTTCTGTTTTGGCATCTGGGCGCGCTCTCGGCATGAACTCTTTAGATCAAAGTCTTGCAAATTTGGTGCGAGACGGTTCTGTCGCAGTCAAGTCTGCATACGACGTGGCTCGTGATCGTGATGAACTTACGAGACTTCTCGGCTTCGAAAAAGGGTCCTTTAACCCTGGTGACATGGGCATAAGTGGCGGAATCGTGTCAAAGTCGAGAGGAGGGATCTAATGGCGCCCGTAGTTGAATTTAGTTACCTTGCTCGCAACGTGAGGGGCAGAACCGAAAAGGGTTCGATGGCGGCAGAGTCTAAAGCCGTGGTCATGACAAAACTTCAGGCCAAGGGGCTTTCGCCTATTTCCATCAATGAAGGCGTTCAGTCTCCTACCTTAACGCGCTCGCTAACTCTGCCTACTTTTTCAAAAAGAGTCTCATCAAAAGATCTGGCGATCATGACTCGTCAAATGTCAACGATGGTTGCGGCTGGTCTGCCGCTCTCTAGGGCTTTGAGTATCTTGGAGGCACAGACCGAAAATAAGCGACTTGCAACAACGCTAAGTGATGTGCGACTCGATTTGCAGGCTGGTATGACTTTCTCGGGTGCTCTATTGCGCCGGGCAGAGATTTTTCCTGTTCTCATGACGAGTTTGGTGGAGGCTGGTGAAGCCGGTGGTTTTCTAGACAAATCGTTGGACTCGGTAGCAAAGACTTTTGAGAACGAAGCAAAACTACATACCTCGATCAAGTCGGCCATGACCTACCCGGTGGCCGTGCTCGCAATGGCAGTTATCGGTGTTTTTGCAATGCTTATCTTTATCGTTCCGATTTTTGAAAAGATGTTCGCCCAGCTTGGTGGAACATTGCCGGCACCCACCCAGATGTTGGTCACGCTTTCGCCAATTGCGGCCTGGGCCTCACCGTTCGTGATCGTATTCGGGTTTATCTTTGCCAGTTGGTGGACACGTAACAAAAATGCCACTTGGGTGCGAAAAATAGTCGACCCGATCAAACTCGGGATTCCAGTATTTGGTTCGCTAAATAAAAAGATTGCTCTGTCTCGGTTTGCCCGCACTTTTAGCAACATGATTGGTTCGGGTGTCCCGATTTTGCAGGCGCTCAGCGTGATTGGAAAAACCTCTGGCAACATCGTCATTGAAGAAGCGGTTATTCGGGTGCAAGATTCGGTGCGCCTAGGAACGACAGTTAGCCAACAAATGGCTAACGAAAAGGTCTTTCCAAACATGATCACGCAAATGATTTCGATCGGTGAATACTCGGGTTCCCTTGAGGTGATGCTTGCCAAGGTGGCAGATTCCTTCGATCAGGACATCGAGGCCACTACCGATCAACTCACATCACTCATCGAACCTTTGATGATTGCGTTCATTGGCCTAGTGATTGGTGGAATGGTCATCACCCTCTACTTACCGATCTTCAGTATCTACAACGTAATTAAATAGCAACGTAATTTTTTGAAAATATATTTTGATTTTGTTTCAACGAGCAAATCCTGAGAGTAGATTGAAAACATCGGAAGTAAAGACCTCCGAAAGATATGGGGAAAGAAATGAAAACGCAATTCATCCAGAAATTGGAAACTAAGTTCGGCGTTAAGCCAAAGTCAGACTCAGGGTTCTCTCTTATTGAACTTCTCGTAGTTGTCTTGATCATCGGCATTCTGTCTGCGATTGCGATTCCAATTTTCTTGGGCCAGCAAAATCAGGCTAAAGATGCTGCAGCTAAATCTGACCTAGCCAACGCAAAGGTTGCAATGATTTCATACTCGGTTTCAAACTCGGGTGCCTGGGCAACCGCAACTTCTCAGTTGACTTCGTTTGGTTTCGTTCAGTCTGACGGTGTCACAGCAGTAACCATCGACTCTGCACCACCTGCTGGCGCTGCATTCTGCATCTCGGCTGTTTCGGGCGCTAACAACACCTTCCACATTCAGGACACTGGCGGCGTAGCCACTGGACCATGTCTATAAGCTGAACGGTCAAACAATGGTTGGGGTTCTGCCTTAGGTGGGGCCCCAAACTTGTTTTTTAGGGGGTGTTGGTGTGGTTGCAAGAACCAATTTATCAAAGAGCGAAGCTGGGTTCAGCTTGGTTGAAATTGTTGTGGCGATTTTTATTCTTGCCGTTCTTTCCCTTGCTCTCATTCCGGCATTAGTAGTAGGTGTTCAACAAGCGAAGAACAATGCGGTTATAGCTGCGGCAACCGAGATGCTCACCTCAAGACTCGACGATTCGCGAGGTCAGGCCTCGAGTTGCCAGGCGATAACGTCGTTCGCGGCTAGCACCGTTGCCGATCAAGTTGAGTCTCACGGTGTCTCGCTGCACCTAACCCAGGTTTTGGGAGGTTGCCCTTCCAGCTACCCCGGCACGGTCACGTACACCGTCACCGTGACCCGACAAGACACTGGAGCGGTGCTGGCAACTGCTTCGACACTCATCTACTTATCGAGCGCATCATGATCGCCCGCCTTCGAAGCGAACAGGGTTTAGGCCTTGTCGAATTTATTATTTATGCCGCTCTCACGCTCACGATATTGAGTGCTTTGGGTGGTGTCGTCATCTCGATGGTGAGTGTGCAGAACCAGGTTATGGATAGCGCCAACGCTGCAGAGCAGGCTCAACTGATTTCTAGGAGCGTCAACTCGGGTGTCCGTAACGCCACCGCGGTTGACCTTCAAACAGTTAACTCGGTAGACCAAATTCTTAGGGTCCGAACTGCCTCAGGCGCGAGCACAGCAGTTTGGTCATGTCAGGCATGGTATTTCAGTTCAGTCAGCAAGTCTCTTCGCATGAAAACCTCTGCAACGGCGATTGCCAACCCGACTCAGCAGGACCTGGATGGTTGGACTTTGCTTGCCTCTGGTGTGACAGCTCCGCAGGGCCAACAAATTTTTCTGATGAGTGGCTCGAAGCTTAGCCTCGTTTTTGCCGAGCAAAAAGCTAAGGAAACCCCGATCATCATTAGGACTTCTGTCTCTCAGCGAGGCGGAGTGAGGATCAGTGCGCCATGTTTTTGATGCCAACTAAAGCAACCGGAGCTAAAGCGTCAGGGGATACGCAGAGCGGTTCAGCTTTGCTGATTGTGGTCGGTGTAATGGCGCTTGGATTACTTATTTCAGTGCTCTTGGCATCCTCGCTAACGGCTACCTTCACCTATAGTTCTACCTCGAAGGCTGGAATTCAAGCGCAAGCCGCAGCCGAGAGTGGAGTGGCAGCGGCATTGGTTGGTTTGAACACCACAGGAAGTTGTTCAAGTGCCGGCGGTGTTTATGTGGGCAGCGGAACGCCAAGCTATCGGGCGACCATCTGGCGTTCGATGGATGGTGCAACTTGGGTGAAAGCCTGCCCTGATCTGGTTACTACCCAAGTTCGCATTATTTCGACTGGTTACGCCCAGGGTGCAGCTGTTGGCTCGGCTAACAGTCAGAATCAGAGAATCGTAGAAGCCACCTATAGTTTTGGCACCGGCGGCAGTGGTGGCAATTCACCAGGTGCTGCGATGTATGTCTACGCTGCGGGAAACCTGGACACCTATCAAATCAACTCTTCTGGCGTAATAGCCAGTGACGTAGCGGTCACAACAGGTGATTTTTCTTGCACTGGACCGACCCTTATTCAAGGAACTGTTCTAGTCGGACAAGGCGTAGCGAATCTGACAAACAACTGCACGATCTATAACTCATTGATCGCCAGCGGTGCGATCAATATGACCTCGAATTCGCAGATTCACGGTGATGCAACTTCCTCCGGTGCTGGTGTGACTATTTCGAACGTCACTGACACCATTGGTGGAAACGTTTATGCAAATGGCCCGGTCAGCACAAATGGTGCAATCGTGGGTAGCGTAGAAGCGGTCGGTGCGGTCACCTTGGTGCAAGGTAGCTCCGTGGGCGGAAGCATCAAGGCGGGCGGAGTAGTTTCAATCTCCAGCAGCGTCGGTGGCTCGGTTACAACCCCCGAAGATCTAACCTTTGTGGCCACCGGAAGTGTTTCGGGCTCGATCACTATTGGTGGCACCTTAACCTACGGCAAGTTGACCAATGCTGCTGCGGCTGCTGCTCTAACCAGTCAGGGCAAAGTCTCCGGAACAATCCTCTTTGGACAAACAGGTATTCCGGTACCGGTTCCAAAGGCTGCGCCAATGTTGCCACCATGGGTTGACCTCAGCTACAACTATGCGAGTTGGCAGGCGAACGGTTTTGGCACACAACTCACCTGGCCGGTGTCATTAGGCTGCCGAATCGGCGATGCAAGCAGCACAACACCATCTGGTGTGCTTTATCCGTGGTACCAGCAACTAAAGAATCTGTCATCCCCAACAGTTATAGACGCCCGCGGATGTGCGTCAGTCTCCGGAAACATCGCATTGAGCTTGAAGACCGATGTGGCATTTATTGGCACGAACTTTGACTTCGATTCGATCAATCTGACTTCGGGTGATGCGGCAATTCACAAAATTTGGTTTATCGTGCCTGATGCTCAACCAACCGTAGCTGGTCCTCAGTGCACCAAAAAGGGTGGCAACTTTGTTGTGAACACCACTTCTTCGGTTAGCACCAATGTGGATGCATTTGTTTATGCTCCGTGTTCCATCGCAATCAACAATGGCACGACCTGGACTGGGCAGCTTTATTCGGGCGATATGGTGGGCGGCGGTGGCACGCGTGTGTTGAACTACGTTCCACTTGGGGTTCCAGGAACAAGCATTGGCGGTGGCCCAATTACGCCAACCGTGGGTCAAGTTGGTGGCTTGATATTCGAGCGAAATCGAACGGATAACGGCGAATGATGCTCTTAGTTGACTTCATTGCCTCGGCTCTCGGGTTAGCTTTCGGCTCCTTCGCAAACGTTTTGATAATAAGACTCGGCCAATCTCATTCAAGTTTGCGAAATCCGAGCGCGTGCACGTCCTGCGGCAAGGAGATTCTCCGCCGAGATAATCTGCCAGTGGTTTCCTGGTTTTTACTTCGCGGGAGGTGTCGTTCATGCGGTGCTCGAATATCGGCGATGTATCCGATGGTGGAGTTGGTCACTGCATCGTTGTTCCTCGTCGTGGTTAACCTCCCTTTCGCTCGTCCACTGCTGGAGCCCTCAACGGTCGATGTCATTCCTGCTCTGCTGATGACTCTTGCAGTTTGGTGGCTTGCATGCGCAGGCGTAGCCCTCGCAGTTATTGATTTTCAAACCATGAGATTGCCCAATATTTTGGTTCTATCAGTAGCCATGGCCGGGCTTCTTGGTTTGGGTTGCGCGAGTATTCTTGCCCAAGAGCCAAACCTTCTACTTCGCTCGTTCCTGGGAGCGCTGGGCTCTTTGGCAATTTTTGGCGTTATTCATCTAATCTCTCCGCGAGGCATGGGCATGGGGGATGTCAAGCTTTCGGCAGCTTTAGGCATCTATTTGGGGTGGTTTGGTTGGGGAGCTTGGATCCTTGGTTTGCTTTTCGCGTTTCTGTTGGGTGCCGGCTACGGTGTAACCCTGCTTGTTATCAAAAAGGCCAAAAAAACACATCCAATAGCATTCGGTCCTTGGCTGATTATCGGTGCATTCTTTGGAATCATTTTCGGCAATCAAGTTTGGGACCTGTATCTTCAGTTTCTGCAACAGGCACTGGTTTAGTGGCGTAGGCTATCGATTGGGGAGGGTATTGTGACCAAGAGAATTGTCGGTTTGGACTTTGGCCGAAAGTCGATTCGTGCGGCGCAGTTGCGACTATCCGCAGGAAACGTTCCATGCATAGAGAAGCTCTATGAAATTGATGTCCCGGCCGGAATATCTGAGTATGGCGAAATAATTGATCGCACGGCAATGACTGCGTTGCTCACAAAATTGTGGCAAAAAGCCGAGTTTGAAACCCATCACGTGGTTATAGCCGCAGGTAGTTTGCACGTTTTTGCTCGAGAGATCGACGTCCCGCAAATGAGCATCCAGCGCATCCGTGAGTCATTGCCGTTCGTTCTCGATGGCGTTCTGCCCGTTCCGGCAGACCAGTTGTTTTTAGATTTTTATCCGTTTGAAGAAGGCGCAGAAGAAAACGGTCTTATTTTCCGTGGATTGGCAGTTGCTGCCGAGAAGTCTCACGTTGAGGCTCTCGTTAGTTGCCTGACGGCTGCCAAGCTTCGCCCTATGGCCGTGGACTTTGCTCCGTTTGCATTGCTCCGTTCAAGCCTCGAGAATGCGCACTCCGAAAAATTGAATATATATATCGATGTTGGTGGTGGTGCAACGTACTTTTTGATTGCAAAGGGTCAAATCCCACTTTTTGTTCGCATACTTCCTAATGGCGGCAATGACATCGATAGAGCTATGGCGGCATCACTTCGAATCACCGAGGAAGAGTCTGAGAGTCTTCGTCGGTTGGTTAGCCTGACATCTGAGGCAAAAGACGGCGCTGAGGTGCGAGCGGCTACCTTGGCTGCCCTGCAAGAGCTGTTGAGTAGTCTCTCTAGCACCATTGACTACTACGAACAATCTCACAAAGTTTCGCTCCGCCAAGGCTGCGAGGTAACACTTTCGGGTGGAGTCTCGAAACTGGCTGGAATCGATAAAATTCTTGCCGCCGCGCTAAATATGCCGGTCAAAATCAACGGCAAGATCAGAAACGCGAAAGCTTGTGAAGGGCTCAAGATTAAGGAAAGCGATGAGAGCAACTTCTTGCTCGCCATCGGTCTCGCGCTGGCGGAGGTAACCAATGCCTAGTTCACAAAATAAACTGCCTTTGGTCGGCCAGGTTGCCGTAGCGGACTTCTTGCCTCCGCGCATCAAAGAGTTGCACGATGGCCGACTTAATAGGCATAAGCTGGCCATTTCTACTCTCATTGTCACTGTGGTTTGTGCTGGCGCTCTTTGGGCAAGTGTGGCGGCCTTGGGCGTTGCTACAGATTCTTTGGTAGCCGAGCGAAAAGCCACCGAGAAAATTCAAGTTGCCCAATCGAGCTATTCCGACATCATCTCGCTAATGCATGAGTCGAGAATATTGGGCCTTGCTTACTACATTGCTTCAGAGCCTGAAGTCGACTGGCCAAAACTATTAGGTTTGATCTTGAAGCCGCTCAGTGGTGGCGCAAAAATCACTTCGATTGATCTCAGCGGCACATCTTCAGCTGGCGGTTCTGCGACCGCACCGCTTTCGGGTGGCGCAATCACCGTTACGGTAGACGTCGAACTCACCGGAAATACCTATGAAGCAGTCGAGTATTTCTTGCTGGATGCCCGTCAGTGGCCGGGTTATTCAAACGCTGAGGTCAAGGACATGCACAAAACTGCGACTGGTTATGTGGCAACTCTCGATGTTCACCTTGGGTTGGAAGCCCTAATTGAAGAAGCAAAGCACAGTGACGTTCTAAACGACAAGGCAGTCCGATGAAAGCTAAACAGATCTGGACCGCAGGCGCTTTCGTTCTAATGTTTGCTATCGCTGGGGGAACTGTTGGTCTAGGCGTGCTGCCCAACCTAGCTCAAGTTGGTGTTCTCGAATCCACTCGGGTTCAGGCCCGCGAAGATAACCTCTTGAAACTTTCTTATCTAGCTGACTTGAAGTTGAAGGCTGCGGATAAATCGGCGCTAATGGTTGCACTCGACAAGAAGCGACAGCTTGTGCCTACCAGATTGTCGAATGTTGAATTCATGGATGAGTTGAAGACAATCGCGGATCGTCGAAATGTTTCAGTCGAGAAATACAGCACAACTCGCCCTCAGGCGTTCTTGCCTCCGGCTCCGATCAAGGCAAACCCGACCTACACTCGGGCGATTAGCGAAATTGGCGCCAATGAGCTGTTCGTTTCAAATCTTTCATTCTCGCTTCAAGGCAAAATGGTTGACATTGTGCATGCTTTGGATGATTTGAGTGCCGGACCCCGCTATGTCTTGGTAACCCGAATAGTTGTTCCAAAGGCGGGAGGTCTCGGTGACGCCATAGTCACCGCCGACTTCACTGCCCAGATCTTTACGCTCTCATCGCAATAATTTAGAAAACTCCCCACTCGATGAGTGGGGAGTTTTTCATTTCAAGTAGGCCCCGTCGGGATCGACGCCCTGCTTCACTTCGTTCAGGCAGGGGCCCGGTCGGTTCGATCCACAACGCGAACTTAAAATAAAAAACACCCCGAAGGGTGTTTTTCATTTCAAGTAGGCCCCGTCGGGACGACGCCCTATTCACTTCGTGAACAGGGTCCCAGACGGTTCTCCACAAGACGACAACCAAAAACAAAACCCCACTCTTCGAGTGAGGTTTCATTTTTGGTAGGCCCCGTCGGGATCGAACCGACGACCCACGGATTAAAAGTCCGTTGCTCTAACCAACTGAGCTAGAGGCCCATACGTGCAAAAGCACGAAACTCTAGTTTAGCTTTGCTGACGGCGACTATTTGAAGAGTCGGGTTAATTCGATTGCTTTGTTGAAACGCGAGTAGCGAGTTTCATCAAACGGCGCGGGCGTGAATTCTCGATCAAGGCTGAACACGTCGCGCAAGGCATCGAAATCTATCCAAATGCCAGCACCGAGTCCGGCGAGCATAGCTGCGCCCATGCCAGTGGCCGCCAAGTTCTCGCCACGGAGCACCGGGATGCCTAGGCAATCGGCTTGAGTTTGCAATAGGAGATTGCTGGCAGCGGCACCGCCGTCAACGCGCAGAGACCTCAGGCCCTGGCCGGCGTCCTTCACGATTGCGTCGACTACCCCGCGGACCTGGAAGGCGAGAGCCTCGAGGGTCGCACGTGCGAGGTGAGCCTTTGTGGTGCCTCGCGTAAGGCCGAAAATAGTTCCGCGGGCCTCTGGGTCCCACTGTGGCGCACCAAGACCGGTTAGTGAGGGCACAAAAACCACGCCACCTGAATCTTCAACAGATTCCGCAAGCGGGTTGATTTCTGGTGAGCTATCTATCACCTGAAGACCATCACGCAGCCACTGGACGGCCGAGCCAGCCACGAAGACAGAACCTTCTAGTGCATAGGTCAAAGCGCCATCGGGCGTCTGCCACGCGATCGTGGTGAGCAGACCATGGGTGCTTGCCACTCGCTTTGAGCCGGTGTTCTGCAAGATGAATGCGCCGGTGCCATACGTGCACTTATTGTCACCAACTTCAAAGCCGGCCTGCCCAAATAGTGCCGCCTGCTGATCACCAGCCATACCGGTAATTGGCGCCTTGATCCCGAGGAAGTGCAAGGCTGACGTTTCGGCGAGTTTGCCATAATTTGGAACAATCGTTGGTAGCGCCGATGCCGGGACATCGAATATCTCGAGGAGTTCCGAGTCCCATTCGCCATTGTTGATGTTCATCAACTGCGTACGCGAAGCGTTCGATGCATCCGTGATGTGACTTGCGCCGCCCGAGAGGCGGGCAACCAAGTAAGAATCGATCGTGCCGATGGCAAGTTTGCCGGCAACGATTTGTGCCCAAATCTCCGGTTCGTTCTGCGAAATCCAGAGCAACTTGCTTGACGAGAAATACGGGTCCAAACCAAGACCGGTTTTTTCGCGGACCAGCTCTTCGAGTCCCTGTTGTCGCAGAGCGCTAACTAGCTCTGCAGTTCGTCGATCCTGCCAGACGATCGCTCGGCGCGGGGATTCGAGGGTCTCCCGATTCCAGAGAGCCACGGTTTCGCGTTGATTTGTTATGCCAATTGCGCGAATCTCGGCGGTGGGCGAGGCCTCAATAGCCTTCGTCGCTGAAGCCAAGACCGCTTGCCAAATCTGCTCTGGTTCGTGTTCGACCCATCCAGGATTTGGGAAATATTGTTCGAACTCTTGATAACCCTTGGCGATTAAATTGCCGCGGTCATCGACAAGCAAACAGGTCACGCCGGTTGTCCCAGCATCAATGGCAAGAATGGTCACACGCTGAGGCTATCAAAAGGAATAGAGTGGCACTATCAACCGGTTTGGATAATCATGCGCACCCCAGTGAAAGACCTCTCTTCGCAGCATTTTGATGTGGCGATTATTGGTGGCGGAATCAACGGTGCGGTGACCGCAGCATCGCTTTCGGCAGCGGGTCTGCGAGTCCTTTTGGTCGATAAAGGCGACTTCGCAGGGTTCACCAGCCAAGAGTCCAGCAATATGGTTTGGGGCGGCATCAAGTACCTTCAGAGTCTCGAATTCGAGTTGGTTTATAAGTTATGCGTCTCACGTGCGCGATTGATGAAAAATTATCCGACCCGCATTAGGTCAATCGGATTCTTCGCCGCCATTGGTCCAAACTCTCCTGCCGATGAGGCGCTGACTTTTCTCGGTGCGCTGGCCTATTGGTTCATCGGCAAATTCACGACTCCGGCTCCGCGTTTATTCAATAAGCTTCAAGCCGCTAAGTACGAGCCATCTCTGGCCGGAACCGATGCCTCAGCCGCAGTGCAATACTTCGATGGTTTGCTGTTCGACAACGATGCACGTTTCGTCTGGGATTTCATTCAGCGAGCCGAGGCTACGGGTGCAACCGTTCGAAACTACACAAAACTCGCCATGGCTAGTCACGAGGGTGACCGGTGGTCAATGACTCTGGCTGACCAAAGCTCGGGGGAGACTGCTACGGTCACCGCCACGGCCGTGGTGAATGCAGCGGGTCCCTATGCCGACGGTTTGAACGAGCTGATTGGTAACCGCACCGAATCGCACCTAGCTTTTTCAAAGGGCATCCACCTAGTAGTTCGCAAATTGACCAAGGATGACCGCGTTCTAGCCTTCTGGGATGAAGAAGAGCGCCTGTTCTATGTGATTCCGATGCACGATCGAAGCGTGATCGGCACCACCGACACTCGAGTTGGTCAGCCGGAGACCGAGGTTACCGCCGAAGATCGAGATTTTGTCTTGCGTCAGATCAATCGTTCGATGAAGCTGGCCAAACCGCTCACCACGGATGACATCATCGCTGAACGCTGTGGAGTTCGGCCGCTAGTGATTAGCAATCCGAGACAGAGCAAAAAGAGTGCCGAAATTGATTGGCACAAGCTCTCTCGCAAACATGCAATCGAAGCTGACAGGGCGCGCAAGGTCGTCACAATTTTTGGTGGAAAACTCACCGATTGCCTCAATGTTGGCGAAGAAATGCGTCGTGAGATGGCAGATCTGGGTTTCAAACTAAAGAACGAGCTGTGGTTTGGTGAAGACCACCGAGTCGGGGCAATTCAAGTTGGCAAACTTCTCGAGGCCAAGGTCAAGGACCCGGAGGTTCGCGCCAGGATCGCGGAGGGTCTATGGAGGCGCCACGGCTCGAAGGCAAACGACATCATTCTGGGCTGGACAGGCTCGGATGTTGCCGAGGTGTTTGAAGGCCTCGGCTTCACCGCCGGAGAGTTGCGACACATCGCCCGCAGCGAGCACGTGGTGACGGCGCGCGACCTTCTGCGCCGCAGAACGCCAATTGCGCTGGTTCGAAGCGAGGCAGAAATCGAACGTAACCAAACTCTTCAGGGAATCCTGACCGAGTTTGGGCTGGCATAATCGAAGAATGCCTAATCTGCCTACCGAGCTCCGCCCGATCGAAGAGTTGCGCGAGCGTCACAGCTCGAAGTGGCGCCGATTCAACCGCGACGTTTTGCCAATGCACGTCGCCGAGATGGATTACGAGATTGCGCCGGGCATCAAGTCGTTGATCATTGACTTCACCACCCGATCTGACCTTGGCTACCTCGGCCCGATTCCTGAACTCGGTGAGGCCTTCGCAGGCTTCGCAAAGCGCCACTGGAACTGGTCTGTCGAGCCAACCGATGTTCGCCTTGCCACCGACGTAGGCGTCGGCGCCGTTGAGATTCTGCGCGCTGCCGGTGTCGCTGGCGACAAGGTGGTCATCAACACTCCGGTTTATCACGCGTTCTTCGACTGGATCGCCGAAGTTGGCATGACGCCGGTTGATGCGCCACTCATCCGTGAAAAAGTCGGTGGACCGACCGAGGAAGACCCGGACACCTTTGAGAAGCCGGTAACCCTATGGCGTTTGGACCTAGCGGCCATCGAGAAGGCTTTTAAAGCTGGCGCCAAGTTCTTCCTGATGTGCAACCCGCAGAACCCGGTTGGCCGCATGCACACTCGTGACGAGTTGCGCGCTGTTGCCGAACTCGCTGCCAAGTATGACGTGCTAGTTATAAGCGATGAAATTCACGCACCGATGGCTTACCCGGGGGAGACCTTCACCCCATACTTGGCCGTATCAGACGAAGCGAAGCAGACCGGTGTGACCGTGACTGCAGCTAGCAAAACTTTCAACCTAGCTGGCTTAAAGGCCTCAATAATCGTGACCCAGAGTGACGAGGTTCGCGCGAAGCTCGCCAAGCTGCCAGAGGCGCTGCACTGGCGCTCGTCGCTAATCGGTGCATTCGCTATGGCTGAAGCCTACGAAAATGGCGATGCCTGGCTCAAGGGCACCATGATGACCCTCGCCGATTCTCGCAAATTGCTTGCCGCCGAGATCGCCGCGAAGTTGCCGACCGTTGACTTCCACCTGCCTGAAAACGGCTACTTGGCCTGGCTGGACCTAAGTTCGTTGAACCTAGGCGACAAGCCGGCGGCGCTACTTTTGACTAAGGAAAAGGTTTCATTCGTGCCAGGCGATGAACACGGCGAGGCCTATGGGCAGTTCGTTCGAATCAACTTTGCCTGTCGTCCGGCAAGCATCCGAGCAGCAATCGACAAGATTGCTAACCAGGCTGCAAAGGCTGCCCGCAAATAATCGCTGATTTAAAGAAAAAGCCCACCGAAACGAATCGGTGGGCTTTTTCGTTGCGCCGGTGAAAACTAAGCTTCGAGCGCTTGCTTGAGGTCGTGAATCAAGTCATCCGCGTGTTCAAGACCAACTGAGAGACGCATTAGGTTCTCGGTGATGCCCATGGCCGCCTGAACCTCTGGTGAAAGGCGACGGTGGGTGGTCGAAGCTGGGTGGGTTATCAAAGACTTGCTGTCACCAAGGTTGTTCGAAATGTCGATGACCTTGAGTGCGTTCATGAACTTGAAAGTCGCAGCCTTATCGCCATCGATTGCGAAGGCAACGGTCGAGCCGCCACCACCCATCTGCTTCTTCGCTAGGGAATAGCCCTTGTGCGACTTCAGCAGCGGGTATGAAACCAACTTGATGCCCTTTTGCTTGGCCAAGAATTCGGCAACCTTCAGGGCGCTCTCATTCATGCGCTCAACACGCATGGTCATGGTCTCAAGTGACTTCAAAAGCACCCAAGCGTTGAAAGCGCTCATCGACGGGCCGGTGTGACGCGCGAATGGCATGACCTTGGTCTTGATGTATTCACGAGAACCAAGGATGGCTCCGCCGAGAACGCGGCCCTGGCCATCGATGTGCTTTGTGGCCGAGTACATGACGACGTCAGCACCCAACTCAAGCGGCTTCTGCATGACCGGCGAGGCCATCACGTTGTCGACGATAACGGTCGCGCCAACCTTGTGTGCGAGCTTGCTGACCATGGCAATGTCGACAATTTCCATCAGTGGGTTAGATGGTGACTCGATAAAGACCACCTGGGTTGGCTTGCTGAGGGCAGCCGCCCAGTCCTTCTCGTCGGTTCCCTCGACAAGCTCGAAGGTGACGCCCCATGAAGGCAGAATTTCGGTGAGTACTACGTAGCAAGAGCTGAACATCGATGCAGAGGCAACCACGTGGTCGCCCTGCTTCACCAGGCAGGCAACCGAAGCGAACATTGCCGACATTCCAGAGCTGGTTGCGAAGCAAGCCTCGGCGCCTTCGATGGCAGCCAGGCGGTCTTCAAACATGGCAACGGTTGGGTTTGAGAAACGGCTGTAAAGGTGGTGCTCGGTCTCTTCCTTAAAAGACGATTCGGCCTGTTCGGCCGAGTCATAGGTGAAGCCTGAGTTTAGATAGAGAGCCTCGCCAGTCTCGCCGAAACCGCTGCGAGCTAGGCCGCCACGAACGGCAACCGTATCAGTGTGCAGATCCCAATCCGGCAGCTGTGCTTCGGCTGAATCTGAATATCCCCATGGGCGAGTTCTCTTGGTCATTACTCGATTATATCGGCAGTGCGCACTTTTCGGCTCGGCCATTCAACCAACAGCATTGCGGCAATCATGATGACACCGCCAAGGATGGTCCTAAACTCCAACACCTCTTGACCGACGGCAACCGAAATCGCGGCTGCAAAAACGACCTCGCTGGTCAGGATGATCGCCACGCGCGAAGCATCCATGTGGCTCTGTGCCCAGGTTTGAACAAAGAATGCCACGGCGGTCGAGAACACTGCGGTGAACAAGATGGCGAACCAACCTTCGAAGTCACCAGGCATTTGAATGCCATCGCCAACCGCTCCGACCCAGCTAACCACTGAGGTGACGCCGAGTTGAACTACCGTCAGGGCATAGGTGTTGAGGCCCTTGCTCCAGGCGCCGAGGCCGACGATGTGGGCGGCAAAAAGCAAAGCACAGAGCATCACCCATAGTTGACCGACCTCGATGGTTACGCCAGTGATTGAAATCAAGGCCAAGCCGAGGGTGGCCAAGGCAACGCCCCAAATCACCTTCGCACCAGCCTTTTGACCGAGGATTAGCCAGCCGAGAATTGGCGTGAGCACCACATAAAGACCCGTAATGAAACCGGTGATTGCCGCGGTGGTCATCGAAAGGCCAATGGTCTGAGTGATGTAACCGCCGCTGAGCAAAAGCCCAAGGATGATGCCCTTCTTCAAGAGCTCGCGATCGATGGCTTTTAAAACCTGCGGGCGAGCGGCGATCATGATCAAAGTTGCAATCGTGAAACGAACTGCCAAGAAGTCATAAAGCGGTTGTCGCTCGATAGCGTCCTTCATCAAGACGAAGGCGGCACCCCAAACAACGGCCACCGAGAGCAGGGCAATCGCGGCCCAATAGTTGCGTTTCATCCCGCCAGTCTAACCAGCGATAGTCTCGTGCTGGTCGTGGTCGATTGCCTATCTTTTGCCGGTCGCGACCGATTTAGCCATCGATGGAAAAACCAGGCCGTGCATCGGCCAAACTGACCACCAATATGCGTGGCCCAGGAGACCCTTTGGTGCGTAAATTGCTCGCTGAGTTACCGTGCTACCGCCATCTGGCTTTGGTGTGACCTTGAACTCGAGCCAGGCCAGGCCGGGCATTCTCATCTCGGCTCGCAAGCGAAGCAGTGTCGGCCGTTCAAGCGCTTCAACTCGCCAGAAATCAAGCGCGTCGCCAACAAGCAAAGTGTTTGGGTCACGTCTACCACGACGAAGACCGGCCCCGCCGACCAGCTTGTCGGCCAAACCGCGAAGTCGCCAGGCCCAGGTCGCGGTCGAGTAGCCGTTGTCGCCACCGATTGCTTCAATGCGCGCCCAAACGGTCTCGGCAGAATCGCTTGACTCGACCACTCGAACGTCCTCATAAAGAGTTCCACCAGCCCAGTTTGGGTCCGTTGGTAGCGGTTCCGAAGGTGAGCCCGGGAACGAAGCGTTAGACCATCGGGTCTCAACCCGAGCATCCTTGATTTTGGTCAGAGCTAGTTGAACTGCCTTCGTGAATGGGGTCAACCCGCCCGGTGGGTCAGGAATCAGGCGTCGGATCGCGTCATCGCCGACGACAACCTCGTTTTTCAGGCTGGCAACCAGGCGACGCGCCAGCGTGTAAGGCACCGGTGTGACCAGCCCCACCCATCCGCTTGAAAGTCGCGGGGTTAGCACCGGCACCGGGATGATGATGCGTTTCCGAAGCCCGGCAGCCTCGGCGTATTTCTCCATCATTTGCTTATAGGTGTAAATTTCTGGGCCGCCGATATCAAAAGCGCCGGTGATGCTCGGGTCGATGGCGGCCGCGCCAACCAGATAGCGCAGAACGTCTCGAACTGCGATCGGCTGTATGCGAACCTGAACCCATTTAGGCACGGTCATGATCGGCAGACGCTCGGTAAGGTAACGCAGCATTTCAAAGGATGCCGAACCGGAACCGATAACTACGGCCGCACGGAGTTCAATAGTTGGAATGCCAGAGGCTCGCAGGATTTCGCCGGTGTCCGCGCGCGATTGCATGTGTGGAGAAAGTTCTTCGCTCGGCGCGATGATTCCGCCCAGATAAACGATTCGACCTACCCCGGCAGCCTTGGCGCATTTGACAAAGTGTTCGGCCAGTTGGCGTTCTTTAGTTTCGAAATCATTCTTCGACATCAAGGCGTGCAGCAAATAGTAGGCGACATCAACGCCCTGCATGGCTTGAGTTAGGGCGTATTCATCGTTGGCGTCACCCTCGGCGACTGCCACTTTATTGATCCATGGATGATCTTTGAGGCGCTCGGGATTGCGAGCCAAAACGCGAACGCGATAGCCGTGGTTTAGGAGTTCGACGACCAGACGGCCGCCGATGTACCCAGTGGCTCCGGTCACCAGGCAGAGGGCTGGGATTCCGGCTCGCGACTTCAGAACCGGAAGACCCACACTCAGCAAATCGCTCATGTGTTCTTCAAGAACCGTGAGGCCAATATTGTTCCCAAACTAGTTGGCAGGCGGACCGGGTGTGTAAGTCTCCACTGAAACGATTCGACGCTTTATGCCAGCCTTTTCTCGGGTCATGTGGATTACCGTCATGTCGCCAGGAGCCAGGGCTAGCGTTGCTTGCAGGGTGGCTGCCTGAGCCGCGTTGCCGTAACCAGCGATCGCGTCAACGATAGTTGGCAGCGCCGGTCGGTGGGTGCAAAGCACTACCGATCGCCCATCTTCAACCAGGTCGTGGACCACTTTTTCGGTTCGCTGCGGGCCGTTGGCGTTTCCGAGTTCGCTCAGTTGAGAACGTTCGATGAGTTTGATCTTGCGACGCTTGGCATAGGGCGCGAGCGTGGTCTTGCAGCGCACCCAAGTGCTGGTCACCAGACGCTGCGGGGCGAACGCGCCAATAAGTGGAACAAGTGCATTTGCTTGCAGCGAGCCGGCTGGTAACAGCGGGCGGTGACCATCATCCAGGCCCTTGCCGCCTTTCCAGTCAGAGCGCGGAGTTGCCTTGGCGTGACGCAGAATAATCACCGGTTTGGTGCGAAGTGACTTCTGAACATAAAGTGCCATCACTTCATCCAAGATTTGCTGGTCGAATTCATAGGTCAGAACTCTTCTGGCATCCTCAGGAGTCTTCCAGGTGACCTCGGCGACCTCTTCGCTCGGCTCAAACTTCGACTTAGCCAAGACGCTGTCGCTAACGCGAGCAGCCCAATAGTGCACTTCCTTTGGCAGATTATCGCCAACCGTGTAGCGCACGACCTTCAGGCGCACACCAAGCTTGATCTTGAGGCCTGTTTCTTCACGAATCTCACGAACCGCCGTCTCTGGCAGGCATTCGCCCGGGTCTTGCTTGCCCTTCGGGAAGCTCCAGTCGTCATAGCGCGCGCGATGAATAACCGCTACTAGAAGTTGACCCGAAACCTCGCGCCAGAGAACTGCTCCTGCTGCATAAATCGTCATGCCTGGCGAGAGTTTCGTTTGGCATAGACATCGGCCATGGTCTTGTCCTGGACGTCGATCAGTGGCTTGCCGTTTTCGTCATACTGGTGGCGAGTCCAGGCTCCATCCGAGCCAAGGTGCCAGGTCGCGGCCTGGTCAGACATCGCCAGTTCAAACAGCGCATTCATTTCACGGATGTGGTCTGGCTGCGAAAGACGAACCAGTGCCTCCACGCGACGGTCTAGGTTTCGGTGCATCATGTCGGCAGAACCGATGAACACGGCAGGGTCACCGCCGCCGGCGAAAGCGAAGATGCGTGAGTGCTCGAGGTAGCGACCAAGAACCGAGCGAACCCGAATGTTTTCGCTGAGGCCAGTAACTCCTGGCTTCAGTGCACACATGCCGCGAACCAAAACGTCAACGGCCACGCCGGCATTCGATGCCCGGTAGAGCGAGTCGATGATCTGCTCGTCGACCAATGAGTTCATCTTCAAGCTGATGTGTGCCGGCTTGCCCTCGCGCTTGAATTCGATCTCGCGATCGATGCGCTCGGTTAGACCTTCTCGAACGCCGTTTGGTGAAACCAAAAGCGTCTTGAAGGTTGCCTCAGGCGCATAGCCAGATAGCTGGTTAAACAGCTTGGTTAGGTCTTCGCCGACGGACTCGCGTGAGGTCAGGATTCCATAGTCCTCATAGAAGCGCGCTGTCTTCGGGTTGTAGTTTCCGGTGCCGATGTGGCAATAGCGTCGTAGTTGGTTGCCTTCCTGGCGAATCACAAGGGCAAGTTTGCAGTGGGTCTTGAGCCCGACGATTCCATAAACAACGTGAACACCGGCTTGCTCGAGCTTGCGAGCCCAGGCGATGTTGTTCTGCTCATCGAATCGGGCCTTAATCTCAACCAGCGCAAGCACCTGCTTGCCGGCTTCCGCGGCAGCGATCAACGCATCCACGATCGGTGAATCACCCGAGGTGCGATAAAGGGTTTGCTTGATCGCAAGCACCTTAGGGTCGGCTGCCGCCTCTTCAACGAAAGCCTGAACGCTGGTTGCAAAAGATTCGTATGGGTGGTGCAGCAAGATGTCACGCTGACGCATGGCGTTGAAGATGCTGATGGTGTCGTCTTCAACCGGCTTCAAGAAGCGGTTAGTGATCACCTGGTGCGGCGGAAAGTGGAGCTCAGGTCGTTTGATGCCGCTGATCTCAAAGAGGCCGGTGAGGTCAAGTGGCGAAGGCAAGTGATAAACATCTTCTTCGTTGATGTCTAGCTCACGGATGAGAAGTTCGAGCACCTGGGGGTTGATGTTGTTGGCAACCTCTAGGCGAACCGGTGGGCCGAATCGGCGACGCAGAAGCTCCTTTTCAAGTGCAACGAGAAGGTTCTCGCCCTCGTCTTCGTCGACCTCAAGGTCTTCGTTGCGAGTGACGCGGAAGGTGTGGTGCTGAAGAACCTGCATGCCAGGGAAGAGCTGGCCGAGGAACTCGCCAATGATGTCTTCGAGGGGCACGAATCGAACATCCTGAACGCCGGTGTTGCCCGGGATTCGCACGAAGCGAGGCAAAAGTGGCGGCACCTTGACGCGAGCGAAGTGCTCTTTGCCAGAGGTGTTATTGCGAATGACAACAGCCAGGTTGAGTGAAAGACCAGAAATGTATGGGAACGGGTGTGCCGGGTCGACCGCTAGCGGGGTTAGGACTGGGAAGATTTGGTTCTGGAAGTATTCGCCGAGAGATGTCTTCTCGGATTCTTCAAGCGCCGACCAGCGGACAATCTTAATGCCCTTTTCTTTGAGCTGAGGCTTGATGTCATCGATAAAAACCTTGGCGTGACGCTCTTGAAGACGGTGAGCCTCCTGGCTGATCTGCGAAAGCACATCCTGAGGGGCAAGGCCAGAGGCTGAGGTGATGGCCAAACCGGTGGCAATTCGGCGCTTTAGACCGGCAACGCGCACCATGAAGAACTCATCCAGGTTTGAGGCGAAAATCGCCAAGAAGTTCACGCGCTCTAGAAGGTAAAGGTTTGGGTCTTCGGCCATCTCAAGCACGCGCTGGTTGAAGGCCAGCCAGCTGAGTTCGCGATCTAAGAAGCGGTCAGCGTCAAAGTTGTCTGCCGATTGGGGCAGGTTGATGGCCATGGTTTCTTCTGAAGACATACATGCAATCTTGGCACGGCTAGGTTGCCAACCGGTAAACCTTTGGCGAAGTGACTAGAAGCTAGCGTCGCTAAATTCGTGTTCAGGTTCGGTGTTGAAGCGGTAGCCCACGTTGCGAACGGTGCCAATCAGCGAATCGAGTTCTTCGAGCTTGGCGCGAAGGCGACGGATGTGCACATCGACGGTGCGGGTGCCACCAAAGTAGTCGTAACCCCAGACTTCGCTTAGCAGTTGTTCGCGAGTGAATACGCGGCCGGGGTGCTGGGCCAAGAAGCGCAGAAGTTCGAATTCTTTATAGGTTAGGTCAAGAGTGCGACCACTGACCTTGGCCGAGTAGCTGGCCTCGTCGATAACCACACCAGATGCGTGAATTTTCTCTGAGCGCTCGGCTTCGACGTTTCGGGTTAGCGCCAGTCGAATGCGGGCGTCGATCTCTGCCGGCCCAGCATTTTCAAGGATGATGTCGGCCGCTTTCCATTCGCCATTGATGGCAGCGAGGCCGCCCTCGGTGACGATGACAATCAGGGGCGCCGAAAGGCCGGTGGTGTGCAAGATTTTGGCGAGCGATTTCGCGCCGGCTAGGTCGCGGCGTGCATCCAAGAAAATGAGGTCTGCGGCTGGGGCATTGACCAGGCTTGCTGGTTCGGCCGGAATCTGACGAACTCGGTGGCTCAAGAGGCCGAGCGCAGGCATGACTTGTTGTTCTGCAGAAGCAGCAAGAACAAGAAGTTGCGCCATTTTCTCTCCAAATCGCTTGCTTAAGTCTAACCGTTGAAAACCCAAGCGCTACCGCTGATTTCTGGGCAGCATGAGGCATGATTGAAAGGTGAGCAAGAGTTGGGTCAGAGTCGTCATCATCTGGGTAGTGGTGGCGGTTTTTGCGCTCGCCGCAATCCAAAATTTTGAATCAGAGCAGGCTTTTGTCTGGTTCGGCGCAATCCTTGCCGGTTCAATCGCCTCGGTCTCAATCGCACACCTCGTGAAAGCTGCCCCGGCCGGCTTCGTCCGTGAGCTTATTTATGCTGGTGGCGGAAGTTATCTGATTCTTGCCCTGGCAAGTCTTTTCGTTTTCTTGAAGGGCTAAACTTTAAACATGTTGCTAGCACTAGAAATCTTCTTCACTGGCCTTTTGGTCTTGGCTGGCCTCGCTATCGCGGGTGTCTCGGCACTAGTCCTTTACAAGCTATTCAAGGGTCAGAAATAGTTGTTCGTTTTCCCCGAGGGTCTGCCGCTTGAGCTAACCCCATTCGCTTTCCTTGTCGGAAAGTGGGAGGGCACCGGCGTCATTAGCTTCAAAACCAATGACTCGGATGAAGCTCCGACCGATCACGAATTCAAACAGCGCGTCGAGTTTGCTCACGACGGCAGCAACGCAATCACCTATGTTTCTTCGGTCGAACTTATCGGCGAACCAGGCATCGCTCTTCCTAGCGAAATTGGCTACTGGCGACTTGCCCGCAAGTCAGAACCGGCCGATCATGGGCCAGGTCTCTTGCCAGGCACAGGCGAACCAAGCCTAAAGACTCACGAAGACCTCGAAGAACTGCGCAATAAAGAGGGTGGCTTCGACATTCAGGTTTCGACCTTGCACCCGGGCGGCGTCGCCGAGCTTTACAACGGCAAGATCAAGGGCGCACGAATCGACCTAGCTTCGGTTTCTGGAGCAGCTTTCGAAACCGCAAAGACCTATCGTCACTCGACTCGCCTTTATGGCCTGGTCGAGAATGCATTGCTTTGGGTCTGGGAAATCGCGCTTCCGGGCGGCGAGCTTAAGCCACACGCATCAGCTCGCCTCGAACGAGTCGAATAATTATGGCTGGTGAGGTTAAGGGCAGTTTCGCAAACCCACTCATCGAACAACGCCAACTGGCCGAAGGCCTAGCCGCAGTCAATCTAGGGCCTCGCGGAATCATTACCGTGACCGGTCCAGACCGCCTCGACTGGCTCCACTCTCTGCTCAGTCAGAATTTGAAAAACCTTAAGCCTGGTCAAAGCGCCGAGGCTCTTTTGCTTGACCCGAACGGCCACATCGAGCAAGTCATCCACTTCTTAGATGATGGCGAAACCTCTTGGTTGATCGTTGAGTCTGAAGGGCGGGAATCGCTCCTCAAATGGCTCAGCAAAATGGTTTTCCGTATGAAGGTGGAACTCGCCGATCGCTCGGCGGACTTCACCGTAATCGGGCGCCTGGTTCGTGGCGAAAACGCCAAACCTGAGCTTGATCAAGCCGCGACCGCGAATGGCATCAGCCTGACCTGGGTAGACCCATGGCCCGGAGTCGTCACCGGGGGAGTGCGCTATTCGCGTGCATGGCCGGCAAAGTGGCCTTGGACCGAAACCTTGGTTGCCAACGAAGACGTTGCGGCAGTGTTCGAGGAATTCGAAACCGCCGGAACCATGGCCTATGACGCCCTCCGCATCGCCGCTCATCGCCCACGCCAACTTGGCGAAGTCGATGACAAGGCATTGCCGCACGAATTCGACTGGCTTTCAACCGCAGTCCACATGAGCAAGGGTTGCTATCGCGGTCAAGAGACCGTCGCCAAGGTGCACAACCTGGGTCACCCACCTCGTCGATTGACTTTCTTGCATGTAGACGGCTCTGGCCACGCTCTTCCCGAAGCTGGGGACGAGATTTTTATCGAGGGCAACGCGAGCGCGCGCGGCAAAATCACCTCGGTCGGGCAGCACCACGAGATGGGGCCGATCGCACTCGCTCTCTTGTTCCGCGCCGTGCCTGAAGATGCGCACCTGATTGTGCGCACCGGCCTCGGCGACCTGGCCGCGAGTCAAGAAGTGATCGTTCCGCAGAGTGCCGGCAAGGCAAACGACATCCCGAAGATCCCCAAGTTGTTGATGGGCGGAAAGCACTGATGCGCTGGAGTTTCAATGAATCGATTCGTCGAGTCATCGAATCCGCGCCTGCTGTTGTCCAAATCGTTTTGGCCGCTACGGCAAGCTTCGCCTTCACCCACTTAGTGCTGGGTCACGCGAACCCAATCTTCGCCGTCACAGTGGCAATTACTTCGCTCGGTTTCACAAGAGATGCCAGACCGCGTCGCATCCTGTCAACCGCCCTGGGCATGATCATTGGCATCGCACTCAGTGAAGCCTTGTTGCTTCTAATTGGTCACGGCTTATGGCAGACCTCGATTGTGCTCTTGATTGCCTTGACGGCTGCCCGCTTTATCAACGGCTCGGCGGCATTCGCTCTGACGGTGGGCATCCAGGCCATGCTGGTCTACATCATGCCGGCTCCTGAGGGTGGCGCTTTTATTCGAAGCCTGGATGGTGTGATCGGTGGTCTTACTGCACTCCTTTTCACCGCGATTATTCCCCGAGACCCGCGTGGCTTGGCAATCAAGGATGCCAGCAAACTCTTTGACATCTTCCTTGATTCGCTCGATGCCTTGAAGCTCGCAGTTCGAAATGTTGATGTAGCCATCGTCGATGAAGCGCTAACTCGGGTTCGCCGTTCACAACCACTAGTTGATAACTGGCGCATGTCGCTCGATAGCGCTATTGCAATCTCTCGCATTTCGCCATTCCTGCGTAAGTATCGCGATGAGCTTTCTGGCCAAGTTCGCCTCATGCGCGGCATGGACCTCGCCACCCGAAACCTGAGAGTGGTTGTTCGTCGAGTCGATTTCTTGGTCAGAGATGGCGTTGCCCGTCCATACTTGGCCGATTTGTTCGAGCAGATTTCTTCTGCAACCTCGTTGCTGTCTGATGGGCTTGAAAGCCCGGAGCATCTGCACGAAGCGCAAGAGCAATTCGTTGAAATCATTCACCAGCTCGACCCGAAAAAGTTCGGTATTGCAGACCAAATTCGTGAGGCAAGCGTTCTGCTTCTGCTTAGACCGCTTTTGGTTGATTTGCTGTGCGCCAGCGGCATGAGTGAAGACGATGCGCGCGCCGAATTACCAGCCATTTAGGCTCTTTTTCAATAAGTAATTCATCTTCTGTTTACCTCTAAAAAAGGTTCAAGACACATCCGGCTTTGAGTATTGAGTCATGACTGTGAACGCAGACTCAACCGAGCGTCGAAAACTCGCGACTAAGCCTTTCGCCAAGGCTGATCGAATCTTTTTTGGTGTCGCTCGATCGGCAGCCTATTCTTCTTTCGTAATCATCGCGCTAATCCTGATTTTCTTGGTTGGCCGCGCACTTCCGGCTTTCCAAAGCCAGGGAATCATCGACTTTGCCTTCGGTTCAACCTGGAACTCGTCAGCAACTCCAGCAAAATTCCAGCTTGGCCCAATGCTTTGGGGCTCAATCCTGATCTCCCTCATTGGTGTCGTTATCGCAGTCCCGATGGCAATCTCGATCGCTTACTTCATTGAGTTCATGGCGCCGAAGTCAATTGGCCGAGTCGTGACCACCGTGGTTGACCTCCTGGCTGCGATTCCATCGATCGTTCTAGGCCTTTGGGGTGCCTTCGTTTTCTCGCCAATCGCCGCTGGTTGGGCCAAGATGCTCAACCAATCACTCGGCTGGATTCCAATCTTCGATAACCCAGAGCAGAACTTCCTGCGCAGCCCGTTCATCGCTGGCATCGTTGTTGCCGTGATGATCGTGCCAATCATCGCTTCGATCACTCGTGAAATTTTCAGCCAGATGGACCGCGACATCATCAATGCCTCATTGGCTCTCGGTGGTAACCGTGAGTCGACGCTGCGCAAGGTCATTCTTCCGACTGCCAGTGGCGGCATCATCGGTGGCGTGCTCCTCGGCTTGGGCCGTGCGCTCGGCGAGACCGTCGCCGTGCTCTACGTCTTGAACATCAGCTTCGATATCAACTGGGGTCAGGTGCTCCAGGCCAAGGGCGGTTCGGTTGCATCGATGATTATTTCTAAGTTCGGCGAGGCAAACCCGGATGAGATCAGCGCGCTGATGGCAGCCGGCCTAGTTCTGTTCGTCTTCACGCTGATCATCAACTCGATCGCCTCTTACATCGTCACGAAGGCTCAGCCATGGAGAAAGTAATCGACCTAACCCCGGTGCAGCGCCCTAAGACCGCCGCGCCGTGGTCACGAAAGTCACCGCGCTTCATCGTCTCAAGTGCCCTCGCTTCAATCATTCCGGCGGCTGTTGCACTAGGCTTCATGGCTCTAACCGGCACCGATTTCATGGCTGGGTTGATCACCGTGTTTTTGCCGTTGCAGGTCATCGCTGCCGGTCTCGTAGGCGTCACCGTTTATGGTCGCCGCGGAATCCTTGAGGCGCTTTTGGTGGTCGCCACTTTGTTCCTCAGCTCGTTCGTTTTCGTGCTGCTTGGTTCGGTGCTTTGGTCGGTAATCAGCAACGGAATCGGTGCTATCAGCCCGAACTTCATCTTCCAGAACAACTACTACATCCAGCCGCAGACCTCGTTGGAGTACGGCGGTGTGGGTCACGCCATCCTAGGTAGCTTGCTAATCGTTGGTGTTTCGACCTTGGTGACTGTTCCCCTTGGTTTGGCTACCGCGGTTTATCTGACCGAGACCCAGGGCAAGAGCAAGGGCATCATCCGCACCTTGCTGCAGGCCATGTCGGGTTTGCCATCTGTGGTTTCGGGTTTGTTCATCTATGCGATGTTCATCGCATCAGGCATCACCACCTATGCGGGTTGGACTGGTTCGTTAGCTCTGATTCCTCTGATGCTGCCAACCGTCGCCCGAGTTACCGAAGAATCTTTGCGTTTGGTTCCGGTCGAGCTTCGCAATGGCGCACTGGCGCTTGGTGCACCGGCTTGGCGAGCGTTTGTTCAGGTAACCCTGCCGGCGGCTAAATCGGGAATCGTTACCGCAGTCCTTCTGGGCGTGGCCCGCGTTATAGGCGAAACCGCTCCGTTGGTTTTGACTACCTTTGCTGCAGACCGCACCAACCTAAACATCTTCGAAGGTCAGATGGGCTCGCTGCCTACCTACCTCTTCAACTACATCGCCTTCGGTTTCGATCAGTCCCTCCAGCGTGCCTGGGGTGCAGCACTTGTGATTCTGATCATCGTAGCGATTCTGTTTATCTCGGCTCGAGTCGCCTCTCGCACTCGCACCAAGGCAAGAAAGTAAGGAAACCATGTCAAACCTCACATATCACCTTCGTGCCGAAAACGTAAACGTTTGGTTCGGCGAGCGTCACGTTCTCAAGGACGTGAACCTGGCCTTCCCGACAAACCAGGTGACCGCTCTTATTGGTCCTTCTGGCTGTGGCAAGTCGACATTCATCCGCACCTTGAACCGCATGCACGAGCTGATTCCTTCGGCCGGTTTCGGTGGTCGAGTGCTTCTTGACGACGAAGACATCTATGGCGATGGCGTTGACCCGGTCAACGTTCGTCTAAACGTGGGCATGGTTTTCCAGAAGCCAAACCCATTCCCAACCATGACCATCAAGGAGAACGTTCTTTCAGGTCTAAAGCTCTCTGGTCGCAAGAGCGACAACACCGAAGAGCTAGTTGAAACTTCGCTTCGCCGCGCTTCAATCTGGAACGAAGTAAAGGATCGTCTAAACGACCCTGCGCTATCTCTTTCGGGTGGCCAGCAGCAGCGTCTTTGCATCGCCCGTTCGCTTGCGATGGGTCCAAAGGTTCTCCTCATGGATGAGCCTTGTTCTGCACTTGACCCAGGCTCTACTCGTCGCGTCGAAGAGACCATCCTTGAGCTCGCTCCTGAGATGACCATCGTGATTGTGACCCACAACATGCAGCAGGCTCAGCGCGTTGCCGACCAGACCGCATTCTTCCTTTCAGAAGATGGCAACCCTGGCCACGTAGTTGAGTTTGGCGCTACCGAGCAGGTTTTTGAGCAGCCAATCGACCCTCGCACCAACGACTACGTGAACGGTCACTTCGGCTAATCGGTTTACCTGAAGTTAATCCGAACTTCGGATGACATCAACCAAAGCGATACCCCAAGTTATTTCAACTCTCGTTTACTGAACATGTCGATACCGACACCACACTCACAAGGAGAAAAATGCACAAGAAGCTAGTAGCAGTTGTTTCAACTGCCGCAGTTATCGCAAGCCTCGCACTAACCGGCTCGGCTGCAAACGCGGTAACCGCGACTTCGATCGCCGGCAAGGGTTCATCTTTTGCCAACAACGCGCTTCAGTACTGCCTATCGCACTACGACCCATCGTCAAACGACACCGTTTCTTACACCTCAACCGGTTCTGGCACCGGACGCTCTGAGATGGCTTCGGGTAACGTCAAGTGGGCCGCATCGGATGGCCTCTACGGTGCCTCAGACGCACAGCCAGCCAGCTACACCATGGTCCCAATCCTCGGTGGTCCGGTTGTTTTCGCTTACAACGCCAAGAGCGGCATCCCAGCAGGCCTTAAGCTCGACGCGACCACCGTCTCGGGAATCCTGAAGGGTACCGTCAAGACCTGGAACGCAGCTGCGATCCGCAAGCTAAACCCGGGCAAGACTCTACCTGCTAACGCAATTCAGGTCTTCTACCGCACCTCAGGGTCTGGAACCACCGAAAACCTAACCAACTACCTATCGCAGACCCTCGGTGCTTCGCAGTGGGTTAAGTCGAAGGACCTCTTGGATGCATCGGACGGCATCTCGGGCAACAGCGCCGGCAAGCTCGCTCCTACCGCTCTAGCCAAGACCACTTCGGCGATTATCGCTGATAAGCTCCAGGCAACCAAGTACTCGTTCGGTTACTTCGACCTGTCAGACGCCGTATCGGCAAAGGTTGGTCAGGTTGCCCTTAAGAACGCCGCAGGCCAGTTCCAGCTGCCGACAGCAGCTGCTGCCGCAAAGTTCTTGAACGCGCAGACCGCAATCGTTGACGCCTCAAGCCAGCGTACCGACGGCACCCTGTCGATCGACTTCACCAAGAAGGTTGCCGGCGCTTACCAGCTAGCCATCGTTAGTTACGGTATTGCACCTCGCGGAACCAACACCGAAGCGGGTCGCGCGGTTCACGACTGGTTCAACTACCTGGTCAAGTCGTGCATGCCTGCCAACGGTGCAAAGCTCGGCTACGTTCCACTGACCGGTTCGCTGAAGAACACCGCTCTGCAGCAGATCGCGAAGATCAACTAGTTTCACCGCAGTAATCGCCGAGGCGCGACCGGGTAACCGGTCGCGCCAAAGCGCTTGATTCACCAAAGGAGAGGTCCAAAAATGAAGAAGTCTGTGCGAGTTTCGATGTCGGTTGCGATTGCCGCCGCTGCAACTCTGGCGCTCACAGCCTGCGACCCTCCGATTCCGCCAGATGTTGCCGCCCAGATGGCCGAGCAGACCTACACCTGTGTTGAAGGCGATGTGACCATTAGCGGCCCGGTCGAAATGGCTGACCCGATTGCTCAGTGGGAAATGTCGCTCCCGTCCTCATGCATCGATCCTTTGCCTGCGATGACCCTGACAGCAACTCAAGAAGCAGCCGCAGACCTTGTCGTTTCGACCTCCGTGCCGCCTGTCGAAACCTGCAAGCCTTTCGCGACCGTGCCGCTTGCAGTGGAGTCGGCAAACATCGTATTCAACCTGAGCGTGACGAGTTCGCTAAACCTCACGCCAAAAACAGCCGCTGCCATTTTGAATGGCCAAATCACGCGCTGGAACGACAAGGCGATCGTGAGCGAAAACGTTGGCACCGAGATGCCTGATCAGCCAATCATCATCGCAAAACCAGCCGAAAAACTGGCGTTCGATTCTTTGAACGGCTGGCTTGGTCGCCTAGGTTTTTCGATCGATTCGAGTGCCATCGAAAGGGTTACCAAGCACGACGTCAACGACTATGCAGCTCTTGCTGATGGCGAACTAGCTCTCGTTCCCGGCTCTTATGCGATGTCTCTAGGTCTCTATTCGGTTTCGATCATCACCGGCACTGACAGCGCCACCAAAGAGCCTTTGCTCGCCTTGGCTGACGTCTCGGGCACGAGTTCGGCCGCCACACAGTGGGTCGCTAAAGCCAACGAAGCCGGCGTTACCGTTTCGCTCGACCCTGGCCTAACGCCGATTATCCCTGCCGGGTTCGACAGCGCGGCGACCCCCTACCAGGCGATCTATCCGGTGAACCTTTACCTTTGCGGAGACGACACCCTGCTCAAGCGGGCGGCTGCCACGTTTATTCTGCGCCTAGACAGCCAAGGCTCTCTCGGAGCTTCGAACTTCAACCAACTCAACGAGGGCGCTCGCACTCTCGCACTGGTTACCGTTCGCAAAGGGCTACCCGAGCCAAAGGCGTCAACCGACAACTAGGCTTAAACTAGGTCGGTGACCAAAACAACTAACTCCGGCGTCGTGCGCGTGCTCGTTTTCGCTTACTCGGTTTTGGCGCTTGCGGCTCTGGGGCGTTCTGGCTTTGAGCTTGCGACCAAGTTTTCTCTCGCACCTCTGCCTTATTCGCTGTCCGCTTTGGCAGCCGTCTTCTATGTGCTCGCGACCGTTGGCCTGATTCGCAAGGGTGCGGGTTGGCGTCGGTTTGCCGCTGTCGCAATTTCTCTTGAACTCTTCTTTGTCGTCGCAGTCGGCATCGCCACAATTTTCAACCCGAGCCTGTTCCCGGCTAAGACGGTTTGGTCTAACTTCGGCGAAGGTTACGGCTTCACCCCGCTGATCCTCCCGATCCTCGGCCTGATCTGGCTTCGCAAGGAGTCCAAGAAGTGATTACCTGGACGTCGGTCGATCAGATCGACCCGGATTTTCCGGCAACAGCGGTCACCATCGGCAAATTCGATGGCGTTCACCTCGGGCATCAGGCGCTTCTCGCCGACCTCGTCGAGGTTTCTGAAGAACACGGCATCGCGAGTGTGGTTCTAACTTTCGATCGCCACCCAGACGCACTCTTGAACCCCAAAGCAGTCAAGCCAGCAATCACCGGTCCGATTCAGAAGCAGTACCTTCTTCGTGAGGCGGGCGTGGACGCAATCCTGACGTTGGCCTTCGACGAAGCGCTGGCGGCGTTGTCGCCCGAAGAGTTCGTAAAGCAGGTTTTGGTTGATGGCCTCAAGGCTCGCTGGGTTTTGGTCGGCGAAGACTTTAGATTTGGCGCCGAGGGAGCTGGCGATGGCGAAACCCTTCGCGAACTCGGAGCGAAATACGGCTTCAGGGTGACAGTTGTTCCCCCTGTCGTCGTTGACGGCGAGGTGGTTTCGACAACACTCGTGCGCGACTATCTTGACCGCGGCAATATCGCCAAAACCACCGAGCTTCTTGGGCGACCACATCTGACCACCGGGGTTGTCGAGCACGGGCTGAAAATCGGTCGAACCATCGGGTTCCCAACGGCCAACATGTCTCGCGACGCCGAAGGTTATCTGCCCGTCGATGGCGTTTACGCCGGCTGGCTTTACGCCGACGACGAGCGTTATCCGGCGGCCCTCTCGGTCGGCATCAATGAAACTTTTCAAGCCGTACCGCGCCTCATCGAAGCGCACGTCATCGACCGTACGGACCTCGACCTTTACGACAAGGTGGTCTCACTCGAGTATGTCGAATACGTTCGCCCAGCTGCCAAGTTCGACGGCGTCGAATCTCTCGTGGCCGAAATCAACCGTGACCTTGACAAGTGCCGTCAGATTTTAGGAAGGTAACCAAATTCATGGACTTCGCAGGAGCAATCAAAGCTGGTTTTCAGAACTATGCAAACTTTAGGGGAGTGGCTTCTCGCGCGGCCTTTTGGTACTGGCGCCTCTTCTTGTTTATCGTCAACATCGCGACCACGTTCATTCCGGTTGTGGGCACAATGGCGTCACTTGCCTTGGCGCTCCCAGACCTAACCATCACTATCAGGCGTTCACGCGACGCCGGCTTCAGTGCTTGGCTTCAGTTGCTCTGGCTAGCGCCTTTGGGCCTTTTTGTGAGCGCTTTCCCGAGCATCGTCGACATCGCCCAGCAGAACAGAATCGATTTTGAAACAGCGAGCGACGCGGAGATCGCCAGCGCCTTTCTGCCGGCACTGGTTCCAGCGATTCCGTCAGTCATTGCGCTTCTGGCTGTGCAACTGTTCTTCTTCGTGACCTTCCTGCTGCCAACCCGCACCAAAGAGCAGGGTAACCAGTACGTGAAGTAGCGCCCGCACGCCTTCTCGGCTATGCTGGAGAGGTTGCCGTGTATCGGCCGCGGATAAAGAGTGCTCGAAACATTCCCGTTTCTTGCGCCGCGCAGCTAGTAAGAAGGAGAACCCAATGGCTCTAGACCCAAAGGTTAAAGACCAGATCATCAAGGAATTTGCAACTCACCCAGGCGACACCGGTTCTCCTGAAGTACAGATTGCTGTTCTCTCGCGTCGCATCAAGGACCTAACCGAGCACTTCAAGGAGCACAAGCACGACCACCACTCGCGTCGTGGCCTCCTTCTTCTCGTAGGTCAGCGCAAGCGCCTCCTCGGCTACCTCCAGAAGGTAGACATCGAGCGTTACCGCGCACTGATCGAGCGTCTCGGTCTTCGCCGCTAAGTGTCTTAGACAAAAACCGCCCGACTCGTAAGACTCGGGCGGTTTTTGCTTTAACAGACACACTTGCCATCGGCGTGCGAAAGCGGTAACTTAGCAACAATTTCGCTTAGTGGGAGTCGGGACTCCTCAGTCATCTAACGGGGTGAGGCAATAGTGTTCATAAAACGGGCGTACCAAAACATCTTCAACTATTCAGGTAAGACCGGGCGCAAGGATTTCTGGCTCTGGACACTGCTGGCTTCGTGGCCACTTATCTTCAACGTCTGGTGGCCTTGGAACATGTTGCACAACGTTTTGTACCTCATTGTTTTCGTAGGCATTCTGCTTCCGAGTATTTCAATCATGGTTCGTCGCCTTCGTGACGCCGGCTTCTCTCCGTTCTTGGTCGTCCTAGTTTGGGCTTCGCTCGGTTTTGAGCGATGGATGTTTTCGCAGCAATCAGGCTGGTCAAACTTCGGCTCCTACGTAGCAAGCGAAGCACTGCTCTTTATTGTCACGATCATCTTTTTGATTCTTTGGAGCTTTCCTTCAAAGAACAAATAGCAGTCATAACTCTTACTAGCCATTGTCGGAGCCCTCTGCTACCCTAAAAGAAGCGACGTGGCAGGTTTTGCTGGTCTTCGGTCGTGGATCTTGGATATCTTCCAAGGTTTTCTACTGCAGACCAGGGCATCCCTCCAATGTGGGCAAGTTAACTTGCCGCGAACGCTCACGCACGAATCAACCAGTTCTAGGCCTAACTCATTGGCCCTGGTTCATCCGTGCACAGAGGAAAAAGAGGAGGGACCATGGAAGGTCCAGAAATCAAAGCAACAGAAGCAATCATCGACAACGGAAAATTCGGCAAGCGCGTAATCCGTTTCGAAACCGGTCGTTTGGCTCAGCAGGCACAGGGTGCCGCAGCCGTTTACATCGACGAAGAGACCATGCTGTTCTCGGCTACCACTGCAAGCAAGCAGC
>ERZ650308.109-NODE-109-length-43837-cov-19.814810_pt1 | contig 43837 bp, 59 predicted proteins | sample MGYA00376244_ERZ650308 | MGnify/ENA primary metagenome ERZ650308 (study PRJEB26733, sample SAMN07839295) | wastewater metagenome | biome: small river; feature: stream; material: water | place: USA: North Carolina | collected 2016-04-26 ... | reverse complement strand
CTGATGTCCGTAAGGCGAGGCATTTGGTCAGTGACGAAAACGTCCATACCCAAAAGCTTCCCACGGAAGCCAGGAAGACCCCAGAAACCCATGTTGGCGTCAGCCTTCAAGAATCCTGCGGTCGTATCGGTCAACAAGCTCAGCTCGTGAAAGCTGTGAATGAAGAGCGCGACGGCCTGGTCAGCCTTATCACCGAAAGCGGTGATCTTACCGTTCACGAGATTTGACACGTTACAAAAGTCTGCGGCAGAACTTGCTGCCACGAAACCGTCAACGTAATTTCCGCTCGTGTTGATCTCAGCGATCAAATCGGATTCGACCTTCTCAGCGTGAACGCGGGCAATTTGCATTTGCGCTTCACCGAAAATTGCTTCGCGACGAGCTGCGGACTTGCGGAGAGCGCGTTTTTTCACGCCCACTGCCTTCGCAGCTTCTTTAACCGTGCAGGAGAAAGAATCGTCTTGAAGCTTATCGACAGTCAGGCCAGAATCTTCATCTGGTTCCTCGGCTGCACCGATTGCTTTGAAATACGGAAAATTGACAACCATACCAGGCTCAGCGGTAAGAGTCCGATCTCTTAACGCCATACGACCCACCGTCAGGGTCTTGTCGAAATAAGCCGAGATGTGGCCTTGCCATACCTTCGGCTCAAACGCGAAATCTGCTGCTTTACTAGCTCCCATTTTTATCCCCCTTCAAGAATATTTTTTACAGGCGACCTTTTGCAACTGCTTCTTTAAACAGTTTATTGTAGACCGAGTTTTGTTTCTGGAAAAGATTAGTTTTTTCCGTTGTCGTCATCGCGCAAAACGCATCGAGCGTTAAATCATCACCACCTTCGGGGTTTGGCTCTCCACCCCCTACGCTGGTCTTTGCGGATTTCTTAACTCCGGTGAGCTTTTTGACTTTCTCCGCAATCTCGGTGATCGCGTCATCATCCAGCTCTTCCCCCTCTTCGAGTTCGTTCGCCGCTTTTGAAACGTAGAACTCGAAAAGCTCTCTTCCATCTTTACCAGTGATCCCGTTGTCTACTGCCTTCTCTAAGATTGCTCTTTGATAAGCCTCGACATGGGTCCGCTGGGTAAGGGTTTCAAGCTTCTCCTCTGGGCTTAACGAATCTTCTTCATCATCATCCCCAGAGACTAAGCTTTTTAATCCCTTTTCGAGTTTGCCAAGGCGCTCATCCAAGTTCTTCTTGCCTGTGCGGTGCTTTGCATTCTCTTTGCGAAGGCTCTTGATATAAGCCTTTGCTTTTGCCGGATCTTTGATCATCTCGTCTAACTGCTCTTGAGATGGTTCTTGATCCTCCTCGTCGTCCTGCTTGCCTGAAGCGGGTTTCTTTTTCTTTTTCTTGTCGGCTTCGGACTCTTCGTCCTCGTCCTCATCGTCTTCATCATCTTCCGAATCAGCCAAGGCTGTTTCGTATTTTGATTTTTCTTCCAGATACGCAGCTTTCAAAGCTGTGTCTTCTGGTTTCGCGTCGAGAGCTGTCTTTGCTGCATTCATCGCAGCCAATAATTCTTTAAGATTCATTTTCTACCCTTTCGCTTGATCCGGTCAAGTCGATTTTCTACGCTGGTTTTGTTGATGGTGGGACGAATCCAGCGCGACCCGCTCCCCATGATGCACGAAAGGGCACTAAGATCGACCTGTCATTAGGGCGATCTGGCGGGACCATAAACGTGCGAACTTTTCCCTTCCAAGTGTAAGAGAATTCCTCGTCGATGTCTACTATCAGCTTAAGCCTCGCGGCATAGACCGAATCGGCTCCGGTTCTCGCGTCCATTGGATGCATCAAAGTCTTCTGAAGATCAGGAATATAATTTTCTTGAGTTTCCTGCATCCCTGTGAGTTTACCAGTGTTATAAACATTATGAAGCTCAGTGCGCACGATACGCGAGAGCTTCCATTCCTCACCTAAAAAGTAATCGCCAACCTTCGACATGACCTCATCAGTGCTCAGGTTTCCAGCTATGATCGCGTTCGTAAGCCCCTGAGCAATCTGAGTGCGCACGCCCTGGCCGTAAGACTCAAGGGACGAATCCATGCGATTGATAAGAAGCGCGTTCGCATCAGCCGCGATCTGTACCGCGTCCAAATTGATCGGGACAACCGCGCCAAGAAATTTCTTATCGAAACGCGACATCTCTTTCGTTAGATTTTTAACTCCAAGTATTGCCATAGTCGAAGCCGCGTCTTCCATCTCTCCCGAGATCGAGGCGTTCATAGCGGTTATGGCCGCCTCGACCTGGGCGAGAGTCCCGCGAAGCTGCTGAGCCGTGAACGAGCCCTTCCGGGTGGTCGCCAATCTATCCCGCAAATCTCCGCGAATCTGACGGTAAGCTCTGAGAACCTTTTTAGATTCAGATTCTTCGAGAGCTAAAACTTTTTGGATGTGATCCTCGATCACTCCTGTGCTGTCTACTTCTTCAAAGAAATCTGGCATTATTTTTTTATCTTTCTAAGTAGAGTGACAAATGTTGTTCCACTAAAAGCGCCCTTACCGACAAAGCCGCGAGTTTTGCCAACGTAACTTCTCACTTTTCCGATCGTCGCCACATTGTCAGTAGTTCCAACAAAAGATTTTGCCCCAAGTTTTTTAGCTGTGCTCGCCAATTTGTTATAAAATTCTTTGCCTAGCCCAGATCCCCTGTATTCTTTATTTAAAAAAGATCCAACAATAAATCTATGCGGCCTCTTCTCGCTTTGGCTTGCCCAAACTTCGCCAACTCTCTTAAATCCCTCATATAATTTATAAGTGATATCTTTGCCCTTCGAGTATGGCAAATCCTTAACTGTTTTGGTTACGCTAATAGGCACAATCCTTCCGCCTATTCTTCTAAATATTACGCCGCCCATTATCTAAACGCTTTCGTCCATGCCGTAGAAGTAGCAACCTTAGATGTAGCTCCAAGAGACTTAAACATTGACCGATTAAAAACAAATTTTGCGGCAGCTCCAGAAAATGTAGCGGTGGTCCCTGCGGCAAGAGTCGTCTTCATGTCGGGCTCTTTTTTTGTTGCGCCTTCGTAAAGCTTCAGCAATCCAAGAGTGGTTAGAGTGCTGCCCAGTCCGATGCCTACCGTTTTTAAGAAACGATAACTCTTAATTGCACGCAAAGAGTGAAGCATTGATCTAGAAGCGTTCTTTGCAGCTCCTTGAGCGAACTTAAAAGCTAACTGCTCTCCACCTATCGCGGCAGTTCTTTTAAGCTTGTACGCATTGACAAAACCACGAGCTGAATTTTCAAATTTTGCAGCGGAACGAATCGATGCCGCTGCAATTTTCCCAGCAGCTATTTCAGTAGCCACACCAGCGGCGACATATCCAGCTCCAAGGATAAGATCTCTCTTTTGTTTTTTTGGATCTACCTTAACTTTGATAGGAATTACTCGGCCATGAATCCTTACAAACTTAACGCCTTTGTTATCGGCCATAATTATCCTCCCTTCAAGCTCTTAAATATTGGGACAATCCTGCCACGAATCCGACGAAACATAATCTTGCCCGCAGCCTTTGCGCTACGAACACCAGAGCCACGAGTATGCTCAAGGCCCTTGTAGAAAACTTTTGAAGCTGCCCCAGCCTTAAGCGCAAGAGACTTTATAGGAAGACCAGTAACCCCACCGACAAGCGCACCGATCTGAGCGCCCTTGTTTCCACCGGCCTCAGCACCAACAGCATCGGAAACAACTCGTCCCGCGAAGTATCCAGCAGCTCCACCAATCGCGGCATTTTTTGCGATTCTAGCCAAAACTTTAAACGACATAAGCCCCCCTTAATTTACGATCCTATGGGTCCACACCCTTTGATCGCTTTCCTTCGTGTACTCGGTCAACTCTGGCTCGCACCAACATTTCTTATGCGCGAGGTGTAGCGGATCGAATTCAAACTGAGGGATGACATGAACGTCATCATCGTAAGATGTGTCATCTTCCCCATCCTCGGTTGAATCCCAGATCGTCCTTGACCCGCATTGCCGTTTCACTCATCAAGTATAACCCACCCGGCCTGTGGCGCAAGCTCCGCGAGTATTGGGTTCTCCTTAGGCTCGATCATTAGCGTTCCGGCCAAGCTCTCACCCTTTGAATTCATTCGCATAACCCAGAACCTCATAGCGAGCTGACAAATCCAGTATTTCTTCAGCCCGTGGAACATCATCCACGATCGAAGGCGAGCCCCTGCGCGATCCGGGCCATAATCCTTCATCGCTGATAGGATAATGTGACCGGACCAAATCGTTTGTGCAAGTGGACCCATCCCAAGACCTGCGCGAGCCTTCACATACGGACGCAGGAAAACCATTCGGTAAACATTGAACCGAAAAAGCTTTGTACTTGTCTCTTTCGTGTTGTTGAATTCCCCGTCATTATCATCAAGATATCTGAGAAGCCATCGAGCAATATCCTCGTGAAGATACGCCGCGCCCATGATCTCGTCGTGAGAATTGAGCCCACCAGTACCGTCAGGCCAGCGATTAAAAAGGCCGGGACGATTCTGGTCAATACAACAATCCAAAAAAGTAGAAACGATATCGCCTCGATTTAATTCCTCTTTATTGAATCGCAAAATCATATCGACGTAGGCCATGTAGAGCCACGGGTTATTATTCTGCGGACAAAAAGGCACGCCGTAACGTGAGTCCCAGCAATTTGATTGCTTGATCCGATCTAAATATGTCAAAGGGAGCCACACGCTTCCGGGTTATCAATCACGAGCTTCTCAACTTGATCGAGAAGAGATCCGCAAGCCGGAACAATCTCGGCTTCCTTCCTGGTCAAAGGTCCAAAATGGTTTCTAAGATTACGAATCAAAGCCATGTTGTACTCAGCCGCGAACATCGGGCACACCTTTGACAGATCCTGAAAAGCAACCCCTGGGCCAGTTCCCAAGTTTGGGCTTTTAGAGTCGCATCGCTTTACGTTTTCCTTCCAGAGAGAAAGCTCGCATCTATCAGAGTAAGCGCCGTCTTTTGAGTATTCCGCGTAAACTTCTTTTAACTTTGGATGCGCACCCATCGAGTTATAGCTCGATTGAAATGGTCCAGCCTCACACTCTGGAGCCGCATCATTCGACGCGCTGGCATCTTTTCCAGTGCACCAACGCCCATTTGATTCACGCATACCGAGGCCAATACCCAATTGGTAAGTAAGCTTCATTCGGGCCTGACCATCTTTTGCATTTACGCCGTACCACTGAAGAGCATCTTTAGATCCGGCAGTTCCAACAGGAATACCCATCACGCCCGCGATCGTATTGAGTGGGCTCATATACCGGCAAAGGCTTCGAGCATACGCGATCGACATTCCTTTGATGTAACCAGAGTAAGGCTTTCCGCGATCTTTGAAGTTGTAATTTAAGCACTCGGAAGATCCAGCAATATCAAGAATGGCTTTTCTGACATCAATCGAAGGCTTAGCAATCGGAGCCGGATCTGGAGTAGATACTGGAGCGGTAACGCAAGAGACAGATAGTAATGCAATTAATAGTGCGATGCTTATTCTCATAAGAATGGTTCTTCTTTCTTTCTAAATGGTACAATGTGCCCGTGGATTCTTCTAAATGTCACCTGTCCAGCCGGTATCCACTCCCGACCGCGTGACCTAGTTTTTGCGTTTGATAATCTCTTGGCGTAATCGTTTATAATTCTATCCGCTCTATGCTGCTCAAGCTGAGCCAAATGATGCTCTCCTTCACCTTGAGAAAGAGACTTTCCAGTATCAGCATTGTGCCACCCAGCGGATTGCAAAGCTCTCAACTGTCCAATGGTGTGACCTTTTCTAGGCGATATATTTTGGTTTACTACTTGCTTGTCAGCTTTGAATTTGTACTTATAAACTCCTGCCATTAAAAACCTCCAAAAGGATTAATTACAGGCTGAGCTGCAATCTTTGCCAGCTCCTCTTCAACATCTTCGATCCCAAATTCTTTCGCGAGCCATCTCATTGCTGTTTCGCGAGACAGGAATTGTCCACTCGTAGCAGTGTTTGCGACCGATACCTTTTTTGCAAGGTCTTCGATCGTCATTGGGAATACTTCCGGCCAATCTGCGGAAATGTCCAAACTCTTCGGCTCCCAGCCTGGGGGGATAGTTACTGGAGTGTCAGCAATCCCAGCATTTCGAAGCTGAAGAATCGAGATAGAGATTTTAGAAACGAGATTAATCAATCCTTGCTCAACCATTGGGCGAAGCTCGTTGATCAATTCTACCATCGGACCATGAAGGACTTTCATTGCCTCACCGGATTGAGCAGAGGCAACCATTTTCTCAGGATCAAGCAGAGCAATTCGAGCTACGTCCTGAATCCCAAGCCTGATCTTATCGCGCAACTCTGTTGCGGTTTGAACTCCTCCAAGATCAGACTCAAGAAACGCGGCCTTTCCATTCTTCCCGAGATTCCAAGCCTTCTCAGAGCTTCGGATCATCGCGTTCATTTCGTCCTCATCCATCTCATTAAGAAGAATTTGCGGATCTTGGTTGTATGAAACCGCGTGAGATGATTGAGAGAGCGAATAATTGATCTCGTCAATAAAATCCAAGATATCTTCAGTCAGTGAGTAACCGTCTGGGCTATGATTCTCCTCACTCGTGCGAAACCATTCACCTTGAACAAATCCCGATTCATGGTCCACTTGTTCAGTGACTTTAAAAGTTGGGTCAACACCTTCTTGATATGGTGGATTGTCAAAAAGAATATCAGATTGACGATTCATCACGATTTGAAACCACTTCTTTCGAGGCGTTCCGTTCGTGTCCTTATCGTTCTCGTCTGTGAAAACGTACCTTACAGAAACCTGCTCAAGATCTCCGTCTTCCGAATAAATAGGGTAGCAATACTTTGGGTTGTAATTCTTCACCATGACTTTTGAGTCAATGATGTAATACCGAACGAAAGAAGATCCCAGTGCGCACATTTTACGAATGGGCTCAATCATCTTCGATCGAAGGTTTGCAGCCTTGATGACCATGCGGATATACTCGGAGTCATCCGGCTCAGCATCAACCTTGAGCTTTGGAAAATTTGTCAATCCAACCAATTTTGAAGCGATACGCTGGGCCAGCATTTTGCTAAAGCCGTAAACGATTCTAGGTTTACGATCGCGGATCTTCACATAGTCTTCAGCACAACAAGCTTCTTCCCAATCCTGCAAATCGTCGTACTGTTTATTTTGATAGTACAAGTCGAGTTCATGAAGCTTCTTGTTTCGATAAAGTTTTGACTCTTTACCAATGGAATCGAATCCGCCCGCGTCACCACGAAACATTCGCTGATTCTCATTTGGGACGATGATCCCCAAGTTGTTAGCGGCTACCTGGGCGAGGCGCTTCTTTTTGCTGGTGTAGAATTTTCCCATTAATTTCCTTCCATAAGAAAAGACCGGAAACGCCTGGGTTCCGATGCGTGACTTTTCATTGATATTAACCTGTTAGCTCCCGAGTTGCCAAGCACTACCTGGCCCCCATCGCGGAAACCGAAACCGCAGAGACTTTGTACCTGTTGTTGACCAGATTATAGAGCATTTCGAGCGCGTCCGGGCAATCATCGTGCGTGCCTGGGAAACCCTTCATCTGATTCATGAATTCCGCGCTTAGATTCCGGTTGAAGACGATCCATCCGTGAGTAACCTTGGGCTCGATCGCAGTGATGCGCTCGATCTTGTTCGCGGTCTGCTCGATCTCGTAGAATCCAATTTTAATGACTTTACCTGTCTCCTGGGCTATGCGTTCGCGCTCCGATACGATGTTAGGCACGAGAAGCTCTCGGTAGAGATTCGTTTCTACTCCGAACTTTGTGAATCCGTACTCGCTTTGATAGTCGAAGATTTGCTTGATGTACTTTGTGGGCGGATCTCGGCGCGTCCAATCCTTATGGACCAGGAGCCGACCAACTGGGTCTTTATATCCAATAGCAATACAGGCAAAGTCGCCGAGAGAATTTTTCTTGGTGCGCTTACCTGTCGCGGGATCGATCACTCCAAAGCACATCCGAGTCACCGCATCCCATGGCGTAACCTTCCCCGTGGTTTCCATAAATAGACCCTCTGGAGTTTCTTTGTAGTAGTGGAACTTCTCGAATATCTTCGAGCTGTCACCCATCGGCTCGTTTTGCTTTTCCTTCATGAATGAGCGATGACCCATTTCGATTCGCTCTTTCATCAGCGAAACATAGGGCTCCTTCTCAGGCCACAGGACTTTAGTCCCGCGAAGCATCTCGGCTTTGTTCTTCTCGTAGAAATCCGCTGCGTTCGCTAAGCGGTTTTGGTCATCGAGATTTGTATAGATGCCTTGCCACTCTTGCCAGAGGTCTTCGCGTTCCGACCAGGAGATAATCGCTTTATAAAGTGCGCTGCGGTAGCTTGGATTCGCGAGAAGCTTTTTAAGAAGCGAGTCGTCGTGTAAGACCGTTCCGATAAATTCGATGTTGGTGTTTTCGTCACCGCACCGGCAGCAATCTTCAAAAAACCATGCTTCGTCTTTAGCCCGTAACTCTTCCGAGAGGACTTCCGTGGAGTGTTCCACGTCATCGAATACAAGTTTAGACGGTCTCGCTTCATTAAAACGAATCCCTCGAACTTGTACGCCCTTTCCGACTGCCTTAAACATCGTTTTATGATCGCCACAAGCCACGACGTACTCTGTTGCGCCAGGGCTAGAGCGCGTAAAGCTAAGTCGGTAAGTTGCAACCAAAGCAGCGTTGTTAAGAATTTCGTTCCTGATGTCCTTAAGTTTCGCGTTAGCGTTTGGTTGGTTATTTGAAAAGATGACAATAAATTTTTCGAGTCCGTAGCAGACATCATGGATAGGTTTAATGAGTGCTGCCAGCGTAGATTTCGCGTAACCACGAGGCGCGCCGCGTGAGCGTCTAACTTTTCTCTCAGCAAATTCAACCTCGACAAAATAGTCCCCATGAAAATCATTAAACGCGTGCTTACAGTAATGCGGAAAAAACGTCTGAGCGAACAAATCCAAATCGATAGCGCAACGTAACAGTACGAGAGCTTCTGCGTAATCTTCTCCATCATTCGCCCTTCCCTGTTGGACCTCGGTCCAAAAATCTTTGTACGGCAAGGCTGCGAGCCTTCGCGCGGTCTTCAGCTCGTCCAGAGTCAGATTTCCCGTTTGCAGAGTCGTCGCCATTATTTTCGCCCTTCGTGATGCCAGTGTATTGAGCCAGAGTCTTCAATGCTCCAAGTTTATCGTGGAGCTCGATGCTGACACTTGTTCCAAATTTTCCGGGAGTAGTTCTAACGGACTTTGCGGCACGACGGACCAGTCCGAGATCCTTGCAGTCGTGAAGAGTGGCGTCGTCGCCGTTCCAGTTTACAAATTCGCGGAGATCAGAAAATCCAACAATAGAAAGCTCTCGAAGAACTCGGAGCTGAGTGAGTCGAAGGCGCTGCTGAATCTTGTTCATGCGTGCGTTAATCGCAGCTCGAACCTTAGCTTTCCCAAGCTGCCTAGAGCCTTCCGCTTCTGCTACTTTTTGTTTATTAGAGTATCCTGCTCGCTTAGCTGCTGCGGTCGCATTGAGGTCAATTAGGTATTCTTCAACGAACCGGGCTTGCTTGGGCGTCAGGCCCCTGTCCCGTGTCTTCATCGTTCGATTATGCCACGGGACAGGGAATTAATCCAAACGCTTACTTATGGCAGCAGAGTTCAGCGGACGCAGAGCATCCGTTGTAACCTTTCGAACTTTTGCAATGACCACCTGGCTTCGAGCATTTATGATCCTTGCCGTCATCACCAACGTAAGCGGTGAAATCGCCTTCGTCCTGATTGAAGGCCCCGGTGCAATCTGGCGAGCTGGTCGGGCCTGGGGTAGGCTTCACATCCCAAAAACAACCCGACAATCCAAAAATAAACAAAACGATCAATAATTTCATAATTCACTTTCCTTTCGATGAGTCAGTTTATCAGAAATCAAGTAGAAAGCGCGTGGTCAATTACTGTGCCCACAGACCATGTAAAATGTTCCACGTGGAACACTACTCTTGATATTGGTCAGTGTCCCTGATCGTTTTAATCGTCACGCCAGTTTCAATATCATTTTCTGATGGCCGGCCAACTCTACGCTTTGGTGCATTTTTCCTATCTCTTGATGCTTCCATGTCCTTTGCGACTCTCTCTTTGCGCTTTAAGTAATCATCTAAATAAAATTCTGCCTGACGGTAGTCAGTCCAGTCTGGATGCTCAGCCTTTCTTTTCGCAACTTCAGTTCGCACCCATAAAGTTAGAGCTTCATCTACACACTCAGAAAATTTATGAGCCATATTTGTCAGGGCTAAAACCGCCTGAACTAGCTCAGAATCAATAGAAATAGCTTTGGTCATTTTCATACTTTGGTCCTTCGTTTAAGTTTGTAACAAAATTATTTTTGTTACATTTCTGTTACACTAAAAACATCAATCATTTCTTGTATATATATATATATTGTAACAATGTAACAAGTAACACTCTCTTTTAAGTCTCGTAAGAGAATTTAATAATTAATTCCTATTCTCTTATCAGTCAATAAATTAATAAATGTCTCTAGGGGACCCTTAGGGTCGGGGAAAAAATGTTACAAAAAAAACCCCTGAAACCAGTTATAGTTTCAAGGGTTTACGTTTGTAACAATGTAACAGAGGCTATTTCAGAGGTATGCCGACTGCTCTAGAAACAAGCGACCCAAAGCGAATAAGCTTAGAATGCTCGGCTCCTTCAACCCGTGAAAGCGGCTTTTTCCACCCAGTTGTCCACTTCGTATTCTTGAAAAGCTTCTGGAGTTCAGGATGGTTGTTCGCTACCCATAGATGAGTGCCCTCAACTTTTAGCCCCATCCGAACGAGCGCATCCTGGTAAGTCTGGGATACGCCCTGTCCAAACCGCGCACCTTGAATCACTTCAGCAATGGACCTGTCAGCCATACCGTCAGACAAAAGGTCGACACGCACAACCTTCTTCAGAAGGAAATCCACACAATCAAGCTCGTCGCGCTCGTGAACAACGTCCGTCTCCTCAGTAAGGGACAGCTTATCAACAATGTGCTCAGCCTGTTCGACCGTCAAAATACTGTCCGAGATAAGCGCCGCATATCCAGCTAGGAGAGCCCCGTACTGTTGACCGAACCTTGAGTTGTATCGCTCCGACAAAACCTCACTGAAGCGATCACGATTCGCTAGGATCGTGGGCAGCATTCGCACCGACCGCGAGAATAACCGAAGCCCATACTCGAGATCGAGATCCCCCATCGCCTTCTTGAGCGCCTTCAAATGCTCAACCCGGCCTTCGCCTGGGCGATCAAGCTCAATGAGCGCGAATCGATTCTTGTCCTGTTCACGCTGGAGATTTAAACGGACAGAGCAAACCATCGCGGACATGCGTACCCGGTATTGCATACCCTGACCGCCAGCCCCGCCCTTCATCACGAATCCATCGGACTCGCTCGAAGCCTGGCGCAAAAGCTCGAGAATTGAAGAAATGCGCTCGGCCGATTTTTCGTCATCAGTCTCGAACTCGTCAAAAATAACCGGCTTCGCGTCCGAACTCACGCGCTGGCGCAACCCGGCTTCCGTCGTGCAGCCCTGGGCAAAGTGCCGCATCTCTCCGAAGATTTTGTTGACTAGGTTTTGCATCAGAAAACTTTTTCCAGATCCTGACGCGGCTAGTAACCAAAGATGCGGCCGCCACTGAAGAGCGCCCGCGAGTGGTGCGACGACCATCCACCCCATCAAATACTTTGCGTGCTCGGACTTCTTCCAATGACAAAGCTCAATCGCACTGACAAGTTTTTGACATTCCGCGAGTGGCAGAGGCGATTCATGAGGCGCTGGGATCTTCCGCCCAGCCTCATAAGTGTACCGGCTTGCGAATGAATTGAGTGGTTGAACTTCACCATTCACCCAGACCGCGTTCCCAATGTTGACAACGGTTCCAGGCTTGTCGATCCAAACACCAACACCGCGCACATGCTCGGGCTGAAAGATTCCAACCTTCCGGCACGCCTTCATAAGATCGTTTGCGGCCTCGTCCCAGTCAGCCCCAGTTTTGTTTGGATATTGGCTTTCCCAATATTCCTTGGGCATCAAATCCATAAGATTGTGCTTCGAGTGCGAGGTCGCGGTCATCGTTTTGATTTGTTGATTCGCGCTTGAAATGTAATAATAATTTTCGCCCTCGTGCCCAAGCGTGAACACGCGATAAATCTCAGGCTTCGCATCCAAGATGATTGCCTTGACTGCGGCTAGTCCTTCCGCGAGATGGAGGTCATTGAAATCCGTCCAACGCTCTGGGTTTTGCTTAAATATCGGAAAGACCGCTTTACCAAGAAGAGCTTTAGCAGCCGTTTCAGCCTTGTCGCGTCCGGCATTGCCACTATCCGTAAAACGGTCGTCGTCCCCGCAAATGACAAATCGAGCTTTCTTAAATTTCGCTCGCAGTACGTTACCCACTGGCTCCAGATTTCCGGCGTCAAAACACACGACGACGGGTCTACCAATGGCTTTAAAGATCGAAGCACCCGTGGCAAATCCTTCGGCAAGGTATATGATCCCGTCCGCGTCGAGTTCTCCCCCGATAACGTGAAAATTGCCGGTTTTCTTTGTTCCTGGGAAAAAGAATTTCTGACCATCTTCTTGAAGCTTTTGAAATCCCCAGAGCTTTCCGTCAGGGTCGCGGACAGGGACATAAATGGAGCGTCCACTTGAGGCCGGATCAATTTGGGACTTGCATCCGTAAAGCTGATCGAGCCCTTTCCGATCGAGATACGCTGATTCTGGATTGTCAGAAAAGCTTGCCCATCTAGCGTTACACTCGACACTGGTTTCTTCCCATTTTAGCTCCTGCTCCTTTTTTCTTTTGGCTTCTGCCGCAGCTAACTGCTCGTCGATTTTTCGGCGATCATTTTTAGTCTGCGTGAATTGTGAAATGAATTTGTATTCGTTACCCTGCTCGCGCCAGTCACCGAAAAGAGCAACGTAGAAAACGTCACCCTTATCAGAATGGTTCTGATGGCAGAGATACCAACCGGATTTTGCTTTGTCGTCGTTGTTTCTTTTAAAGCGATGGATCTTACCGTCTGCCGCGATCGACGCGCCAGGAAAAAAGGCTTCGGCTTCCAGAGCCTTGACCACTTCCAATATGTCAGCCATTTTAAATTGTTCCCCCTGTTGATGAGTCAGTTCGATGCGTTCGATAAAAAAGGGTGCGAAGATCGGGGTCCGCGCACCCTTCCCAATTGCTGCTGGGGCATCACTCCAGCCAAGTAGCTATCTTGTTGCAATCTGTTCCAAAAATTCTATAGTATCCGGTACGCTTCTGGCAACGTAATAAGGGAATCCCAAGCTTCTAACCATGCTTGCGAAAACCTTTTGCACCTTACTCGGGCGTCCCGATCCTGTTTTTACTTCCACAAACACCGCCTGTCCATTTCCCGAATGACAATGAACTAAAACTGTGATGTCTGCCATCCCCCGAACTCCGAACCGAATAACTCTACCCTCAATTTCTGCTACCCCTGTTGGGGATTTCCAAGCTCTCATATTCGGCCTGAGAGAGATCGCTACTAGGAGATCGTTCACCATCCGTGTGTGAGGGTCTTGCCCAGAAAGGAGGCTTTCGTTTTGGAATGAATTTGTCTGCGACTTCTTGTCCATATTTATCCACCAGTTTAAAATATACCCATCCGGCTTTATATCCGTAGAGTTTTTGTTTTTTCTTCAATCGTTCGATCTCAAGAGTCACCTGAGTCTCGAACGAAACTTCTTTAACTTCTTCCAGTGTACCATCAACTTGAATTACTTCACGGCCACCCCCAAGCATGTCCTCGGGAAGAATACACCCCTTTGGACAGCGGAAGCCGTAGAAAACCGCGTAACAAATTTGGCAGGTCTTAGGGCTTTTGAGTAACTTGATTTTTTTGCCGTCAAGATTCGCCTCGGGCTCGTCAGTTGGGAATCCCATTTTGTTTGAGTTCCCGGCGTGATCCAAGATGATGCAATCGGGCTTATTGCTGTCAGCGATCGCAAGAAGGCGATGCTCTGGAAGATCAAGCCAACCATCTGCGTACTTGCTCGCATCGTAAAATGGACGAGTCCCGCGTCCGCACTGCTGGACAAAAAGAGAATAACTTTTCGTCGGCCTGGCAAGAATAACGCATGAGACTGGAGGGATATCGACGCCAGTACAAAGAATTCCAACATTGCTAACGACTTTTGTCTTCCCCGAATGCAACCGATAATAAATCCCCACTCTCTCTTCTTCTGGCGTATCCGCATCGCAGTGCTCGGCTGAGATCCCTGCGCGAATAAACTTGTCTACTATATTCTTGCTGTGTTCGACCGTTACTGCAAAGCAAATCGTCGGGCGGTCCTGTCCGAGATCAATCCAATGCTTAATGATGTCGCCCGTTAGATTTCCGGATTGCATGGCGTCTGCGGCTTGACTCTGAACGTAATCATGGGTCGAGCTTGAGATTTGGACATTGGTCATGTCGGGATTGCTTGGCGCGAAGAAGCGGAATCCAACGAGATACCCGCGAGCGATTAACTCCTTCATCGTGATTGGTGAAATGATTTCGTCCGCGACATGGCGCAAAGTTTTATCGGTGTAAGGGGTCGCGGTCACGCCAAGGATATACGCGTCTGGGTAATGAGCTAGAAAGTCAATGAAGCTCGGAGATACCGCGAGATGGGCCTCGTCTATGACCACGAGCTTCGCGGGGGGGAATTCCCGGCGAGCAATGAGCGTATCGATCGAACAAATTTGGATGGGCGCGGCTGGACGATAATTCCAATGCTTCGCCATATGCACGCCGTGATGCACGCCTTCGCGGTGAAGCCTTTCACTGGCCTGATCGACAAGCTTCCGCCCGCGCACGGCCATGATCGCGCGATTTCCTTTTGCGGCAGTCTCGGTCAGGAGATCCGAAAAAATAACGGTCTTGCCGCCTCCGGTTGGGAGCTTAAGCAAAAGCTTCTTAACCCCAGCGCGGAAGCGGGCTTTGATCTGATTCTTTGATTCTTGCTGGTAATCTCTTAAGCTCATGTTTAACAATGTTGAACAAAGTTACCGACCAAAGTCAATAGGCTGGCAAATAAAATCTTGATAATTCTTAAGCTCGGTCTTGTAGCACACTTCGCACCCGAATCGGATTAAAACCGGCTCGGTTAAATACTTCGGAACGGACCCGTGGACCTCACACTCGAAGTTCCCACGTCCGCGCTCTTCCTTGAGTCGATCCATTACTTTCATATGCGCCCGCACCTTATCGCCGGATTGCTTGTGCTCCTTTTTTTCCGAGAGTCCACAACCGTGGCAATTGTTCCCCACGGTATTTAGAGCGAAGCAAGGAAGGCAGAGCCAGTTATTTTTCTTTTTCAATAGCACCTCTTCACGTTTGGGATTTTAGAACACTCCATAAGCCATCGGTTGCGCTCTTTTTGCTCGAATATCGAACACGTCGCAAAAGTGATCGACAGCAAGACCGCCGCGATCGAGAAAATCAGGAATTGTTTAGAATCTTCGCTCATTTTTTAGCCAGCCATTCAACTAGGGCATTACTGAGCTTTTCTAATTCAGCCTTATCATCAAACGCAAATGCAAGTCGGCGATCGCTGCACCCTTCAGCACGGCGCTTTGGTGATGCAGTATCAAAAATAATGGCTAGCTTCCCACTTACTAACCCAAGGTGGATGTGGTTGTCGTACATAAAATAAACGTCAGTAGTGACCCTGACTCTTGGTGGAAAATATCCCATCGATTTCTTTGTTAGCTTTTTATCTACGACTACTTTTTTTTTCTTTTTCATAACTCCCCCTTTTCGATCAGTTCCTTGAGCCTAACGATGAAGACTTCAAGCTCCGCACAATCAAGCGCGGAAAATTTTACTTTCTTATGGACGACGTAAAGCAATGCCCGGACCTTCAGCATGTCGCGTCCACGGATCAGATCCGTGATTTCACTGGTTAGAGCGGTGATGTTTTTCATATTACTGGTAATTCCATTTTTCCAATCCCAGGGTAGTGCTCTGGATTCCTGAGCCTGAAGCTGAAATTTATTTTATAATCGACCATCTGAACGTCATCAAAAATCCCAACATCAACACCGTAAACATTATAGATCGTTCCATCATCGTCAACCTTGAGTCCGAATTTTGAAAAATGGCAATCTACAAGCACAGCAAAGCTGTGATCCGTTTTCATCACAGACACGGCTCCTCCGACTTCTTCCGCCATCCCGCTGAACGATTCATATTTTCCTCTTGGGTTACGATTTCTAGATTCTCCCGCCGATTATCCAGCGGGTCATGATTGATGTGATCGACAACGCGCTCTTCTGGATCAAATTTCCCTGGCGGCAATCCAAGAATAAAACGATGCATCCTGATCTTCGTGCGCTTCTCCCATCGAATCGCGTAGGTTTTAGTCCCGCGACTTTCAAGGCTCGCGCACCACTTAAGCGCAGAAACGCGCTCGAAATCCTCATCGGATACGAGCGCGTAACGGCCTTGAGTTAGTTTTATTTTTTTAGCCATTTTTCTTTCTCGGCTTAGTTCGGATGATGTGCATTTTTACTGAATACTGCCCAACGCATTTAACTAAAGTTTGGATTGCGTTTACCGAAAAAAAAGCGTCACTTCTAGACACCGCAATGGAGAGATTTTTTTGTAAAACCTCCTTAAGGTGTTTTCCCTTATTGAAGCCTTCAGATGCGGCTTCGATTTCAGTCACGTTTTTCTTTGCACTGACTTCAGAAACCCAGTTTGCAATCCAATTTTGATATGCGGCCAATCGCTTTTTATAAACCTGGATCTGGTCTCCTGGGTCATCAGGTATTTCTAAAACTTCCCTAAGAGCCTCGAATGCGTTCTGTTCCTGTTCTTCGTTTTTTGGTTTCATAAATCCGAGAGTTAAACATTGTTGAACTTGCGTCAAGCAAAAAAAGAAAAAGGGCCTGAGAAATTAATCTCAAGCCCCTCTCTTCATTAGAAACGAAATTAGTTATCCGGTAATCGTGATTCTGGTCAACGATCGTTCCGTTCCAATGATGAACGCGCTTGCGAGAATCGATTCAGCATCGCCAGGGAATTCGGACCCTACAGGGACACTTAAAAACACACGAACGCGAATATCAGCGTAAGCGCCGACAGTTTTTGCTTTAGTGGTTTTCTTAGTTCCGATAGTTCGGACCTTGCGGGTCTTCTTGGCTGGAATTTCCATCCCAGTTTTTACTTGGCTAACGTCGATATGAGAGACTTCTTGATTTTCCATTTGGTTCTTTCTTTGGTTTGATTAAAATTTTGGGGACCAGCGGTTACTGTGTCACACATTGGGCCGTTTCCGTCCCGCTGACCCCCCGGAGTGATGCGTGGATACCCTTAGAACGGGATATCCTCTTCGGATGTGAAGCTTTGCTGAGCTTGGTTTTGAGCGTTCATAGTGCTCGAAACCGTTGGAGCTTTTGGTTGATTACCCTTCGCACGAGCTGCCGCGAAGTCACCGGCCAGATTCAAACCACCCATCAGCACTGCGGCCTCGCCCTGGTCCGCGAGTTTTGCGCGGAAGGCGTCCCCACCTGGGAGATTGATGAAAGCGATTCGACTTTGAAGCTGATTGCCCTTCATCGGATTTGGCTCATTACGCACGACGATCTCGAAGTTTTTAACTTCATCGAGAACGCCAGAGCCTTTGCCCTTATTGAGTTCCGCGCCGTTTGAGCCCTTGAATCCGCAGCGGATCAAGGTTTCGATCGTGTACTCACGAGCGCCGCCGTTAAAAGATCCGAACCACGTCAGTTGATTCGTTTTGTCCGCGCTGTCTTTGTATTGCATCATGACTGCGGCCATCGGGCCTTTTGCGCCCTTCCAAATACCGTAATCAATGATCTGGGCTGTGAACGTGCCAGCTTCTTTGAGTCGCGATGCTTGGGGTTGTTGTTGTTGCTGTTCCATTTTGTCCTTTCAGTTATGCGTTATAAAATTAGCCGGGTATCAACGCAAAGAACTTATCGGCTAGTTAAACATTGTTAAACGGCGGACTTCTCCGCGTCAACAATTGTTTTCAACTTGGTTTTAATTCTCGTTAGCTCTTCAATGTTCCCAGTCGCAAGACAAGCAGCCTTTTCGACTTGGATTTTTTGAATTGGATTTTTTACTTCTCCGGTCATGCGAACGATTTCTGCAAGAAGCTTGCTCGACTCCTCGCGCATCGTCTTTGCTTCGATCACTTTCGCAACCTCCTGTAATCCGCTTTTCCTGGTTCCGCGCAACACTCTCACCGCGAGAATGGTGGCTGATACCGAGTTGGCGATATGAGGCACTGACCAAATCAGAGCCGCGAATCCAACTGAAAATAAGAAAAAATTTAACATTTCATTTACCTTTCTTTAAAACGGAAGCTCGCCGCGATCTCTTTTAAGTTGAGTCTCGGCCTCTTCCTGGTGCTCTTTTTCTGCGTGGTACTCATCATGACGGGCAAGAATTCCGCCAATCTCTAACGAAACCTCATAAGCACTTGAGCAGGTGAAGTTCCTTTGATGTCCCTTAACGCCAGGAAAATATGCGTAATCAACCCGAACCAAAAAACCGTTATCCACCGCAGTGATTACGATAGTGTCAACCGGCGCGGCTCCATTCAATCGGTTTCTCATCATGCTACACCAACCAGAACACGAACGCGATTAAGCACTGGCATCAATCGCGCAGTATCTAGTCCTACCTTAGCGAGGGTTTCAGCAACTTTTACCTGAGTGGCTTCATCTTTAATTTGTAGAGCAAGCTCTTGAATCTGAGAAACGATAATCTCCGCGCTCTGTGGATTTGCTCCAGCCTTTGCCCGGATAAACTCATTCCAATCCAAAGTTAAGATCGGCGGGAGCGTCATCCGGTTTTTAGCGTCAAAACCTGGACGTCGTTCCGTGAACATCATCCGGGTTCCTTCGCCGTAAGCTCTGGTGCGCTTCTTGTCATCTTGCTTTGTGTATACCTCGAAGTTAGCAAAGAAAACGCAATCAACGTGCTCGCGCCAAAGTGCAGAAGCCTTGTCGTTTAGCTTCAATTGAAAGCGGTCATAGGTAGCATTTGTTTGCGGATCGTTAAACGCTTTTACCATCGAGTGAGCAATGATAATGACATTCATTTTTCTAGCGTCACGAAGGTCAGACAGCGCGGCGATAAGATCCCGCCAGAGCTTATTCGCTTCAACGTAGCCCTTTCCAAATCCTCCCATTACGGCTTCGATACTTGCGACGCCATAATCTTCACAGACTTTGTTCCAGATCATCGGCTCGATGTGATCAATCGAATCAACCGCTACAGATTTGAATGGATGCGGATTATCTCTCAAATCTTTAATTGCTGCCATCAGCTCTTTGTATGTCTTAGGCTGACTTGGATACCGCGCAACGTCCATGTTTGCAGTCCCCTTATCGGCTTCTGGTCCAATAAAAATGACATCTGGGGCTTGCGCCGCGAACGTACTTTTACCGATACCATCGACGCCATAAATCACGACGAAATCCGGGTATTGAATTTTTCCTTTTTGAATATTTGCTAATTGACTCATTTTACAGTTCTCCTTCAGTTGTTCAGTTATCAGTTACAATTTCCGAGACTCGCTCGGTTTGAAAAACAGGAATACGCTTACGACGAATCCAAGCTTTAATTGGAGCCGCGTCCCTATATCCCAACATTACAGCGAGCTTTGCCTCGCTGTTTCCAGGCTTCTTCAGCCAAGCTTTTAAAGAATTTAGAAGTTTCATTTGCATTTCCTCTTTCGCTGTAGTTAAACTTTGTTCAACACCAACAGTCAACAGAAAAAAGAAAGGTATTTAAAAAAATGTCTAGAGCAAAAATGATTAGCTGCATAGTGATGGACCCGATAACAAAAAAACAAACCGCAACATTACTTCCAGCCGGGGCGATTCTAAAAAATCCAAAAGGTATAAGGGCAGATGCTATAATTGAGGCCCTTCGAGTCGTAACGCTCGAAGCTCATGCCCGGATGGATCGAATCGACGCGCTACTACAAGGCGTAGCTAAAGACGCGGCAACAGCGGCAGGAAAAGAAGAACCGACACCCCCCGAAGAGATCCAGGCCCATCGAGAGCGCAGACTTGGTGACGGGGCTCCGAGAAAGTTTGCACCTATGCCGACTTCGGATGACAATAATACTACGGAAGAAAGCAAGGAAGTTTAAATGGATCAGAGAACTAACAACTGGCTGGAATGGCGAAAGCTCGGGATCGGCGGATCTGACGCCCCTATCATTATGGGAGCCTCGCCGTGGAAGACTCCACTTGGATTATTTGAGGAAAAAATATCCAAAGAAATTAAAGAGCAGGTTTCAAACTTCGCCCAGGAGCGCGGAAACTATCTCGAACCGATTGCCCGCGCAAAATATGAGCTAGAAGTAGGCTTCGAGATGCCCCCGGCGACTTGCCAGCATTATCAATTTGATTACCTTCGCGCATCTATGGATGGATGGAATCCTAAAGCTCCACCGTTCGGGACATTTGACCGAGAGCACAAGCGCGGCTTTGAGGTGAAATATGTCGGAAAAGAAGACCATGAGAACGCACTGAAGGGCATTGTTCCAGAGAAATATATCTGGCAATTGGTTCATCAATTTATCGTTACCGGCGCGGACGTTATCGACTATTACAGTTACTTTTGCCCGAAGGGTACAAAGAGCCAAGATGGAATCGGAGTCAGAATCGAAGTGTTCCCAGATCCGGCTTTGATTGCGAAGTATGTCCCAATGGCCCATAAATTTTGGGATTGTGTGACAAAGAAGAAGCCTCCTGCGCTTTGCGACGATGACTATAAACTGATCCGATCGGTGTCAGTTAAGAAGTTGGCGGAAGATTGGAAGCGTAAAAAACTCGCAGCAAAGATCGCCGCAGATGAACTGGCGGAAGCTGACGATGCGCTGAAGAGCGCGATCGGCGACGAACACCCACGCTACAGAGTAGAGGGAACGCTAGTCAAAATGATTACGGTCACCAAGGCCGGGTTGGTCAATTATAAATCTATCCCAGAATTGAAAGGAGTCGATCTTGATAAATATCGCGGAAAAGAAATCGTCTACAAACAGCTTGGTATCGAAAGTGAAGAAAGTGAAGAAGCCAAGGATTAGGAAATTTAAGCCTTGGTTTCCGACCGTACTTCCTGAGTGTCCTAAGCGCACAAAGATAGTTAATGAGATAATCGAAAAATTGAAAAGCGAGGAAGCCGTTGAAGCTTGAATCGTTTTTTGATTATGAATTGGATTTTTACCGCCTCCACTTCGCCTACAGTAAGGCGCGGGTAGAGTCCGTGAGCCCAAGGTGGGCGAGGTGTTGGCGGTTTTACTTTAGGTATGGCGAATAATGATCCAAAAAATGATATGACACCGGAGGGGGAATTGAACCCGCCCGACCAACTGTTTAAGCGTCCTTGCAGCAGTTAGTCCCAGCCTTTTCCGGCATCTTAAATGCTACAGGACTTGTTCTTTAACAGTCAACCCCTTGGCAAGCTGAACGATGCGGGTATTAACGCCCTCATCCCAGGATAGCTCTGGAGTCATGCGTTCTTCAGGCTTTAAATTCGAGGTAAGACCATCATCAAGCCTTACCGTGATTTTTCCCTGCGCTTGAAGCTCCACATCCGAGAAGTAAACAGAAGACGGTCGAGCAAAATTCATCGAGCCACTTCCAGCATCCACTAAATCAACTGCATCGCCATCTTTCGTTAAAGAGAATTGAATCGTATCCTCGTCAACTAGCTTCACAAAGTACTTTACGCCAGTAGACAGGCCGGAAGGAAGATCGCTGCCTTGCACTTCGAGAGTTTCATTGTGTGCGAGTCCGTGACTTTCAAGCTCAAGAGTATTCTCAGAGATCGAAATTCCAGCCGCAGAAAACGCAATGTCGTCAGTAACTAGAGTTACCTTTTCTCCGCCAGATCCTCTAAGGTCTAGCTTCAAACCATCCATATCGCTTAGGTTGATCGGGTCGCGAGTCTCTTCGTCGTAAACGCGAATCGTAAATTCTCGATCTTCCCCTTGAACTACTTCGATAAAATCTTCGTGGTCAATTTTAAATCCAATTTTCATGCGGTTTCCTTCCAGGGCCAGAGATAGCCCACGACTTCCATTGTTCCTTCCCCTTTGGGGCTTCGGATAAGTTGATAAACGCCATCCCCTTCGCGGGTGACTTCTCGGCGATGAGGGGCTGTGTTTCCTTCGATCGTATGGATTCCGTCAAGCCCGGTAAATTCAACGATCGCGACATGGCCCTGGTCTGACCCTTTGTGTCGCCAAATCATAAGGCAACCGCTACGAGGCTCTGGGATTCGCTGGGCTTTATCGGTGCGATTCCATACCGTCAAGCAATGCTCGGACCTAGCGATTAAATCGCCACCAGTTTTTATCAGGCAAAACTGAACAAAAGACATACACCACGGCTCGCCCTGGGCCTTGCCGTCAACAGCGCGTTGAAATGCTTCGACTTCTGGGCCTTTGTTATTTCCGCCCTTCTCGGTCACGCCAAGCCATTTCTTGGCCTCTGAAATTAAAATTGATTCTCTGCTAAGAGTCGTCTTGGGGCTTGGGTCTGTCTTGCTTACCTGCGTCCGGGTTTTGCTGGATGATGCCATCTATTTTATCCTCTGCCTTTATGGTTTCGTTTTCGGCCTTCTGGCCGGTTTCCTTGCCTTCGCCTTGAGCTTGGGCCTCTTCATTTTTTGACTGCAAAAGCGCAAGCTCGCGCTTTTTCTTGTTCCACCAGGCCCAGAAGAAAATCCCGACGATCCCAAGGATTGCCGAAACGATCCAAGCGGGCCAACCTCCAGCCGCGATCTTTGCGAGCGTGCCAGCTATATCTATTGCTTCCATGTCCACCCTTTCGCCGCGCTCCACTCGCCCAGAATGAACCGGCCTTGAACAGTAAGGAGTCGTAAAACTTGAGGCTTGGAAGCGTCAAATTCTTTGGTTTTAAACTTGTCCGAGATCGTCAAAACATTGTCGAGCGCAACGATCGAGACTTCGCTTGTGCCTTGGACTTCGAGCGTTTTACCTTCTAGCTTCACGATTGGGATAGGAAGCGGAACGTAATCCGTTTTATAAACCGCGACAAGCACCTTGAAGAGTAAATTTTTGAATTGCGGAGAGATCACCACACCCGCAAGAGCACAAGCGCCTGGGGCCGACTTTTGAACCGCTTCGTTAACCGGAATCTCAACGTAACCTTTTGAATCGAGATCCAGTTGTTTATCAAAAGCTTTCCCGCAACCGTCCATAACGACGCGGACCTGGCCGGAGCCACCGATAAATTTCTTTAGCTTCCTCGACCAGGAGCCGGAGACTTTGATTGCATCCCCAACCCACTCAGAGCCATCGGTAACGGTTACAGAAATGTAACCACGGAATCCGCGCACGACTAAATCTTGATTTTCTTGTTTTGGATAGAGAGGGTTTATGGTGACCGCGATGAGACAGCTTTTTTGAGCTCGACCTATAGCGGGAAGGGAAATTAGCTCAGAATTTTGATACTGCCTTGATAAATCAATTCCACATGCCTCGGAAGTAGCGCGAACAGTTCCCTGGTAATAGCCCTGAACGGACAGATCCAAAGAAGAAAGAGGCTCGCCCTTCCTGATCGAAACGACCGCCAGGCCATTCCAAAGCTTACCCGCCGCGCGGAGTTCCGCCGTAGGATATCCGCTTGCGATGGACGCGGGAAAAGTGTCGGGGCGCAGCTTAGAGCCGCACCCCAACACAAACAAGAGCACTAGGACCAGAAGCGCCCTTGAAATCATTACTTCTTTGCCTCTACTTTTGCGGGAGGAGCGCCGAGCATTTTGCTTAAGAAATCAATGATTGCGACGTACACTGAGCCGATGCCAGGTAGGCCCTTCAGAGCATCTAAAAGCTCATGCAGAATGAGAGCGCCAGCGCCAGTGATTAGGTAAGCGAACATATTTGCCCAAGTGAAGGGACCACCGCTAAAAACGGACGCAAGCAAACCGGAGACTAATCCGAGTAATGGAGCAACGAAAGCTTTAGCCGCGCCAAGCTTATCCCAGAAGAATGTCCGAAGAACAGAAACCTTCATGGATGCGATAATGAGTAAACAGATCGAGGAGATTTTTAAACCCCAGCTAAGTCCGCCGAGATTTTTAATGGCGTCAATGACTTGGCTCGCGAAGCTGCCTGGGTCGATGTCGCCCTCGTCGGCGAATCCGATGCTTGCAAAAATGGTAAGCGCAAAAATTGTGATTAAAAATAACCAATGCTTTTTAAGAAAATTCATTTCTAGTGTCTCCTTGCCCTCGGGCTGTGTGAAGACATTTTAACCTAGCCCCGATCCTTTTCCTAATCCTTATTCTCGTGGCTCAAGTCTCCCACGAATATACGAAACGTCATTAGCGACCTTGTTGAGAGTCATTTCTTGATGAGAAACGCGCTCTTCTAACCCGTCGTGCCGCTCTTTTGCGTCTGGTTTTCTTTCAAAATTTGAGAATGTCCAGACTATCGTACCGATGACTGTGCTCAAGATTCCACCGCCGAAGACTATCGCCCCCCAAAGAGGTACGACCAGGGAAGTCGCATCATTTGCATTTATCGGCATAAAAAACTTTACTCCTTTTAGGGGCTTGTTCTACACTGTTGGACATCTTAGCATCATTTTCGCGCTAAATTAGCCTCGTATGGTTGATTATCGCATCAGACGAAAGGACCAACAAATGAAATATCGAGTCATAGCGGACAACCGCGAGCAATTGGGACAGTACCTAAAGGATCTTGGCTTGAACGGTTACGGGGTAGAGGTAGGAGTCCAAAAAGGCATTTTTTCAAAATGTCTGCTCAAAACCTCGGAGCTTAAAAAACTCTACATGGTCGATATCTGGCGCAAAATCCCAACCAGTTACAACGATATCGCAAATGTCGGGCCATTCGCGCACCTGCAATGCATGATGCAAGCCTTCTTGAAGGTTTACGACTTTGGGCACAGAGCCGTAATGATCCGCGAGGCATCGCTTGAAGCCGCAGAGCTATTCCCAGACCAGGCCCTAGACTTCGTTTATCTCGATGCTGACCATTCATATGAGGGAGCGTTAGCGGATATCAAGGCATGGTTCCCTAAGGTACGAAAGGGCGGAATCCTGGCTGGCCACGACTTTATCAATTCTCCGCGGGAAGAGAATGGAGCCGCGGATTTTGGCGTCCAGGTAGCTGTTGAAGAATTCGCACGAGAACATGACTTCGAGATCCTGGTAACTGGTGAAGCCGATCAATTAAAAAGCTGGATCATAAAGGTCTAGGAAAAATCCAAATGAAAAAATTAATTGTAACCATAGCAATCGGTGACTTTCATCAAGATCTTCTAGGAAAAACGTGCCCACTAATGAAAGCTTACGCCGAAAATGTTGGAGCTGATTTTTTGGTCATTGACGATATTGGGGATCACCAAATCCCGCACTATCGAAAACTTGACCTTGGGGAATTACTCAACGAGTACGATCGCGTTTGCTATCTTGATAGCGACATCCTGGTGCGTCCAGATGCTCCAAATATTTTTGATATCGTCCCAGAGAATAAGTTTGGAGCGCATAGCGAAGGGAAATTTGAAGAATCAAGACTTGATACCTTGGAGCGGTTCTTGAAAAGAAATGGATGCGAGCCTCACGAAGGATCATTTCTTGAGTATTTTAACACTGGCGTAATGGTTTTTTCTAAATGCCATCAGCCAATTTTCCTAACCCCAGCAGTAGAGTCGAATAATTTTTATGAGCAAACCTATTTCAACATGCTCTTCCATATGCTCAAAGTTCAAATGGTGGATCTCTCTTATAAGTTTAACCGGATGGGCCTTCACAATAGAAGAACCGGAGAGCACAGACTCGACGGTTTCTTTATCCATTACGCAGGAATAAAAGACATCTACGGTGAAAAGATTTTACTTGAGCTTGTCGATAAGGATCTCGAAGAACTGAATTCTCAGGCAACGGGAAAAGAGTATAAATTTAAAAAGCGAATTCTAGTCGCGATGCAAGGAGGACTGGGCGATCAAGTCGCGTCCGAGCCCGCGCTTCGCTACATGGTGGATCATCTCTACAAAGGGGATGAATTCCATGTCTGTTCTTTTTGGCCCGAGCTTTTTGACCACTTGCCGGTAAAGCTATACAACAAAGTTGAGAACGTAGTTGATAAAGAAAATATGTTCATCACTGAAAGTTATCGCGATGGATCTCATGATTCCTGGCATTTTATGAGCCAGGGAGCTATGCACCAAACTGACTTCGCAGCATTGCAATTATTTAAAGGCGGCCTACCACAGGAACACAAACGCCCAAAGGTCACGTTTTCGCCAACTGACATGGCGACGATGATTGAGAAGCTCAACATCATGGATTTCGGCGCGTGCGTTATCCTTCACCCAGGTAAAGGATGGCCGTCGAAAACCTTCCCAGCCTCAACGTGGTACGAATACGCTAAGGCTATTAAAGAATCTGGAATGACCCCTATTATCCTAGGAAAAACCGTTTCTGACCGCCAGGGCGTCGTTGAATTCGATCGCTCTGAGTTTGTGGATGCCGTCGATCTTTTGACGCTAAAAGAAATGTGCGCTCTCATCTCGGTTTGCCCGGTCTTGATTTCAAACGAATCAAGCCCCATCCATATCGCAGGAGCTTTTGATAATTGGATTGGGATTATATCCACAGGAAAGCGCCCAGAGTTCGTTCTCCCTTATCGGTACGATGGCGGAGTGTGGTGGAGAGCCCGCGCTTTAGAAAAATACAAAAGATATGACGCTTTCAAAACATTGCCCACTAACATCGAGCCGCGCACGATGGATGAGGCGACGGAGTGGGAAATTGAAAACTTCTGCCCAAGCTCTTTAAATATTCTCAAATTTGTTTACGACGCGATGGAAGACATGGTTAAGTCTAGAATATCATGCGAGTAACTCTCTGGACGGTCAGGGTCGGTGACTATTACCCAGAATTTTGCGATATCACGACCGCGCACATGCGAAGTTACGCCGATAGAATTGGCGCTGATTTTAGAGTTATACATCAAAGAAAATTTCCTGATAGAAAGCCTAATTTTGAAAAGTTCCAGGTTGGGATCTGCGGAAATGATTCAGACTACAATATTTTAATGGACGCAGATATTCTGCTTCCTCCAGACTTCCCAGACTTAACCGAAAAAGTTCCAGTTGAATGCGTCGGAGCATGGACAGGATACGGAGCACATTACCACTTCAGAAATCCAGATAAGTATTTTCTTCGTGACCAGCGTGATCTCGCGATAGTGACAAATATGGTCGTTACCACCAGGCTGACGCATGATGCTTGGGAGTTTCCAAAGGAAAGCGAGAAAGAGCTTGAAAGGCATTGCTGGAATCCGTGGTGTACGGACGAATTTGTTTTCTCGCGGAACGTCGCAAAATATGGGCTGAAGCACGTCAACTTACTCGAAGCTCACGAGCCGCAGCCCATTCATTTTGAACTCACCACGATGAAGCAGCAAGGCAGAGATCCAGTTAAGGAAGCCCGCAGGATCATCGAAAGCTGGCGCTAAGGCTCTTGGCAATTCCAGTAGTCACCGTCCAAATGCTCGCAACCCCGCATAACGCGAGTGTGCGAGCAACCCGAGATTGTGAGGGCCAATAAAACAACTGCAAAAATAAGTCTCATCATATCCCCTTAAATTAGTGGTATGACGCAAAAACTATTATTTTCCCTGAGCCTCCGGCTCCCCCGGCATTGCCCCCGGTGCCCGCATTTCCTGCGGTGCCTCCGGCCCCAACGGAAGTGGCATACGATGCCGAGGGGTTGTACAGTAAAGCGTCAAAACTTCCGCCTCCGCCGCCACCCATTCCACCGCCTCCTGCAACCGCGTTACTATCATAGCACCCGCCGCCTCCGCCGCCGCCCGTGTTAGTCGCGCCTGCGAATCCTGCAAGGGACGATTGTGATCCCGCACCGCCGCCGCCGCCGCCGAAAACAGTATTTCCACCGTCGCCGCCGCCCGAGCCGACGTTGGCGGAATAGGCTCCCGCACCGCCGCCGTATCCGCCGGTTGTGCCTAGCCCAATCGCCGGGCTATTGATTGTGTAAGATCCGCCCGAGCCGGGAGATCCCGCCCGCGCACCGCCCGCACCGCCGCCGTTTGCAGTTAGGAGAGAGCTACCGAAAGTAGTATTTCCGCCCGTGCCAGAGCCTGCGTTGTTAGAGCTGCCGCCGCCGCCACCACCGCCACCGCCGCCTACACCAATTACCCGTAAAACATTGGGTGCCATGGAATAGCTAAACGTAATCGTAGAATCCCCGGTGCCGCCAGATTTAGTCAGCGTACCCGAGGAAGTCGGGGCTCCCGTGCCGTACATGATTACTTGGGTTGCGCTCGCTACAGTTTGGTAAACCGTAAAAGTAAACGAGTTGTTGGTGTACGTCGCGCCTACCGTTGCACTCCCTGAAGTGATCGTAAAAGCGTAAGGCAAGTAGTAGGTGCTTGTGCTACTTAAAAACGTCGTCATCACCGGAGTGATGCGAGTCATATTTGCAAGCGGGAGAATCGTGGAGCCCACGACCGCGCTTTGCGAGATATCAAGAGAGCCATAACCGAGAGTCCCACCCGAGGAGTATCGCAAAGGTTGGTAGTTGGTGCCCGCGCTAATCGCGACGCCCAAGCCTCCGTTAGTTACACCAAGGAGGGAGGAGCCAACCGCCGCGCTCTGAGAAAGGTCAATCGAACCAGCTTGCATTCTTCCGCCAGCGGAAGGAGCTCGAAGAATCGAATAAGCTGGGCCAGTTTCTACCGCGTGCGCGGTAGCGCAAAACAATGCAAATAAAACCAAAAATTTATTCATTAGATCATTCTCCATTCAGTTACCATATTGTGAAACCAAAGAATCGTGTACTGGTACAGAATTCTTTGAGCCGTTGCAGATCCGTTCGCGGTTTCTGTTCCGGATGGGTCAACGTCAACATAATTTCCAGAGCTATCAGTTTTCATAACTCCGATTTTCTTCTTAGGACAAGAGGCCAGTGGCGGTAGCGTATAGGTACGATTTCCACCTGATGCATTCATGTAAACAATTTCGTCAGTAGGAAGACCAGTGTAATCGGCGGACTTTTCAACAAAATCCACACGAGAAGATGGCGGCAAGAAAACTGTGCGCGTATCAGTTACGCCATTTGATCCAAGCCCGCTAACGGCTGTGATAGCAAGCTCTGCAATCTTTATATAACCGGCAGGAGTCGAAGGAGCTGCGGGGCTTCCTGAAGGCGTTCCATCCACGATTAAAACATCAGCTTCCCAATCGTTTTCGACATCGAAGCTCGTAGATGTTACATCTCCGGTGTCAACGTCTTTAAAGTTTCTAGACTCAGACTCAACAACTGCGCGAGCTGCCTTTATGCATACCAAATCAATCCGGCCAAGGGTTGCATGAGCCGCAGTTAAATCTTTTGATACCGCACCCTCTAAAACCATTAATCTCTTTTTTGGCTCTGGATCTACTTGGCTGGAATCTGTCTGAACCCCTACGCCAGCGGCAACCGAGATTGTATCAGCGTCAGTTCTGGTTACGAGTAGTCCAGACCCAAAACAAAAGTTTTCCTGCTCCTGCCCAAGGTGAAATGCTACGCGGTCAAGCAATTCTTTTTCAGACGCGGCAGATATTTTGTTGAAATCATTTTCAATGATCTCCATTCCGTCATTAAACTGTCTTCTTGGCATGATGTCCCCCTGTTTTGATCATCTCATCGTTCCACAATTTTGTATAAAACGCCATGAGCTTTCACTTTGTTAACGGCCTGGACAACGCTCTCCATGACCACGTTTGCTGACTCGTCAGAGCCAAAGAAATTTTCTCTACTTGTAAAATAATCGCGAGAAAAGAAAGAGTAAGGTGGATGCACTTGAGAGTCCACCGCGATAGCAAAAAAGTTATAGTTGAAGTCGTTAAAAAACCAATCTCTCCCAAAGAAAACGCCTCTGCTAAAAAAAGCATTTTCCGCGCTGTAGCCTTCGATGATCTGGCAAACCCCTCGAATTAGAAGCGAATTAACCAGCCTCTCGATAGCTGGGAGATTTGAATTGTTTCCGATATTCTGAACTCTAACCGCGTAAGCTTCGTTAGTTTCGTTTCTGAGTCTCTCAACGCTTCTCTCTTCTCCGAGCACGTTTAGATTTTCTTCATTTGCTCTTAGGATAAAGCTCTGATCTCGCTGGTCCTCGATATCTTGCTGAACAGTAGCCAGAAGTTTTGCAAGAGCTTGCTCGTGCGCCTTCTGATAGTTCTCATTTTCAAAGAACCATCCAGGCACAAGCCCCTTAATCTTCTGATACCACTGCTCTTGAGTCAGTGCCATTAAACGATTACCACCGTTCCAGGTACAATTTTTTCATTTTCGTCTGGCTCAACATCTCCAACTGGCGAAACGGTTGAGAATCCTTCCGCAGTCAAATCTCCAGTTCCGGCAGGCCCCCAAAGCGCAAGCATTGCCGCGTCCGCAGCCGATCTGTCAAAAGTTTCTCCAGAATCTAAATCCTGCATATAAAGCTGCATTGTATCAATAATCTTTTGAGCATCATCGGTAAACTCTGTAAAGTTTGGCCCAGATGGATCGAGCACAAGTGATGCCGACCAGTTAAGGGACAGGGCTTCCGATCCAATAACTTCAACGCGAACACCGCAAGCTCTAACGTTTAAAATTGCAGCCTTAACCGCATCAATAAGCGCCTGACTTGCTTCGCCGTTGATGTCAGAAATATAAAGCCTTGCGCGAGGGATTCCAAAATATTCACCGACAACCGATCCGGTTGAGATATCCCACTCTTTTACAAATTGCAGGAATTCAACAGCCGTTGACTTTTCAACACCGGCTACAGTCAGGGCTTTTGCTTCGATCGCGCTTGCAGAAGCTCCTCCCAAAGTTTTGATTAAGTTTTTAATCGTTTCCCTATACTCGGAATCATCTTCTTCTGGCGCTCCGCCAACAGCGTCAGCCGGGTTAGATACGGTTATGCTCGGATCTAAAAGAGTCGTTTCGATTACGGAAATTTTCGTTGCGTCTACGTTACCGTCAACGCCAGGTTCAACAGCTTGCGCAGTCGCGGAAATGCTAAGCGCGGTCATCGTTACTGCTGAAACGATTTTAAATCTTTGTTCTACACCGTTAGAATCTGGGAGCGTTTTAACTACGGTATCAACAGCAATAGGACAATCTCCAGCGGCAGATGTTGGGCGCGAAAGTGTGACATCTACCAGGGCGTAGGCTGCCCCTGGGCGCTCGAAGTCTTCCCCAAATCTATCGACGGCCAAAGTTTGTAAATCATCTTCGTCACCAGTAACCTCTGGGCCATTAGCGGTAAGGAAAAAAGATTTTTGGAATTCCTTCAACAAAACATTCATCAGCTCATGAACTATGGTTGAGCCGGAGCCGGACAAAACGTCATTTATCGAGCCCTCCGAGAAGTCGGTAAGGTCTGCGTTTTGGACCTGTACCTCTGTATTGTAAATGTCGATTAGCTCGGAAATGCTTCTAAAAGTTGCGGCCATTCTCTAAACCTCCCCGAACGGAGTGAAAGATATTTCTTGTTCAGAATAGCCAACTGGCTTAACTCTCACTTTGATTATTGATTTTTCTGGAGTTTCATCGTTAGCCGTTACGCTTACGCCAAGAACTTTTTCTGTCCTTGGATCTCTCATCGCCTGTTCATTGATTGCTGATGCTATTTTGCGCTGATTCGGAATAGAACTCAAGGCCCCTTTAAATCTCATTAGGCCAGCGCCATAATCCGGGCGATGCACCAGGCTTCCGGGCGTGGTTATCCATCGACGCAAAAGGGCTTCTTTGTAATTCTCTAAGCCCTCGATCGTCTGTAAATCTCCGACGTTATCCTTCTTTACAAAATCGCTTTTGTGTCGAATATCTCGCCCAAATGTTTCAGTAATATTTGCCATTAAGTCACCGTTCCCGCGCTGGTTACTGTCCCGGTTAGTGTGTTTGGAGTGGCGCAAGTTTGACCGGCTGGAACTACTGCATGGCCTGTAATCTCGGCCACAATGTCAGTCCCTTCTTGATCCGCGATTGCATGGGCTAGTTTTCCAAAATAAGCCAATATTCTTGCTTTCTCGGCTGGGAGAAGGTCAGCATTTATGGGGAATTGAGTTTGCAAGTCTGCATAAATCGAAGCTTGACGTGCAGTGTTTACCCGAGCCGCGTCTAATGCCATTACTCACCTCCCCTTTCTGTAAAGGATAACTGAGAAACTATGTTCGTGGAAGTGTCCGTTATATACTTGGCTTTGTATTGCGTAAGCAGCACCCTTAGTGCCGGATCAAGGAAAACTGGTGCGCTAAATATATCGAATCCAATTTGAGCAGCATTCAAAAATGCGTCCAAAAGGAGCCCCATAAATTCCAGGTTTACATCCCCGAGCACAAGCGGAGATTCTCCATCGGATTCCCCAGCTACGAGATTGATTTTCGAGTCAGAAACAACCCATGACTTCTTTCCAGCAACTGCGGCAATCACTGCCGCGCCTGGTACAGCTTGCGCTGGGATCTTGTCTTCTTTACTTGATAGCCTCTCGGTTATATTGCACTCGTCATCATCACCGTTTGCCATCTCGACAAGGACCAAATCCCCTACTTCTGGAAGCATCCAGAAGCCCGCTGACGGGCCTGTCCCACCGGATGAAGCCACGACACCAATTACCTCGCGGCCTTCAGGCTGAAGCATAACCTTGGCCCGGTAAAGGCTCCTGTCTGAAGCCATCTCAACAGCCGTAATGACGCCTTTTGCATTCCATCGGCGACGGTCTGCAAACATAGCTCTCAAAGCTTCAATGTCACTCGGCCTCATTTTGTAAGCCCCTTGTTAAATGGCGTAATGTAATTGATGAAATCTACCTTGATCTCAAACATGCTTCCTTCATCAAACGTATATTCTACCGATTTAGTATAGAATAGCATATCAAATTGACCGTAGGCTCGTGCAATCGCGTGAGCTACGCCAGGATCGTAATTTTTCCCGAGAAGATATTGAACGCGCTCGTCATCCGTCGAGATCCGGCGCATGTTCTCCATGTCCTTAAGCTCGATGTCGATGCTGATAGGTGTCGCATTTCTGATTCCAAGCAAATCAAAGCTTTTAAAATCTTGAGATGCCGCGACGAATTGCTTTTGCTTCATATCCATCGTAGTCATCGAGCCTTCGATCTGCTGGCGTCCAAGCTCTTCAAATACACCCTCTCCAACCGTTACTAAATGATCTTTGCTTTTGATGTTTGGAATTGAGAAGGTGAGGAATGGCGCATCCTCTTCCGCTGTCGTATCCTCTCCGACCGATTTTCCCTGCACCTTGGAAAACTTTGGAATCGTAACGCGCTTTCTATTTATTCCGAAGTGCTTGCACCAATCCTCAGTTGCTTCCTCTGGGATTTTGGCGTCTATCGTTTTTTTCTCACCAACCGGAAGAGATACTACGCGGACATTGAAACCCTTTTGTCTCCCGAGCTTCCTCTTGAATGAAAGCTTTTTGAGATTCTTTCCGTAAACGAATTGAATGGCTTGGTCTCGGCGATACAGAGCCCTTGGTCGAGTAACAATTAACTTATCAAGCTCAATATAAACCACTAGCCCAGCTCTTTGCGCGAGATCCTGAATTTTGTCCCAATAGTTCTCTTTTGACTTCCCGTTAGCGGACATTCCCATTGAATTATAGTCCGGCGCGTACTGACTCAAAGTTGGGAGAGTTGACCCAGTTCGATTTACTATCTCAAGTTTTGCTGTGGCTGGAAGGCCAGAAACAATTTGCTTAAGCAAGGCTTCGAGAGGCGTAGCTAAAGACAAAGGCCCAAGGATGTAAGGAGTATCCAAAAGTAAAGCTGTGTAATCTCTTCCTTCGAGCCTGACTGTTCTAGCATTCTCGTCGAAGTCGATCCCCTCTTCATCAACAAATCCAATAAATCTAGTGTTTGATGTTTTTGGGACTATTAGATTCTCAACTCCTCCAGTGTCCTCAAGGTGAATCGTCACCCCAAGGGACCGAATGCATCGCGGATCAAAAGGAAATTGCTTGTAATCAATTTCAGCACTGAAAGTATCCGCCTGGGTGTAATCGTTAATTGCAACGCTAACCCGTGACGGCCTTACGACAAATTCGTATGACTTGGCTTCTGTAGCAGTTGTCTTGTTGTTGAAGTCTTCAAAAACCGCGCGAAGAGTCATCGCAGCCTTTGGATAGTAAAAACTCATACTTTTGGAATCTCCAAGACAGTACCAGAAGTTAGAGCAGTGCTCTTAAGCTTGTTGTGATCGTAAATCTTAGTCCAGTTCTCAGAAGTTCCGTAATATTTAACAGAGATCCTCTGAAGCGTTTCGCCAGAAACAACTAAATGCCTAGACATTGGGATAGTTGCACCTATTTGCATGAGCTGCATTCTCATTCTTTGTAAAATCGACTGAATAGAAAGAGAGTCTGACACAGATGAGGAAATGTAAGCCGATGCGCGATACCTGTCAGTAGGCTTCATCTTAATCAAGTCATCAGCGTAAGAAATTCCGCCAAGAATTTTTTTATAATTATAAAGCTTGTTTTGGGCAAATCTCACAAGCCCTATCCCTCTATTCAACGCGCTCCCGATGTCCTGCCCAGTCTCAACAACAGTGTCAATAAATCCTGTTACAGTTGCGATGACAGTTGCAACGTCAGAGATTGCGCCTCGAATCTTATCGGCTATGCTTCTTGGGACATTCTTAGGAATATTTGAGTAAGTTGATTGGAATTTTTGAGCAGCGGCAACTAGCTCGCGCTTTATCGTTTCCGGTATCTGCTTATTTTCTCCCAGGATTTGATAGTTGAATGGCTTTTGAAATCCAGAAATAGAAAAAGTCAGAGTGTAGTCAAGATCGGCTAATGTCTTTAAGTCGATTCCATCCTCAACAAGAAAACCGTACCGCTCCCATTCTCCGAGCTTGATCCTCATGAGATTGCCGCGCTTCCTCGCAGCAATAATTAGCTTCGCCATTTCGTAGGCAACACCTCGAAGATCCTTACTCTTGTAACGCTTATCGTAGAGCCTTCCGTTGATTACAACGTCATTCTCGTTAGATCCAGAGATATGAAAAACTGGCTCATTACTGCCAGGATAATGCTGTTTATTGTGGCGTAGTGTTCCGCCGAATTTAAAAGGCTGCTTTGGAAGCATGTTCCCGGCCAGGACGATCCTATTTGCTTCGTCATCTTTACCGTTTGCTAAAATTTCCTGAATTACAAACCCCTCAGAAAAGTCAGCCCGTGGAACTCCTCCAAGAGATGAGTTGAAAGGATTCTCAATGAGATTCTTTAAACCAGATATTGCGTCACCTGGGATGTCGAGAAGGCCCATTAATTACCTCCAACAGGAATAGAGCTAAAAGTTCCACCGCCACGGCTGGAAACAGGATTTTTAGAAATCTTTTTAAACTGTTCCACGATCGTGAAAGCAATCCGGTCAGGCTGCATATTTTCTTTAAAGTCATTGTGCAGATGAATCCCGCCGTTTACGTTTGTGACTTGGTTTGAGATTGCTCCCTTTGTTGGATCGTTTAGAGAATCCAAGTTTTCTTTCATAACTCGATTGTACTCTTCGCCGTAAGCTTTTCCGACAGCTCCAAATATACCTTTTGGATTTGTCATCATCTCGCTACTCGTGAAGTAATCCATAAACGTACTTATCGAAGAAAGAACGCCTGAAATAACGGCTTCAAACAAAGACAGGCACGCGACTATGTTAATCAGAGAATCTGCAACAAAATTCAAAAGCCCAGACACCATAAAGAGCGGGCTAATCCACTTAGCTATTCCCTCAAAAATATTTATGAATGGTGAAGCGATTTTAGAAAATACTTTGATTGCAAAATTTCCAAGCTGCTCAAACTTTACAAATATATTTGCCATCTGTCCTGCGTCAGCAATTTTAGCAATATTTGCAGCCCTTGAGAGCAGTTGAAAAAATACAAAAAGAGCAGACATAATCGCCGCGACTCCGCCTAAAATAGGAACTAATGCCGGGAACATAAATAAAACTCCAGCGATAGTCGCAAATATCGCAGCAAACTTTATCATTGGACCAGCTAACGGGAAAATTCTCTGAAACGCATCGAAGAATGTGGTTATCGCTCCAAAAACAACAGAGATCAAAGTAACTGGCAGGGATACCGTTGACCCTGCAAATTTTAAAAGTATATTTGCAATGCTTGCGATAGATGCGCCTATTGTTGAAGAATGAAGAACGCCCTCAACAGATGAAACGTCTTTCTTAATCGCAGACACTTGCATAAGTCTTTCAATGAAAGTTTTCGGATCTCCAAGAATGCTTTTAATCGTAGAGCTAAAATGTGCGATGATTCTAACGCCATCTTCTTTAAAGAATTTATTTAAAGCGACAGCGGCCTCTTGCGTGAAGTTCGCGAGAACTTGACCGATAGGTCTAAGGATAGAATACATCCCAACAAGAGAATCCTTCATAATCTGGAATTGGTTTGTAAGGCTCATCGCGTTTGCCTTTAAGACATCGGCATTAGATCCGAATTGAAGCAATGCGCGGCTAAGAATGTCAACACGCTTTGCCGCAGATAAAGCGTTGAAAGATGCAAGAGGGCTTTTAGATCCACCAGCGCCATGCTTACCCCCTCCGACTTCTTTGAATGCAGAAGTTTCGTTCATCAAGCGCATTGCCAGAGTATCGCCAGCAGATCCGCGACCGTTAACCAAATCTAAAAGCTGTCCTTGGACCATGTTTGGATCTACGCCCAGAACGGGAGCCGACTTCAAAAGTCCGCGACTCAATGTTACTGCGGTAGAAAGATTGTCTCCTGCAACACCAGAGCTGAAAAGTGCAGGAGCAATTTGAGCAGTAGTGGCGGCGAGAGTAGAGGCTGGTAATCCAAATTTATTAGCTTGCTTCTGGACCTTCTCCATTACATCTCCGGCTGCACTCATCGCTTCCATGAATGAAACTGGTCCGCCAGCGATCTTATCTTGATTGGACAGGAAAATATTTGCCATTTTCCGCTGAGTCTCGCCGAACTTCTCAGAGGCTTTGATACTTTCGAGAATGATCCCCAGGACTCCACCTGTGCCAAGGCCCATCGAAGCAGCAACCCCGAGGCTCATTCTCTGAAAAGATAAAAGAGTATTGTCAGCAGCTTGCGAAACGCCTTCCACAGCACTTTGCAAAGTCTGAGAGCCAAGCACAGCCTGGCCGATCTCAAACTTAAACTCTGATACAACGTGGTAGACTATCGACAAAAACTACCTCCCAGATTCTAACTTCAGAATATCCTGAAGCTGCTTACAAAACACTCTAAATTGCCAGGGCCGCATCGCAAACACATCTTCCGGGCGCATACTCGTATAACGAGTTATCCAGGCTAATTGCCTCCAGATGAGTTCACGATCTCCAGCTTTGGGGATGCCTCGTCATCAACCTCGCTCTTAATATATTTTAAGATTTGAGAGTATTCTTTTGGAGTGATCAATTTCGTGATCCCTTCAATTTCATTTTTACTCAAAGTCTTATCGTCTATCGCGAGAATGATTTGTTTTAAAATTTCTTTTTGAAGCTTAACGCCAGCCATTAGCTGATTCGTTTCGTTTCCAACTGCTTGAGCCGCCATTTCTTGATGCTCAATTGTGATCTCTTTTAGGAGAATCGTTTTACCGCTTGTCAGAGTCAATTTATTACATAGTACGGTTGTCATGATGATTGATGATGCCTTTCTGTTAAAAAAAACCCCCGAAAGAATATCCTTCGGGGGTCAAAACCAAACCAACTAAGGAGTGTTTACAGTCTAGCACGCCCAGAGGCTTGCCAGTCAAGTTTCTTGGTCACTTTTGCGGTCATGTTTGGCTGAGATTTCGACATCTTGGCTTGAACATCAAAATAGACGTAAGGAACAACTACGCCATTAGTGTAATGCTCTTCCATGACAACCGTGATCTCTTCGACTCCGATCCCGGCAAGATTCTGCTCAATAAGCGCGTCAATGAAGTCATCGACAGCAGAATCTTTAACTTCAAGATCCATCGAGCCAGACCATCCATTCATTACCTGATCGCCTTCGCCGATAGTGTTACCGACGTAGAAGGAGCGTGAAAAATCCGAATCCTGGTCTACCGTCGCGGAAACGATATTGACGATACTTGCGTTTTTACCATTCTTGAAGACTTTGATTCTTCCTTGATGACCTCTAATTGCTGGTGCCATTCGATTATTCCTCCCCTTCTGTTACAACGACCGATTCGCCGATCTCTGCAATCAGAACGATGAAGCGCATCGAGCTGAAGATCCGACGTTTGTATTTAACCTTGAAGTATCCAAGCGCGACAGAGTTGTCAGTGTTCAGAGACTCAGTGTCAATCAACTTTGCTTTTCCTGTTTTGACATCGGAATCCTTCGGAAGAATTTTAGCTTCTTCTTGGAGCCTGTCAAAAGCAGCAATTGCGCCTTTTACTTCCCGGCGATTCTCAACACTGTTTACCGCGCCTTGATAGTTCTTCAAGTAACGAGCCACAGATGAAGTCAGATAATCTGCCATACGGCGACGCAGAATCGTAACCTTCGAGCTGTTCGCGATTTGAGTCACGATCCCAGACTTGATTACAACTCCAAAATCATCGTCAATTTCAAATGCAGAAATACCAGCATCCTTAAGCGCAATGTAGTCAGTACGGTTAGGCTTGAATTTAAGATCGCTGATACCGCCAAGATATTGCGCATTTTGCGTAAACGAAGGATCGACATGAGGCCCGATCTGAGAAAGCAAAGCTGCGTAAAAACTTGCAGGGGAAACCCAGGCGTCAGTTCCGTTGACATTGGTTTTTACCCAAGGCCAAGCGTAAATTATCCGACCCTCAGTATCACGCTTGTCAGCGACATCCGTTACCGCAGTAGCGCGAGAATCGGTTTCTGCTCCAGCCATGATGACCATTTTATCAGTCGTAGCGGCTGCGTGAGTCTTCAAGTATCCGTTCCGTACATCGTTGTACGAATCCAAGAAAATGAAGTTACCTGCTTTTTCGACTTCGCAAAGCGCCAGAGCGGTTTGATAGTCCGTATCTGCAACCGTTCCCTCTGCGCCAGACGCAAGCACTGTCGCTGCGGCATTAGAAGGCTCAGCGGCGGAAGAATTAACTACCGCAGTGATGAGCTTAGAATTTGCGAACGTGGTCGAGTCAATCGCAGTGATTGCAAGGTTATCGTAGACTTCGATAGGAAGCACAGCATAAGGGTTTGTATCCTTAATGGTGTATTTCTTACCAGTCGTGGAACCGGATTCGATCGTTACTGTGATCAGATTACCATAAGCGCCGTAATACTTTGCCGTGAAGGTAATCCGGTCAGTCGTCGAGCTTTGAAACGCAAGGGTAGCTTTTACAGCATCCGAAGCGATAACTCGAACAAAACGAAGACGACCAAACTTTTTATTTTTCAGAGCGATATTAGCGCCATGAGTGAGAGACTTACCAAAGCTCTCGTGAAACTCGCCAATAGATCCAACATCTACAAGCTCCTGGTCGCCGCGCTGAGCTTGTGCGACCATGATTGCGATATTGGCTGGCGAGCCCTGAATGTTTGGCGAAGGTGCTGTTTCATCAACAACAATGCCATCGACATCATCATACTGTGTCGGGTCAGTAGTTCTAAAAATGCTTCCCATCGTTTAGCTCCCTTTTTGTTTAAACCAAATCCAGATCGGACTCGGCGATATCTTTCGTTTCGACAGTAACCTCTGTCTGAAGTATAGCAAACTCATCGCGGGCCTTGATAGCGTCACAATTTGCCATCACTGCAATTTTTGCCCGCCATTCCTTTCTCTGAGAGCCAGCCTCACTGTCATCGAATCTATAGCCCGTAATATCGTAGCTACAGATTACGTCGTGATACTCGGAAAGCGTTAACGATAGACCCATTATAGGCCATCTATTGCTAAAGGCATCATAAAACTTTTGGTATAAATCATGCCTTTGTTTCTTGCTACTTGCCCAAAGATCAATCTGGAATTTCCACTCATATTCCCCAACAATATACTTTGTTTTTATCTTGGCAGGAGCAACGACATCATCTTGATGGACTAAAACTGGAGCTTGCGGCCTATGTGTGGGTTCACCGGCAAAGATTGAGATACTCGGGTAATCCAAGTTTTCACTGGCCTCGGGAAACTCTTCGAGAATCTGCTTGAGATCGGGCATCGCGGACTTAAGGAATACCGCGAGCCTCTTAACGACTTCTTCTGTAACGGAATTAGGCTTGCTCTGCATTTTCTAACTCCTCTTTAATATTTGCGATAATCTGCGGAAGCTCGTTCTCAAGGATCTTCTTTGGTAACATTCCCCGCTCCATTATCTTCCTTTGCGTACCAAAAGCCAAGGCCATAACTGCCGGAGAATACTCTGGGGGCTGGCTCGCGTCCTGTAAGACCCGCTTAGCCCAGGCCAGGAGCGGCGTGATTGGAGGCTTGAATGGTCGAGCCCCGTCCTCGATAATCGGAGAATGAGGCGCGAAGTTACCGAGAAGGATAGAAACCTCGGTATCGCTCATATTCCAGCTCTGCGCGTAAAATCCCTGGTCAACCGGGCTCTTCTCGACCAGGCCGGGAATTGATTTAGCAATACCCGCAGCGGTCGCGGCTTTGATCTGCTTGGATTTTAAACCAGTGTAATTTTTTAACTCCTTTGCGAAGTCATTTAGTTTTACGACCTTAGCCATTATCTCTTTTTCTCCGTACTGCTCAGCGCGGCGTAAGTGGCCCCGCCAGATAAGGCCGCAGCACCACCAGCCACATCCCTACCCCACCGGCCAGTAGCTAACTTCTTAAATTTTCTATTGATGAATGGATTCGCGAATGTGCCAGGAGAGGTATTAGCTTCGATAAGCTTTAAAGATTTTCCAGTGTCACCAATATCAAAGGCAAAAAACGTGTGATCCTTTGAAGGAATTTTAGTTAAATTACTTTGCTTGAAAGCATTGGCAGCAAAATCTTTAATCTGCTTTCTCTTGTCTCCTAGCACAGGGACAAAGGCACCGCCACCACCAGAAACTTTTGACCATGCTTTAGCTAATATATTATCTGGCAATCTCCTATGAGATATCCCGAACACTTCTCCATCAAAGACATGCGCTCGATATTCGTTTTTAAAGCTCATCAACTTTTGAGCAACGAACCCTTTAGGATTACCAAATACAGCACGACCTTTTTCTGTCTTTGTTGCTAAGTCCTTACTCGTGGCGAAGTCAGAAAGCTTTCCCATAGATCCTTCGCGAGGCTTAAAAATATAACCCTTTAAATTCTTGGCTTCTTCTACTGTTGTCGTTTTTGGAGTGAACCTTTTGAAGACCTTTCCGAAATTTGACTTATCATCCAGAGCATTAGAAACGTACTCAGGATTAATCGTGGCTTTCTTTCCGTGCCTGATTTTTGTAAAAATGTTGGCCGTCACGTCAGTAGAATCGTTAGTGACATGAGATCCATAGATTACGCTTTGGACTCGCTTTAGAAAGGGCGTTTTAATCCCGGTAGAAAGAGAGACACCGCTATTTTTAGTTGCGGCTTGAAGTCGAGCCAATTTGAAATTGCTCGAAAGCTTGAATCTTCTCGCTACTGCAAACGTAGCTACGGCGGCGACAGCAGCAATTCCGACCTTTGTGGCTGTGCTTAGACCTTTAGGCTTACTCTGGCCCTTGTCTTTTATCGGCACAACCCTTCCGTGTATTCTTACGAATCTTACAGGTTTGCTCATTTTTTCTTTTTTATATATCCAACTTTTGCATTAGTTGTAGCGCCATATATTGATGTTGTAACGGCTTTAAATGCCCCGTTTACTGCCGCAGAAAGTGCCGCACTCTTGCCAACATCAAGCCCATGCTTTCCTATGGTGTTTAGTATTTTTGCACCTGCACCACCTACAACAGCACCAGAAAGTGCGCCCCAAGCTGCTCCAAAGATCGCGCCGTTAACAAATCTTCCGGCCCTATCTAAAGCATTAGGATTGCGCTCTCTATACGATCCTTTTTTTGATCCGGTAGATTTTTCTACGTTTCGCTTGTCTTTTTGTTTTGTTTTTTGATTGCTTCCCTTATCCCTAACCGGAACAACTCGGCCATGAACGCGAATGAATCTTACACCATTAGCCATTAGATCCCCTAGTCTGGCTCGAAAGCCTTCTCAATTGAACGCTCCAAGTAAGATGCTTTTCTACGACGCTGATTACATTGTATAAATCATCTCCAACTCGATAGAATTTCTCAATCCGCTTCGTCGGAGACTTGCAGGAGACAATATTTCTATCTGGGTAAGAATTCTTTGATATTCCTCTTAAAAAAATATCTCCCTGCTGAACTCGTCCACCCTCTCGAAGTGAAAGACTGTGAGAAAAATCTTGAACACGCGGGGACGGCAAAACCTGAGTCTCTTCATCGGTAGCGATACCGTCGCCAGGAGATTCGCCAGACCACTGACGGGTAAATAAAAATACAGGCTTTAGGGCTGCGCCGATACCATCCCTCACCCCAAGGATAGAATCGGCGCAATCTTTTAGAGAATCAATAATCCCACTCATCGACAAACGCTCACGTTAACGCTGCATCCAAGGTAAGGAATATCCAATAGGCTTGCAAGCTCACGAGATAACCTGCGGCGCTCTTTCTTGAGCATCGCTATTTCTTCTGGGTTTGTTTCGATATCGTCAACCTTCTTTGCGGATAGGCGACATGCAGCAGCTTCAAGTTTTTTGTCGGTATTCTCAAGCTTGCCAAGTAAGTCATCCACTCGTGAGATAATCGGAGCTGTCAAATTCTTTAGCCTGTCAGAAGTCCCAGAATTATAAATGTTGGATGTCTCGATGATGGATTTTGCAGGCCACCCCAGGTAAAAAATAACGCTCTGTTTTTTGGCGTCTGTTAAATCCATTTTACTTCTCCTTCGCGGGCTTTACTCCGGCTTGCGGTTTTACTGCTGGCGCTACTGGCTTTTTAACTGCTGCTGCTTTAACTTTTTTCTTTTTCGCGTCCGATTGACGACGACGACCCATGATGCTCATTTGATGCTCCTTTGTGAAAAGGGGCTAAGCCAGTATTAAACCGACTTAGCCCCTCCTATGGCTCTTCCGCTAAGAAGGCTTAATTGTAATACGCTTCGAGTTCGAGAACGCCGTTCTCAACTGCTCCGGTTCCGGTGGTTTGAATACCGACGTGGAGAGTAGAACCTGCGGCGACATCAATCTCGGTTTCTGGTGCGACCTTGCCAACAAGCGGGGTAACTGCACCCTCGTTTGCCGTCAAAGTATTGATCTCGGCAAGTAGATTGGTTCCGTTTTTCAACTGAACCAATGCGACGTGCGTGGCCGCAGCGATGGTTTTGCTCGTCAAGAGAGTGACGCGTTTAATCACCATCTTTTTACGGGCATAGACACCGGGAACGGACATCGAGATATTGCTTTGAGTGCCCAGTGGAATTTGAATCGTGTGGGGATTGTTTTCATTACTTTTCGACATTTGATCTCCTTTTTAAATAACTGAAATGTGCTCTCGTTTGACCTTCGAGATTAAGCACCAATCGTTGTTGCGAACGCGTGACGAGCAATGCGCAAATCCAAGGAAGAAACTTTCGCGTGGAAAGATTTCACACCGTAGTGTTGGCAAGCTGCCCAGACATATTCGCGATGGAGCATGTCGTAGTCTTGTTCCATTTCCATGTCTTCGGCTTGCATGATACCGTAAGCGTTTGCTTTGACGGTAAATGCAGCGTAGACGCGCTTCGAGCTGATGTCCGTAAGGCGAGGCATTTGGTCAGTGACGAAAACGTCCATACCCAAAA
>ERZ650308.107-NODE-107-length-44069-cov-8.389035_pt1 | contig 44069 bp, 41 predicted proteins | sample MGYA00376244_ERZ650308 | MGnify/ENA primary metagenome ERZ650308 (study PRJEB26733, sample SAMN07839295) | wastewater metagenome | biome: small river; feature: stream; material: water | place: USA: North Carolina | collected 2016-04-26 ... | reverse complement strand
TATTGTAATTACCTGTTGCATACAAATCCATTGCTGTATTTCTAAGATCTTGTGAGTATCCGCGCATTTTATTATCAGCCTAAATTAGAGGTTGTATAGTTTAACATATTATGCTCAAATGATTATAGGTTAACTATAGCAAATAATTTGAGGTAAAGTTTTAATAAAATATGATTTAATTGTGTTGATCGTTATGGGGCGTATCTGGTAATTACCATGCGGAGATATAAAATGAAAATTGCGCAAATTAACCATGCAGTTTTTTAATCTAGGATTGAGATTTGCTATGGTTAATGTTGCGCAACTAAATTGGTATCGTATTTTGAATGAGGTTATTCTATAACAGTCGCTGATTCAATAATGATAGCCTCAACTGGAACATCATCATGCATACCATGGCGACCAGTTTTTACTACTTTCATTTTATCTACTACGTCAGTACCTTCAATAACTTTACCAAATACAGCATAACCCCAACCATGTGCATTTTCTGCACTGAAGTTTAGGAAGTCATTGTTTTTTACGTTAATGAAAAATTGTGCAGTTGCAGAGTGTGGTTGTGAAGTACGCGCCATTGCAATTGTGTATTTGTCATTTTTTAGGCCATTGTTTGCTTCGTTTTTGATTTGATCGCGTGTTGCTGATTCTTTCATTTTAGCATCCATACCGCCGCCTTGAACCATGAAATCATTTATTACACGGTGGAAAATTTTACCATTGTAATGACCTGATTTTACATATTCAACGAAATTAGCTACTGTAATTGGAGCTTTTTCAGCATTTAATTCTAGTTTAATTGCACCAAGAGTAGTGTTCAAAATAACTTGAGTCATTGTGAGTCCTTTTAAAAGTTAAATTTATGAATTTTTATGATTCTGCGCGATTTTAACATAGTGCTGTGCAGAATATGCCAAATGTGCAATTTCTGCAGCCGTGAGTGGGCGAATCTGTTTTACCGGGTTACCGAAGTATAAATGCCCAGCAGCTAAACGTTTGCCTTGTGGAACTAGGCTTCCGGCACCTATCATTACGTTTTCTTCAACCACCACATTATCCAAAATAGTTGTGCCCATACCAACCAAAATATTGTTACGTAGTTGACAGGCATGTAAACAGCAATTGTGCCCAACGGTAACATTTTTGCCAATTACTAATGGGGTTTCTACTGTTTTACCTGGATTGTCATGCGTAACATGAAGCATGGTTAGATCTTGAATGTTACTGTTCTCATTTATACTAATTGCAGCAACATCACCACGAATTACCACGTTACACCAAATTGACGCATTCTTGGCAATTGTCACTCTACCAATGATAACTGCGCTTGGATCAATAAATGCCGAATCTGCGATTTGCGGGAAATGCTTTAAATAAGGGCGAATATTGCTCATCTGTTTACCACTCAATAGTTTCAATAATGTGATTTTGGTTAGTATAAATACATACATCGCCAGCAATTTCAAGTGATTTTTTAACAATTTCTTGTGCACTGAGATGTTCAGTGTTATCTACTAGTGCTTTAGCAGCAGAGTAAGCATACGATCCACCTGAGCCAATTGCAGCAATCGCATATTCTGGTTCAAGTACATCGCCAGTACCAGTAATAATTAGACTATGTTCTTTATCCGCAACAATTAACATTGCTTCAAGTTTTTGGAGCATGCGATCAGTACGCCATTCTTTAGCTAATTCAACCGCCGAACGCATTAACGCACCTGCATGCATTTCTAATTTGGCTTCGAAGCGATCAAATAATGTGAAGGCATCGGCAGTAGCTCCAGCAAATCCAACAATTACTTGACCTTTATACAGTCGGCGAATTTTGCGGGCAGTTGATTTAATAACTACGTGTCCAAGAGTTACTTGACCATCGCCACCAATAGCAACCTGATTACCTTTACGAACTGCAACGATAGTGGTTCCGTGAAATTGTTCCATGCTGATTCCTTTCGCATTAAAACCGTTATAATGCTCGTGATTATAACGTAGATTATGTTAAAATATGCGACCTAGATGAGCTTATTTCAAGAGTCTATCGATATATTAAGGAAAATAAATGTTGAAAATTACTTTACCGGATGGTTCTGTTCGCGAGTTTGATAGCGCGGTAACTGTTCTTGATGTTGCTAAAAACATCAGTCCGAGTTTGGCTAAAGTTACTTTAGCCGGCGTAGTTAATGATAAATTAGTCGATGTAAGTCACACTATTAGTGTTGATACTAGTTTACGTTTAATTACGGAGAAAGATACGGAAGGTTTAGAAGTAGTTCGCCATTCTACGGCACATTTATTGGCTCAAGCAGTTAAGCAATTATATCCGTCAGCTCAGGTTACAATTGGTCCAGTTATTGAAAATGGTTTCTTTTATGATTTTAGTTTTGAGCGCGCTTTTACCCCTGAAGATTTAGCTGCTATTGAAAAGAAAATGGCACAATTAGTTGATAAAAATCAGCCTGTGGAGCGGGTTGAAATGTCGCGTGAAGAGGCAATTGAGTATTTTGAATCAATTGGAGAAAAATATAAAGTTGAGGTAATTAGTTCAATTCCGGCTGGTGAAATTATTTCTTTGTATCGTCAGGGTGAATTCATTGATTTGTGCCGCGGTCCGCACGTACCAAGTACTGGCAAAATTAAAGCCTTTAAGTTAATGAAGTTGGCGGGTGCTTATTGGCGTGGCGACTCTAAAAATGAAATGTTGCAACGAATTTATGGTACAGCTTGGCGGAATAAAGATGAACTTAAAGAATATTTGCATTTGCTGGAAGAGGCAGAAAAGCGTGATCATCGTAAGCTGGGTAAACAGTTAGATCTATTCCATTTGCAAGAAGATGCGCCAGGAATGGTGTTTTGGCATCCTAAAGGTTGGCAAATTTGGTTGGCAATTGAGCAATACATGCGTGGTGAATTAGAGGCGGATGGTTATAAAGAAATTAAAACCCCTCAGATCGTTGATCGTAGTTTGTGGGAAAAATCAGGGCATTGGGAAATGTATGGTGAATTGATGTTCACGACTCATTCCGAAAATCGCGATTATGCAGTAAAACCGATGAATTGCCCGTGTCATATTCAGGTTTATAATCAAGGGCTTAAGTCTTATCGGGATTTACCTCTTCGCTTAGCTGAGTTTGGTTCTTGTCATCGTAATGAACCATCTGGTTCATTGCATGGAATTATGCGTGTGCGTAATTTTGTCCAAGATGATGCACATATTTTCTGTACTGAAGAGCAGATGGAATCTGAATCAATTAAGTTTATTGATTTAGTTTATCGTGTGTATCAGAAATTTGGTTTTGCTAATATTGAAGTAAAGCTTTCAACTCGTCCTGAAAAACGTGTTGGTGAGGATCATTTATGGGATGCTGCCGAAGATGCATTAGCTAAAGCATTAGAGCATAAAGGTTTGGCGTTTACTTTACAACCTGGCGAAGGGGCTTTTTATGGTCCTAAAATTGAGTTTGCTCTGAAAGATTGCCTAGGGCGTGAGTGGCAATGTGGAACTTTACAGTTAGACTTTAATTTACCAAATCGTTTAGGGGCTAGTTATATCGCCGAAGATGGGAGTAAAAAAGTTCCTGTGATGTTACATCGTGCCGCGCTGGGTTCGTTGGAACGTTTTATTGGTGTTTTGATTGAACATCATGCAGGGCATCTACCTTTTTGGTTAGCTCCAGTGCAAGTTGCGGTATTAAATATTTCAGAAAAACAATCTGCGTATGCCGTGCAAGTCTGCCAACAATTAACTGCGCGTGGTGTCCGTGTTGAAGTTGATTCTTCAAATGAAAAAATTGGTTACAAAATTCGCCAGCAAACCATGCAGAAAATACCTTATTTGGTTTTGGTTGGTGATAACGAAGTTGCCAATAATCAAATTACCGTGCGTAAGCAAGACGGATCTGATCTTGGTGCAATGAGTATTGAAGATTTTATTTCAAATTATGCGCAAGTATAGTCTTGTGATTACAATTAAATAAACGTTGTAAAACATCAAGACTTGCTTTGCTCATAGGTTTTAGTTTCTATTTTGATTTGTGTGATTATTTAAAAAAGGAGTTTAGTTATGGTTAAACAAAAAATTATTATTGCTGTATTAGGATTAGGCGTTATGGCAGGAGCATTTGCCGCTACTGCATCTGCTCCAGTGAGCGCGTCCGCTCCAGTTGCTACTAAAGTATCAGGCACACCAGTGTTGATTGAGCGTAGTGATTTGGTGCAGTCTATGCCAAATGCGGTATTATTTGATTTAGGGGAAAGCAAAATGACTACGCAGTTTATGCCAATTTTGGAGTGGAATGCGACATATTTAACTAAATTTAGTGGTGCTAAAATCAAAATTTCTGGTAATGCTGATGATTATAAAGATTCAGCAAAGAACATGACTTTGTCTATGCAACGAGCACAAGATGTACGTTTTGCATTAATGAATATGGGTGTACAAGATCAGCAAATCGAAATCGTTGCTTTAGGTGATCGTGAGCAGAAGTTTAAAAAAGATGCTGATGGGCATCAGCCACGTAATCAGCGTGTTGATCTTTTTTACACTGCAGAAAAACCTAAAGGTTACACTATAGAGAAAGTTCCAGTGGTTAAGATTGATACCTTTAAAGAAGTTGCAATTCCAGAGCAGATTTAATTTGGTTTTGTCCGCATGTTGATAAAAATACCTTAGACTTTTAAATCTAAGGTATTTTTAGATGATATAATTAAAATTTTTATCGTACTTATATAATATTTCTAAAAATTAATGTCTTATTTTAAAACTTTTGATTGTGCTAATTAAAAAATCTAATTTGGTGTGTAGTCAGTAGTTCATTACTTTTATATTTTGAAATATAGCAATATTTTGTGAGATATTTTTTGTTTGATAGTATCCTTTAGACGTTATCAAGTTTAGTACAATTTAAAATGTCCTACCTTTATAGATGGGATGACAAACGGCTTTGGGCCGGTTACTTTAAGAAAAATAATTGAATGAAGAAAATAGCGTTAATAACTGGAGTTAATGGTCAAGACGGATCATATTTGGCTGAGTTACTAATTGAAAAAGGTTACGAGGTACATGGTACTTTAAGACGGAGTTCAATTTTTAATACTCAACGAATTGAGCATTTGTACTTTGATGATTTAGTTGAAGATATGCATAAGCAACGTAAGTTACATTTGCATTATGGCGATATGACTGACTCCACTTCGTTGATTCATATTATTCAAAAGACTCAACCGGATGAAATTTATAACTTAGCCGCCCAATCACATGTTCAGGTTTCATTTGAGGTACCTGAATATACTGCTAATAGCGATGCGATCGGTACATTACGAATTTTGGAGGCTGTACGGATACTTGGTTTAGTTAAAAAAACGCGAGTGTATCAGGCTTCAACTTCTGAGCTTTATGGTAAAGTTCAAGAGGTTCCACAAACTGAAGCTACGCCTTTTTATCCTCGCTCCCCATACGCTGTGGCTAAACAATACGCTTTTTGGATTACCAAAAATTATCGTGAGGCATATGATATTTTTGCGGTGAACGGAATATTGTTCAATCATGAATCTGAGCGACGTGGTGAAACTTTTGTAACGCGTAAGATAACTTTGGCTGTGGCAAATATTAAAAAAGGTTATCAAAGAAAATTATATTTAGGCAATTTAAATGCATTACGTGACTGGGGGTATGCAAAAGATTATGTTGAATGTATGTGGTTAATGCTGCAACATGATACACCAGAAGATTTTGTTATTGCAACTGGAGAACAACATTCGGTTCGTGAATTTACTGAGTTAGCATTTAATTATGTTGGCATAAAACTTGAGTGGCGTGGTGATGGAATTGCGGAGCAAGGAATTTGTCAACAAACCAGGCAAATTTTAGTTGAAGTTGATCCAAAATATTTTCGTCCAACTGAAGTTGAGACATTATTGGGGAATCCAGCCAAAGCTAAGCAATTATTGGGTTGGAATCCAAGACAAACAAGTTTTAAAAATTTAGTTGAGATAATGGTTGAACATGATTTGAGCTATATTGAAAAAATAAAATTGGCGAGATATTAGTCATGGATAATCTTCTAGTGACTGGTGGCTCAGGTATGGTTGGGCGCAATTTATTAGAGCATTCTGCGAGCAAATCATATAATGTTTTTGCGCCGTCCAGTCATGAATTGAACCTTTTTGATTATGATGCAGTTTTGCGGTATCTTAAAGTAAATTCAATTGATGTGATTATTCATTGTGCTGGGCTTGTGGGCGGTATTCAAGCTAATATTCAAGATCCAGTTAGTTTTTTAAATACTAATTTAACTATGGGGGTTAATTTAGTAAATGCCGCACGTTGTGTTGGAGTTAAAAAGCTATTAAATTTGGGTAGTTCGTGTATGTATCCGCGAGATTATACCAATCCACTTAAAGAAGAGTATTTGTTATGTGCTCCACTAGAGCCGACCAATGAAGGTTACGCCTTGGCTAAAATTGCAGTTGCTAAATTATGTGAGTATACGAGCAAACAATTTGGAGTTGAATATAAAACTTTGATTCCATGCAATTTATATGGTCGTGGAGATAAATTTGGTGAGAGTAACTCACATTTGATACCAGCTGTAATTAAGAAAATCCATCAGGCGAAATTGACCGCAAACTCAGTAATTGAGCTTTGGGGGGATGGTGAGGCACGACGTGAATTTATGTTAGCCAGTGATTGTGCAGATGGAATTTTTTTTGCTTTAAATAATTTTACTAAGTTAGACTATTATACAAATTTGGGTGTTGGTCATGATTATTCAATTAATGATTATTATCGAATGATTGCTGAAGTAATCGGGTATGATGGAACATTTGTTCATGATTTAACTAAACCTGTTGGAATGCGGCAGAAATTAATTGATATTAGCAAGATGAAAAATTTAGGGTGGAGCGCCCCACATAATCTAGTTTCTGGTTTGACGGAAACATATAATTATTTTTTAGAATCCGAAGGTGTGTAATGAGTCCTAAAAAATATAGCTTGGCTAGTAGCACTTGGGATAATTTTGAGCTCCAAGCAATTCAAAATGTGATTGAGAGTGGTCATTATTCAATGGGGGCATATGTTGCCAAATTTGAAACAGAATTTGCTAATTATGTCGGTAGTAAGTATTGCGTAATGGTGAACTCTGGATCCTCTGCAAATTTAATTATGACTGCGGCATTATTTTATTGTAAAGAGAATCGACTTAAGCCAGGTGATGAAGTCATTGTGCCTGCTGTTTCATGGCCAACTACCTATTATCCATTGGCACAGTATGGGTTAAAGCTTAAATTTGTAGATATTGACAAACACACCTTAAATTATGATTTAAATGCTTTAAGAGATGCTATTTCTGATAAAACTAAGTTGTTAATGGTTGTCAACTTATTAGGTAATCCAAATGATTTTTCTGCAATTAACGCGATAATCAATAACCGTGAGATTATCGTTATTGAAGATAACTGTGAATCTATGGGGGCTTTATTTCAAGGTAAGCAAACTGGAACCTTTGGCGTTATGGGTAGCTTTAGTACTTTTTTTAGTCATCATATGGCGACCATGGAAGGCGGCATGGTTGTGACCGATGATGAAGAGCTGTATCACATTTTATTGTCCTTAAGAGCACATGGTTGGACGCGCAACTTGCCAAAGTTTAATCATGTCTGTGGTGAAAAAAGTGACGATCCATTTGAAGAATCATTTAGATTTGTATTGCCAGGATATAATGTGCGACCAATTGAGATGGAAGCTGCGGTTGGTTCTGAGCAATTACGAAAGTTACCACAGTTTATTCAAGAGCGCAGAAATAATGCACAGCATTTTCAATCGTTATTTAAAGATCATCGTGATTTTTATATTCAGCAGGAAATCGGTAAGAGCAGCTGGTTTGGTTTTTCGTTGGTAATTAAAGAGAACTCGAAGTTAAAGCGAAAAGAGTTAGCACAAAGATTGATGGTTGCAGGCATTGAATGCCGTCCAATAGTTGCAGGTAACTTTGCTAAGAATGAAGTAATGAAATATTTTGATTATGAAATTCATGGTGAGTTAAGTAATGCAGAACTCATTGATAAAAATGGTTTATTTGTTGGAAATCATCAAGTTGATATTCAAGAACAAATTAATTATTTGTTGAGCTTAATTTAGGTCGTTTTTATTTTGAAGCTAACCAATAAAAACCTAGAAGATTAATATGAAAAAATTGCGAAAACCATGAACAATTCTTTGCAACATAGTAGCTTTGCGATAGATCAATTATTCTATGTTGATTATGCATTGGTCCCATTTAACCAGAAGATTTTGTTATTGGTTCTAAATTAAATGTCTGGGTTTGGTGGTTCACATAGAGCTAAGACTATTATTACATTTGTGGCCTTAGTTATTACAACTGCAATTTCTTTTTTTTCTGTACCTATTTCAATTTCATATTTTGGCAATGAGCAATATGGCGTTTTTTCGCTAGTTGGGGATACTTTAGCATATTTGGCTTTGGCTAATCTTGGGGTGCCAAGTGCAGTTGCTACTGCATTTGCGAATTTAAATGACATTAATGCGCGCAAAAAATTAATACGGAGTGGATTGCTGATTTCAGTGGTTATCTCCTTGTGTTTATTGTGTTCGTTGTTAGTGATTTATTTCAAGCCAAATCTTGTTGGAATACTTTTGGGAAAAATACCAGAGTCAATTTTTGGTCTAGTGGCTAGGTTTTTTGTTGTTAGCTTATTCTTTTTTATAATTCAATTACCTCTGGGTATGTATGGGCAACTGTTGATATATCTGGGTTATATTCAGATTTCGAAGCTAATAGCCATTTTTTCTAGTATTTTAACGTTATTAGTTTTATTATTTGTAATTTATTTTAAATTGAGCATTGTGAGTTTGGTGGCTTTAAATGGAGTTGTTGGGTTATTAAGTTCTGTATTTATAATCTTAATTTTTTATAATAAATTGAATGGTAATTTTCATACCACAAAAACCACTCAACAAGATGGTGGCTTTTCAGTAACCAGTTTATTAAAAAATAGTTATTTTTATTTTATAAACTCAATTGCTGGGTTGCTAATTATGAATACAGATAGTTTAGTAATTAGCCATAGCATTGGAATATCTCACGTGGTTCAGTATTCAATTGCAAATAAGCTAATTTTATTGATTATTTCTATAATGGTTAATTACATCTTGGTATTTGTGGCAGAATTTCCAAAGTATCATGATCAGCCAGAAAATACTCGGCGAATTGTACAAAAGCTATTGCGTAGATTTTGTATTGGATCAATTGTAGTTGCGATAGGAATAAACTTATGCTTAGTGCCTTTTGTAGAACTTTGGACGAATCATCATATTTTAATCAGTCATGAATTGGCGTTGTTTTTTAGTTTATACATTTTATGTGCTGGTTTGTCTCAAGTTCCGTATTATTTTTTATATTCTTTAAATTTGATTCAAGATTTTTATCGGTATGCGATTTTTGAAGGTATTTTAAATTTATTGTTGTCATTAATTTTAGTTAGATATATGGGGGTTGCTGGAGTAATTCTTGCAACTTTTATATCTCATCTGTGCTGTAGTACTGTTGTGGTAAATTATCTTTGCATAAATAGATTTCCTGATATCTTTACTCGGGGAATAATTCGAGAATTAGCGTCTTACTTTTTATTGTCTGTTGTCTTAATTCTTTTGGGTTATGCTCTCCTTAATTTTAAGAGTAGCTTTATCTATTGATTGGAGGTATGGGTGATGAATATTGTTAATCAGGAATATTGGAATTCTTCTTATGAAAATCTAGATTTGCAAATAGTTTCTAGTGAGGATGATGTTAGAAAATTTATCGAGCAGAATGTTCATGTCAGGAACAATGGCGGTGGATCATGTTTTGAAATTGGGGTGTATCCTGGGAGGTACCTTGCTGTATTTGGAGAGTTAGGATATCAATTAAACGGAGTTGACCAAAATAAATTGGTGGAAACTAAATTGCCTGAGTGGTTAAAGCAGAGTGGTTATAATGTAGGTTTTTTTAAACAGGAAATAATTGAAGAGTTTTGTAGTAATCAGAAGTTTGATGTAGTATATTCGATTGGTTTTATTGAACATTTTGAAAATTACCAAGAAGTTATTTTAAAACATCTTGAGTTTATGGCAGAAAATGGTACGTTATTTATTTCTGTACCTAATTTTAAAGGTGTTATACAACATATACTGCATTTATTAGTTGATCGTGAAAATTTGAATCGGCATATTTTGGAATCAATGGATCCATCTGAGTGGGCTAAATTGTTATCCTCCAATGGATTGGAAGTTAAAGATTTTGGGTATTTTGGTAACTTTGATTTTTGGGTGGATAATCAACCCCGAAATATTTTTCAACGGATTTTATTAAAATGTATCTTTAAAGCACTACCAATTTTGAAGAAAATTCTAAGAAAAAATTCAGCGATTTATTCGCCTTATTGTTATATTCTTGCGAAGAAAGTTTGAATTTATGAAGATAGCAATTTTATATATTTGTACAGGCAAATATGATATCTTTTGGCCGGAATTTTACTCCAGTTGTGAGAAATTTTTTTGTAAAGATGCTGATAAACATTATTTTGTCTTTACTGACTCTGAGCAAATTATGTCCCAAAATGGCATAAGCAAAGTTTATCAAGATAATTTAGGGTGGCCATTTAATACTTTATACCGTTATCATATATTTTTACGAATTCAAGATCAGTTAGCAAACTTTGATAAAATTGTTTTTTTTAATGGTAATTGTTTATTCCAGACACAAATAACGAGTGACGAATTCTTTGGCAAAGAGAAAAAACTGGTTGCGGGGGTTCATCCTGGTTTCTTTAATAAAGCGGTTGAAGATTATACCTTTGAGAAGCGTAACGCATCGTTGGCATATATAGAACGTGGGAATTTATATATTGCTGGTGGGATTAATGGCGGTGATGCACAAGATTTTATTGATGTTTGTAAATTGATCTCATCCAATATCGATTTAGATCTTAAAGCTGGAATTGTCGCAATTTGGCATGATGAAAGCCATTGGAATGCATATATTAATAATAATTGGCAATCACTTCAATCACAAATTAATTTATTAACTCCAGATTATTTATATCCTGATGGATGGCAATTACCATTTGAAGCCAAGATTCTCCTTCGAGATAAAAACAAGTATGGTGGTCATAACTCATTACGTGGAATAGGCACCTTTCAGCAAAGTTTATTGTTACATTGGTTAAAGAAATTATTAGGTAAAATTAGATGCAAATAATACAATGTACCGGTGGATTAGGCAATCAAATGTTTCAGTATGCTTTCTATCGTAAGTTACAATTGGATGGCAATACGGTTGCACTGGATCTATCGAGCTTTCAAGATTATAAATTGCATAATGGGTTTGAGTTAGAGCGTGTGTTTAATCTGAATATTGTGAGAGCAGATGAGAAAGTGGTTGATGAAATAAAAAAAACTGCATTCTCACCGTGTATTTTATCTAAAATTTATCGTAAATTAAAGTTATCAAATAGTTATATTGTGCAAAAAGAGTTTAATTATCAACCAAAATATAGTCAATTGTCAAACAGTAAGTCTAGTTATTTGGAAGGGTATTGGCAGAGTGAAAAGTATTTCGAAAGATATGCCAATATTATTCAGACTGATTTCAAATTTCCTGAGTTAGATAAAGTAAATAAATTATTGGCATCTCAAATCCAGCAGTCCAATGCGGTTTCATTACACGTTAGGATGGGAGATTATGTTAATCATCCATTGCACGGAGGAATTTGTACACGTGAATATTATTCTAAAGCAATTGAGTTGATCAAGTCACGAGTGGATAATCCTACTTTTTTTGTTTTTTCGAATGAGATTGAATGGTGTCAGCAAAATTTTGAGTTGAGTAATGTCGTTTATGTTACAGGTAACGACGGTGAGAGTAGCTATAAAGATATGCAATTGATGAGCTTATGTCAACATAATATTATAGCCAACAGTTCTTTTAGCTGGTGGGGAGCATGGCTTAACCCAAACCCAAGTAAAATAGTAATTGCTCCGGCAAAATGGTTTAATGATAAAAGCATTAATGTTAGTGATTTATTACCAAATAGTTGGATAAAGTTATGAGTGTGCCAATGATTTCTGTCTTAATGCCAGTTTATAATGCAGAAAATTATGTTGCTCAAGCTATTGATAGTATTTTGCAACAAACATATTGCGATTTTGAGTTTATTATCGTTGATGATTGTTCAACGGATGGTAGCTATCAAATACTACAGGATTATGCAGAGATTGAACCGCGGATTAAATTATTTAGAAATGAGCAAAATAAAAAACTATCTAAAACTTTAAATTTTGGAATTTCTCGAGCAATTGGCAAATATGTTTTACGAATGGATGCTGATGATATTTCTCTGCCAGATCGTTTTGCGAAGCAGGTTTTATTTATGGAATCTCATCCTGAGGTTGATATTTGCGGTGGGCTGGCATATGTTTTTGGTGATTGTGCGCCTGGAACACTCATGAAGGTGCAGGTAACTCCAGAGCTAATCAAAGCTTATACTTATTTTGTGGATTGTAACTTGATTCATCCTACGGTGGCATTAAGGAGAAATACGTTTGCCAAGTTGGGGTTAAGTTATAATGAGGATGAAAATTGTTTGGCGGAGGATTATGAATTGTGGCTACAAGCATTATCTAAAGGCTGCGTTCTAAATAATTTAGCTACTCCATTGATACAGTATCGTCGCTCCACTACGCAGCTTACGAATGTTAAGCAAGTTGAAATGTTGAAATATGCACAATCACAAGTGAGTATGTGGTTAAAAACACTCTTTGGTAAGAGCTATACTGAAAAACTATTTAAACAGCATGCCTTTTATATTATAGGTGCGAACCCTATCAGATTGGTTATTCACTATTGGGGATTTTATTGTTATAAAGAAAAATTTATTCAACATAATAAGATTTCTAATGTATTGTCTAATCAAGAGATCATAATGTTTTTTCAGACACTAGATCCATTGTATAAAATTTTAAAGTTGGCTAAGAGATTATTTAAATAACAGAAGTTTGTACTAATAAGGTGATAAAGTATTTTGAAAAAAAGTAAAGTCATATTATTTTCTGCGAATTATCCATATAATATAGGAGAAGAATTTCTCGCGACAGAATTGGTTTACTTGAATAATGTGTTTGATGTTGTTGTGGTTCCTTGTGCAGTTAATCAGATTAAATGTAATAGGGATCCAAAATTAGCAATTGATCGTTATTTGATAGACAATATAAAGATTTTCAATTTACTTTATGCTGCGCTCAAAAATCTATGTTCAATTGGATTTTACCGATCATTATATCAAGAGCGTCAGACGGTTGGTAGATTAGGTCTTCATGGAATAAAAAGATTTATGAGCCAATATGCCAAAGCACGTATAACCGCCAGATTTATTCAGAATACTTTGGGTCTTACGCAACAACAGGTGATATTTTATTGTTACTGGCTAGATTTCCCAGTTTTGGCATTTAAATTTATTCAGCCCCAGGATAATTATAAAATAATTTCTCGCGCTCATGGTGTTGATTTATTTGCTGATCAAAATATTCGTGGTTATGTTCCATTGCAGTTGCAAAAGATTAGACTTTTAGATCGTTTAATTCTGGTTTCGGATAATGGGATGGAGTATTTATTGAGTAAATATGGTAATCAGCTACGAGATAAATTAGTCGTGAGTAAATTAGGTGTTAGTAAAATATTTCCAAATAATCAACCCTACGATGGTAAAAATTTATGTTTAATAAGTATTTCTTCTTGTGTGGTCATTAAACGAATTCACTTGATTATTGATTTAATTACCAAGATACGCGATCATGGCGTGAATTTAGTTTGGCAGCATATCGGAGACGGGGATTTATTTAGTCAAATCCAGAAATATGCGGCTACTAATTTGAAAAATGGATTTCTTTTTCATGGCTATAAATCAAATTATGAAGTACATGAAATTTTAGCGAAGAATCAATTTACCGCTTTGATTAATTGCTCATTTAGTGAAGGTTTGCCAATCTCAATGCAAGAAGCGCAAGCATATGGATTGCCTATTATTGCGACGAATGTTGGCGGTGTCGCAGAAATCTTTGACAATTATAATTGTGGATGGTTAATTGCGCGCGATTTTAACCTTGAAGATGTTGCATCAATGTTAGCGGTAGAGTTATGTAATCCAGAGCTGTGTTTAATTAAATCTGAAAATTCTTATAGAAGCTTTGTGTCAAAATATCAAGCAGAAGTAAATTATTCAGCATTTTGTAAATTATTACAGGAGTTATAAATGTGTGGAATTGCTGGTGTAATTCGCTTTGATAATTTATTATCAGCACAATATTTTCAAAAAATGACAGATATTATAGATTACCGTGGTCCTGATGACGAGGGTTTTTATTTATTCAATAAAGATCAAGAGTTAATTTTAGGTGGCAAATCTAGTGATTATGATATATATACCAGCTATTCTCCACAGTCCAATATTATAGACAGCTTAGATTTTCAATTACAAATTGGTCTGGCTCATCGTCGTTTATCAATTGTTGATTTATCGCCTTTAGGCCATCAACCCATGTGTATTGATAGCGGTAATTATTGGATTAGCTATAATGGTGAAGTATACAATCATATAGAAATTAAAGCTGAATTAGAGGCTTTAGGGCACGTATTCATTTCTCACTCTGATACAGAGGTCATTTTAGTGGCTTATCAAGAGTGGGGCAAAGAATGTTTGCATAAATTTAATGGAATGTTTGCCTTTTTGATTTACGATAAATTGAAAGAGTGTTTTTTTGCAGCCCGTGATCGCTTTGGAGTGAAACCATTATATTATTACCAAGACAATGCTGGGATTTATTTTGCTTCTGAAATAAAACAATTTACAGTGTTACCAAGTTGGAAAGCCGAATTAAATCATCAACGTTCATTTGATTTTTTGGTGCATGGTTTGATGGACCATACGCATGAAACATTGTTTTGTAATGTTTATCAGTTGCGAGGTGGCGAGTATACAGTTATTGATTTAAATCAATTAAAAGATCTTCAGCAAGTTGGTCTCTTGCATAAGCGTTGGTATGAGCTGAAAATTGCGCGAAGTAAATTAAATTATACAGATGCTTGCCATCAATTTAAACAGATATTTTTTGATTCAATTAAGTTAAGGTTAAGATCTGATGTGGATGTTGGATCTTGTTTATCTGGAGGATTAGACTCATCAGCAATCGTTTCGGTTATGGCGGAGCAGTTAAACAATCGCCAAATAAAAACATTTTCTGCTTGTAGCCATCATGCTGCTTTTGATGAAAGTAAATATGTCAATATTGTTGCAGATCAAGTAGGTGCTAAAGCTTTTTATTGTTATCCAGAGGTGGATGATTTATCCAATTCTATGCAGACAATAACTTGGCACCAAGATGAACCATTTGTTTCAAGTAGTATCTATGCTCAATGGCAAGTTTTTGAATTGGCGAAAAGTCAACAAGTCTCAGTTATGTTGGATGGCCAAGGTGCAGATGAACAACTAGCAGGCTATCAAGGTTTGTATTTTCAAACTTTACTGAATCAAACATTGCGAAGTTCTCAGGTAGTAAAGTTTGTTAAAGAATTGTTTTATCTACATAAAATTCATGGCAGTAGTATTGTAACTTGTACTTTGAAATCTATTTTAAGTATTTTCCCGGAAGGTATAACTACTTTAGTGGGTAAATTATTTGGAAAGCAGAAGTACTCTCATTCATGGTTAAATATTAATAAATTGCGTTATGTGGCGCAAAATCCAGCTTTAAAGAATGGCGAAAATAAATCAAGTATTTCAGATACCTCGTATGCTCAGTTAATTTATAATCATCTTCCAATGTTATTACACTGGGAGGATCGTAATTCGATGGCACATTCGATTGAATCTAGGGTGCCTTTTTTAGATTATAGACTTGTAGAATTTAATTGTGCTCTACCAGATAATTATAAAATTGAGTATGGCGTAACCAAAAAAGTATTAAGAGATGGTTTAGCGTCAACTTTGCCCAAAGAGATTAAAAATCGTATGAGTAAACTGGGTTTTGTGACTCCAGAAGAGATTTGGATTAGTGATAACCCCAAGCTTTTTCGCCAATTATTGGAAGATTCATTAGAAAGTAGTCAGGGTGTCTTTAACCAAAAAGAAGTTATTCATATTTTTGAAGAAGTAATTAGCGGTAAACGTAAATTTGACTTTTGGTTATGGCGCGTAATTAACTTTGGGCAATGGATGAAATTATTTAAAGTGCAGTTGTAATGAAAAAAATTATAATTTTGGGCTCTGTTTCTTTTAAGCTAGATAATGCTAAAGTTGGTATTAATTGGATTGCAGAATATTTTGCTAAACATGGATATTCTGTTACGTATGTCTCTAGTAGTAGTACAATTTTAGATCTATTTTCTTCTCGGCGTAGAAAGCGCTTTATTGCTGCATGGCTTAATGGTGGGAGATTTCGCATTTCTCAAAATTTAGAAGAGGTGATTTTTAAAAGCCTGTGGTTACTAAATCGGTTGAGTAATGGTTTTAAGCATAAAACTGCAGGAATGCTTCAATTACCCTTAATTAATGATCATTACGATATTTTAATTTCTACAGTTGGTGCTTTAAGTTTATTTGCGGACAAAATAAATGCTCAACATAAAATATTACGCCTGCAAGATCATCCTCATGATTTTGGTATGAGTGGTTATGTAGTGAATAATTTTGAGCGATTATTATCGAGTAGATATTTTGATCAGATCTGGTCTGTTTCAAAAGCGTTGTACCTATATGCAGCTCAATTTCATTCCAAAGATAATTTATATCTTCCAAATGGCGTTAATTTGTTAGGGTTTTCAGAAGTTAATAATATAACTAATGCAAAAAATGTAGTTTATGTTGGTGTGTTTTCTGATTGGGTGGATTTGAAATTAATTTATGATACCGCAATGTTATTAAGAGATTGGCAATTTGATTTATATGGCCATAATTTGCATGAATCATTGCCGATGCCAGAGAATGTTGCTTACTATGGACCGGTAGAGAATATAAAAATTCCTGAGATACTGCCAAATTATTCGATTGGTTTAATTCCGTTCAAAAACTCTCCACATATCCAGGTTGTTGAGAGACCATTGAAGTTTTCCCAGTATTTGGCGGCAGGGCTTGGTGTTGCTAGCGTCGATTATGGTGGGTTAAGGCAGGGTATGGGCGATTGGGTTTGCTATGGTAATACGGCTGAAGAGTTTTCTATTGCAATTAAACAAGCTTATATACAACGGCAGTCACGTTCCAAAGAAGATGTAATGGATTATCTCAAAAACTATGATTGGAGTATCATTTTAGCTCAAATGTACGATTTGGTGGATAAAATAAATATTAAGCACTCATCTAGTGTGCTGGGAAATTAGCCATGAGGGTATTATTGATTAAGCGTGGTGCAATTGGTGATTTATTATTGGCAACGCCGTTGATTCGCCAACTTAAGCAAAAATTAAATTGCCAGCTAGATATAGTTGTTGGAAAAGCAGCAAGTAGCGCTTTAATTGCTAATCCGTATATTGATAATCAGATTACTTTTGCTGATCATGATTTCACAATGAAAGGTGTGTTTCGTCTTGCGAAAAATTTGCTTGCCTTACGGGGTAGATATGATTATGTTTTGGTCTTAGATAAACATTGGTACTTCAATTTAATGGCACATTTGGTTGCGCATAAAGTAATTGGTTATATACGAAGTAAGTGGTCAAATTTTTTATTGATGGCAAGTGTGAGATATGATGATGTTACTCGTTATCATGCTTTATATTATTTAGATTTATTACAAAGAAGTGGCTTGGCTGCTGTAGATTATAGTGATTTTTCGCTAGATCTTGTTATTTTACCCGCTGATAAATTAGCAGTTGATACATTTATTGCAAAGCATCAATTAAAGAATTTTGTGGTAGTAGTTAATAGCGGTGGAAATAACGCGTATGAAGCTAATGGATTACGGATGTTGCCGCAAGATAAATTAATTATATTGTTACAGAACTTGTTACTGCGTGGGAAAACTATTCTTTTAGCAGGAAGTAGCATTGATGCTATGAATAATCAATCATATATTGAGCATTTGAACTCTACGGCTGGATTAATTAATGTGGCAGGGATGTTTAATTTAGCCGCTAGTAGCTACCTTATTGCGCGTAGTGAGCATTTTTATACAACTGATTGCGGTGCTATGCATCTTGGTGTGGCTCGAGAAATTGGTGATCGGATGACGGCTTTCTTTGGTCCGAGTAATCCAGCACATATTTTGCCCAAAAATTATCTTAAGCAATCGGCGATTTGGTTAGATCAACAAATTTATGACCCACGCTACCAATTAGATGGAACTCAGCAAGAAATTGAGCCTGAGTATTTTAGAAGATTAGAAGTTGGTACGTTATTTAAGTAATTAGATTGTGGATTATTTATTCAATCTATTAGTTGCAATTTTGTTTTGCAGCGCAATAAACTCAGGTATTTATTGATTAATTTGACATGTTATAATAGGGACTCGATACCATATTTTAATTATAAAGATAACTAGCGAATGAAAAAAAAGATATTGAAGTTGTTAATTTTTGTGTTTTTAGCTTTGACTTTTGCCATGTTATTCGAGCATTTACATCTATATACATATCTAAATTTAGATAGCTTTAATCGCTACCATAATCAAATTCTCGACTTTGAACAGCAACATATATTTGAATTTACTGTAGTGTATATCATTAGTTATATTGTCTTGATTGCGTGTTGTGTACCTGGGACTATTATTTTTGATTTAATTGCTGGTTTTATTTATGGACCATTTGTTGGTGTCTTTTTGGTGATCAGTTGCTATTTGCTTGGTGCAATCGTAAATTTTTCTTTAGTTAAAATATTATTTAGAGATATTTTGAGAAAACGCTTTGGTCATTTACAACATCTGGTGCTAAATGAACGTGGTATGTCTGCAACTGCATTAAATCTTATTGGATTGCGTTTTATTCCTGTGATTCCATTTTGGTTATTAAATATCTTGGCAGCAATTCTTGGAATTCCATTTTGGATTTTTGTTGGTACTACTTTCATTGGAATAATCCCAACTTCAATTGTTTATGTTTTAATTGGTCATGGTGTGCGCGAGCATATGCGTGAGAATCAACCAATTACGATGGCAATGTTGACAGAACCAAAGCTGTGGGTACCAATGGTGATGTTGGCATTATTAATTCTAATTCCTAATCTAATTCGTTCGATTCGTAAGAAACTTAAGGCGCGGCAACAGATGGTTAAGGATCAATAAGTTGAAATTACTCTGGTTACAACGCATGTCATTAGTTGCTAGTGATGCCCTTAGTATGTTGTTAGCTTTTATTCTGGCTATTTCAATTACTCAAGTTTATCATGCAGATTTAAGCAACAATCCATTGGAGAGTTTTTTTACCTTTGGTGTTTCTAAATTTTTGGGGTTACTAATAATTTGTGCTTTTTGGTATAAGGAGCACTATATTAAGCGCCGACCATTTTGGGAAGAGTTGCGGCAAATTTTTTGGTTAATTGCATTTTTTGTTATGCTAAATTTAGGTGTTGCCTTTGTATTAGGGAAAGGCTCGCTTAAAGTTCTTATTCTTGGTTTTTGGTTATCTTTAGCATTAATTACTCCATGTATGCGTATCTTGGTAAAGCTGATATTGATTCGGCTTGATCTATGGCGACGTAAACTGTATATTGTCGGTACTGGTAAAACCGCTTTAAATGCGTATAATCTGTTTGCAAGTAACCGCTTGATGGGTTATCGCTTGATGGGATTTATTCAAGTGAGCTCTGCGTTTAATCTTTCTTCGTTGGTTTCTGATGTATCTGTTTCTGTTTTAGGTGAGCAAGATCTCATTGATTTGGTTAAACTTAATTCTGAATGTGATATTATTATTGCACTTGAGCATCAAGATTTAAATGCTAAAGTAAATTTAATTAATTTTTTGCAGCATAATTGTTTATCGTTATTGGTCGTGCCAGAAATTAGCGGTTTAGCATTATATGGCGCAGAAATTGATCATTTTTTTGGTAACGATCAATTGGTTTTACGTTTAAATAATAATTTGGCACGTAGTACCAATGCGGTAGTTAAACGAATCTTTGATTTAGTTTGTGTAATTAGTGGATTAATTTTATTAGCGCCATTTTTTATCGTCATTGCACTTGTAATTAAAATTTCTGCAAAAAGTAAGGTTTTTTATCTACATCGAAGAATTGGCAAACACGGTAAGCCATTTTATTGTATCAAATTTCAATCAATGTACCATAATAGCTCTGAGCTGTTAGCTGAGTTATTAGAACGAGATCCACAAATTAAAGCTGAATGGGAGCAATCTTTTAAATTAAAGAACGACCCTAGAGTAACGCCAATTGGGTGTTGGCTACGTAAAACTAGTTTAGACGAATTACCTCAATTATTTAACGTTTTAATTGGTAATATGAGTTTGGTGGGGCCGCGTCCGATTGTCCAACAAGAAATTGAACGTTATCAGGACGGATTTTATTATTACCAGTTAGTTTTGCCTGGGATTAGTGGTTTGTGGCAGGTTAGTGGGCGTAGTGAGACCGATTATAGTGATCGTGTGCGTTTAGATGCATGGTATGTGAAAAATTGGTCATTATGGTATGATGTTGTAATTTTATTTAAAACTATTGGTGTTGTTCTTAGACGTACTGGTGCGTATTAAATCTATTTATTTTTAGGAGTCGTATTCAATGAGTCAAGCGTCAAGTTTTCTAAAGAAGCCTTTTTTTATTCTTTGTTTTCTTGAGTTTTTTGAACGCTTTGGATATTATGGTTTTAATTATATTTCAATTTATTTTTATATCTCTAAATTAGGTTTTAGTGAAGCTCAAGCAACTATTTTGATGGGTGGGTTTGCTTCTTTGACGTATGTCTTTAATGCTGTCGGTGGCTATGTTGCGGATAATGTTCTCGGTATTAAGCGTACAATGTTTACAGGCGCAACCTTACTTTGCTTAGGTTATGCATCATTGGCAATTGGTAGTAATTTTGACCATGTATATGTTTATACCGCATTAGCTTTAATTATCCTTGGTTCTTGTTTGTTTAAACCAGCCCCAACTAATTTAATTGCCTCAATTTATGGTCATGATAAAAGCAGTTTAGATTCAACCTATACTTTATTTTATATGTCAATCAATGTTGGTTCATTCTGTTCTTCCATTATGGTGCCAATGTTAGCAAAGAATTATGGTTATACTACTGCATTGTTAGTGTGCTCGATTGGCGTCTTGGTTGGAATTAGCTATAATATTAAAAACTATGCTGTTTTAAAGCATGTTGATAATGTTATGGGGTTGCAGCCACTGAATTTTAAAAAGATTTTGCCACTTGGTGTGACGTTGTTAGGTGGTTTGTTGTTTGTGACGACTATGTTACAAAATGATAGTTTAATTAATATTTTATTGACAATAGCTTCTATTGTAATTTTTAGCTATTTTATTTGGCAAATTATTCGTGAGTCAGATTCTGCGCAACGTAAGAAAATGATAGTTGCGATGGTTTTGTTAATTTATGCAGTGGTATTTTTTGTCATCTATCAACAAAAAAATACTTCATTTATGTTATTTAATAAACATCATGTAAACCTTTTATTTCTTGGTTGGAACATTAATCCACAGACCGTTCCAGGTTTACTTGGAACCAGCGGGATTATTTTACTTTCTCCTGTTTTTGCTACTTTATATCGTAAACTTGGTAAGAATGATTTGGCACTACCGCATAAATTTGCAGTTGGGTTAATTATGAGTTCGTGCGCATATGGGTTATTATATGTGGTTTGTTGCATGACCGATCCAAGTCAAAAAATTAGCTTTGCCTGGGAAATTTTGGCAATTTCGGTCTTTTTTGCGTCAGCCGAGTTGTTAATTAGTGCACTTGGAGTATCACTGATGGCTCAATTGGTACCAGATAGAATGCGTGGTTTTGCAATGGGAACATGGTTTATTACCAGCGCTTTGGGGATTAAATTAGGTTCTTATGTGGCTTCATTGGTGGCTAACCATAGTAGCCGTGCGGTTGGTGACGTGTATGATCAAGCACAGCAAATTACTAGTTTTCAAAGTTATCAACATTTATTTGGTAGTATTGCACTATTTGGTTTGTCAGCTGGAGTTATTGCTTGGCTTTTGGGTGCAAAATTAAAACGAATGATTAATGCTTAATTGGATGTAAGTCATGTTTGATTATATTGTTGTTGGTGCTGGTTTTACTGGTTCGGTTTTAGCCGAGCGAATAGCAACTCAGCTAAAAAAACGCGTATTGATTATTGAACAGCGTAACCATATTGGTGGTAATTGCTATGATCAATATAATGAAGATGGTTTATTGGTGCATAAATATGGACCACGAGTTTTTCACACCCATGATAAAGTTATTTGGAATTATTTATCTCAATTTACGGAGTGGAAAAGTTATCAACATAAATCTGTGGCTTATGTTGATGGGATTTTAGTGCCAATTCCATTTAATTTAAATGGTTTAGATTTAGTTTTTCCTAAGCATTTAGCTGAGTTATTGAGTCAAAAATTGATAGAGTCATTTGGTTACGGTAATAAAATCTCAATTCTAGAGTTACGTAAAACTACCGATGAGGACCTTAAGTTTTTGGCGGATTTTGTTTATAACAAAATTTATTTAAATTATACTTCGAAGCAATGGGGGCTTATCCCTGAAGAGCTTGATGAATATGTGACAGGTCGGATGCCGGTATATATTACGCGAGATGATCGGCACTATCAAGATAAATATCAAGCTATTCCACGCTTCGGCTACAATCAATTATTTAAGCGGATGTTAAACAATTCAAATATCAAGGTTATGCTAAACACCGATTACCGTGAGGTTGTGACGATTAATCATCATACCAAGCAAGTTAAATTTATGGGGCAAGTCTTTGAGGGTAAATTAATTTTCACAGGTAAAATTGACGAGTTATTTGATTATTGCTATGGCGAATTGCCGTATCGTACGGTGGATTTTAATGTGAAAGTGCTACAGAAAGAACATTATCAAGATGTAGCCTGTATTAATTATCCGAATGATTATGATTTTACGCGAGTTACCGAAGCCAAGCATTTAACTGGACAAGTTCATCCCTATACCGCGATTGTGGAGGAGTATCATCGTCCGTGCACGCGTAAAGATGTACCGTACTATCCAATTCCGCAGCAGCAAAATTTGGCGATTTACGCGCAGTATCAGCAATTAGCCTTAGAGTATCCAAGTATTATCTTGTCGGGACATTTAGCGGATTATCATTATTATGATATGAACGTCGCGGTGGCAATGGCATTAACTAAATTTGATCAAGAGTTACAATTACAAAAATCATTATTAAGTACAGGAAGATAGATATGCCAACAATTTTAGTAACTGGTGGTGCAGGATATATTGGTTCACATACCGTAGTTGAGTTATTAGCGCAAAATTATACGGTGGTCATTGTGGACAATTTTTGTAATTCTAAGCCGAGTTCGTTAGCACGAATTGAGCAAATTAGTGGTAAAGCACCAAATTTTTATCAAGTTGATGTGCGGGATGAGCTAAATTTAAGCCAAGTTTTTGGTAAACATAAAATTGATGCGGTTATTCATTTTGCAGCACTCAAGGCGGTTGGTGAATCGGTGCGTGAACCAGCACGTTATTATGAGAATAATGTTGCCGGGAGTTTGGTGCTATTTAAGGTAATGGCTGCACATCAGGTTAAATCCATTGTGTTTAGCTCTTCGGCAACCGTGTATGGTGATCCACATACCACGCCGATTAATGAAGATTTTCCATTGTCAGCGACTAATCCGTATGGTTGGACTAAACTGATGATGGAACAAATCTTGCGCGATATGCACCAAGCCGATAATTCTTGGTCAATTGCGTTGTTACGTTATTTCAATCCAGTGGGTGCGCATGAATCTGGTTTGATCGGCGAAGATCCAAATGGAGTTCCAAATAATCTCATGCCGTATATCACCCAAGTTGCGGTTGGGAAATTGGCAAAGCTGAATGTTTTTGGTGGCGATTATCCCACGTACGACGGTACTGGGGTGCGCGATTATATCCATGTGGTTGATTTAGCGCGTGGTCATCTCAAGGCTTTGGAGTACTTAGCACAGCATAATGAGTTGTTAACAGTTAATTTAGGCACCGGGTGTGGTTATTCGGTGTTGGATGTGGTTAAGGCATTTGCGTTAGCTTCGGGTAAAGATATTCCATATCAAATCCAACCACGGCGTGCTGGGGATGTAGCGAAATGTTTTGCCGATCCAACAAAAGCTGCACAAACGTTGGGTTGGTCATGTGAATATGATTTGGCTCGGATGTGTCAAGATAGTTGGCGTTGGCAAAGCATGAATCCACAAGGTTATCAATAAGCTTATCTAGTGCGCTTAATCTGCTAATCAATGCCTTTGAAAATTTAAGCTAGATTAGTTTTGTTCCTGAGACCAAAAGTGTGGTGGATTTGTGTTGCGAATAAACTTAAGGACAATAGAGAGAAAAGTATGAAACAATTACCGATAGGGATTTCAACCTTAGAAGAGGTACGTGCAAAAAATCATACCTATGTTGATAAGACTAAGCATGTGTTTAATTTAGTTGAGGCGAATAAATACTATTTTTTATCGCGTCCACGCCGTTTTGGTAAATCATTATTGCTAGATACCATCAAACAAGCCTTTTTAGGTCGTAAAGATTTATTTACTGGGTTATATCTAGAGAATAACTGGGATTGGAGTGTAAAACATCCCGTAATTCATCTAGACTTTGGCACTAGCTCGGCCTATGAGAGTAAACAACGCTGGTTGACTGATGTACATAATACACTCAATTTATGCGCTGAAATTTATGGTGTCGCGTTATCACAAACTGATTATGGGGCAAAGTTTGGTGAGTTAATTCGCAAATTAGCTCAACATATTGGACAAAAAGTGGTGGTGTTGATAGATGAGTATGATAAACCAATTTTGGATAATATCACTAATCTAAATATAGCGATAGAAATACGCGAGATGCTTAAAGGTTTCTATACCTATATCAAATCGAATGATGAATATTTAAAATTTGTACTTTTAACAGGGGTATCAAAATTTAGCAAAGTAAGCTTATTTAGCGGACTAAATATTCTCGATGATATCAGCTTAACTAAAAAATATGCGGATATTTGCGGTTATACTCAAAGCGAATTAGAAAGTGAATTTGCCGAATACTTGGAAGATGGCAATGTTGATAAACGAGAGTTAAAGACTTGGTATAACGGCTATAATTTTGCCGGTACAGAAGAGCAAAAAGTTTATAACCCATTTGATATTTTACTTTTCTTTAGTAAAAATTATGAATATCGTGCCTACTGGTTTGAAACCGCTACACCAACGTTCTTGGTTAAGTTACTGCAATCTAAACATTATTTCATTCCTAATCTGGAAAAAGTTGTTGTCAGTGATAATCAACTCTCTAGCTTTGATATTGACAATATTCCATTGCTCACACTATTATTTCAAACTGGTTATTTAACGATTGATAAACCAACCAAAATTGGTACGCAATATGCTTATGTCTTGCGCTATCCCAATCTTGAGGTTAAAGCCAGCCTAAATAATAGCTTGTTGGAAATTGGTGCTGAATTACATTGTAAAAATCAAAATAGTTATGATTTAAGCATTGCGTTAAATGAAAATAGTTTTGATCAGCTCAAGATAATATTAGGTAGCCACTTTGCTAGTATTCCACATGATTGGTATCGTAAAAATGATATTGCCAATTATGAAGGATTTTATGCCAGTGTGGTGTATAGCTATTTGGCAGCATTGGGTTATGAACTTATCGCTGAAGATGTCACTAATCACGGTAAGATTGATTTAACCATCATCATGCCAGATAAGATATTAATTTTTGAATTTAAACTAATTAAGCATGGCACAGCAGCAGAGGCGATTGAACAGATTAAAGCTAAAGGCTATCCACAAAAATATCACAGCACAGGCAAACCAATTCATTTAATCGGGATTAGTTTTGATCCTGAGATCAAAAGCGTTACAGAGCTATCACATGAGTGCTGCTGCATATAAGCAGTTATGGTAAAATATCGCACTACTCAGGCTGTTTGATTATTTGATGGTTGGCTATTAAATAAAGTAGATATAGGAAGTTGTAAAATGAGACTAACTCGGTATGAGATAGATGCAATAAAAAATTGTTTTACTCAAGTTTTTAGTGCTGGGCAAATTTACCTGTTTGGTAGTCGCACGGATGATACAGAAAAGGGCGGCGATATCGATTTATATCTTAAGTTAAATGATGCTACAAATTGGCATGAAAAAAAAATAAAGTTTTTGGTTAATTTAAAATCAAAAATTGGTGATCAAAAAATTGATGTAATTATCTCTAAGGATGTTAATTCAATTATTGAGCAAGAAGCTGTTTTGACAGGTATTTTATTATGAGCAATATGAGTAATACCTTTAAAGAAAAGATATTTGAATGTGATAAGCATGTGCAAAAAATTCAAACAGCCAAACAATATTTAAACGATATTATGCCTTTTTCAGTTGAAGGTTATGCTCAAATAAGTGATATTCACGCCAGTTTTGTTGATCAACTTATTTTTAGATTTTCTAAATTACAAGATACGATAGGTGAGAGTTTATTTCCCGCTATTTTGATACTTGCTAAAGAACAGGTCAAAAGTAAAACATTTATAGATGTTTTAAATCGTCTCGAAGAGCTGGAAATCTTCACGAAAGATCAATGGCTGGAGTTGCGAGAAGTCAGGAACGAAATATCCCATGAATATTCATTTAATGTGGATGATGTAGTTGTTGGTATTAATGATATATTTAATCGGAGTGTTGATTTAATGAAAATATATCATAAGATCAAAGACTTTTGTAGTAAGAGGTTTAACCTTGTTTTATAATAATAGTGTTACAAAATTCTGTAGGGGATTATGAATTGACGGGTGTAAAATGAAATTAGCAATTTTGGCGATAAAAAATCGCAGAATGTTACTCAATCTGATTAAGTCAGATTTTAAAAATCGCTATTTGGGTAATCATCTCGGAATAGTGTGGGCATTTATTCAGCCATTAGTGATGGTAACTGTGTATTGGTTTGTTTTTACTAAAGGTTTTCGCGTTGGAGCGGTATCGAGTGTGCCTTTTTTATTGTGGTTGCTAGCTGGTATGGTGCCATGGTTTTTGCTCAATGATGCGATAATGAGTTCGAGCAGTGCAGTAACTTCACAAGCCTTTATGGTAAAAAAAATTGTGTTTGAGGTTAAACTATTGCCGCTGGTAAAAATCGGTTCGGCGGTGATTGTGAATCTCGCATTTTGGATTTTACTTTTGATCGTTTGCTTTGCTTATGGTTATTATCCAACGATTTGGTGGTTACAATTGGCGTATTATATGTTTTGTATTATCGCTATTAGCCTTAGCTTGGGCTTGTTATTTTCGGCAATTATGCCTTTTTGGCCAGATATTGCTCAAATTGTAGCCGTGATTTTTCAGGTGCTGTTTTGGGCAACCCCAGTTATGTGGGATAAAAATTTGATGTTGTCTCATGCTAAATATCAATATATCATTAAACTTAATCCATTTGCTTATATTATTGATGGCTTTCGTGATACGGTGGTTTCGCAAGTTCCATTTTGGCACTATTATAATCAAATGATCTATTTTTGGGTTTTTGTGTTGGTGGTTTATTACTTCGGTAATCGCACTTTCAATAAACTAAGACCACATTTTGCAGATGTGTTGTAGGATATAGATATGAATGCTGATATTAGATGGGTTCAACGCTTAGATAATTTTATCCGGGCTTTAGCTCAGTTGCGATATGGTGTGGAGTTGTTGGAAGAAAGAAAATTATCCATCCTTGAAGAACAGGGTATTATTCAGGCTTTTGAGTATAACCATGAATTGGCATGGAATTTATTAAAAGATTATTTATCTGAATATGGTGGCTTAGTAGATTTGATCGGTTCACGAGATACGACTCGTGAGGCCTTCAAACGTGGATTAATTGAAAAAGGCGAATTATGGATGTCGATGATAAAAAGTCGCAATCTCTCCAGTCATACCTATAATGAAGATACAGCCAAAGGGTTGTTAAACATAATCCCCGATTATTTTGTTGAGTTTGAAAAGCTGGTAGCTAAATTTACTAAATTAAGAGAAGAAAATAATTAGATGCGATTTGGTCTAACCGAGAATATCATTGAGCAGATTAATAGTATTTTTGTTAAGCATCCCTCGATAGAACAAGTGATTGTATATGGTTCACGAGCCAAGGGTAATTATAAAACTGGTTCTGATCTTGACTTAACCATATACAGCACTGAACTCAATCAGAGGTTGTTGCTCCAAATTATGACGGAATTAGATGATTTACTCTTGCCGTACAGCATTGATTTGTCCATTTACCAACAAATTGATAATTCTAATTTAATAGAACACATCCAACGAGCTGGAATAATTTTTTACCAAAGAAAAAATGATGAATAAAGATATCGCAATTAAAGTAGAAAACCTTTCAAAGGTTTATAAATTATACAATGCACCAATTGATCGGATGAAAGAGATAAATCAAATCATTAATTTAATCATGGTGTGGTTATGAAAAGTATTGTATTACTTACTGCAATAGCACTTAGTGCTTCTTTGATTAGTTGTGGATCAGGTTCTGCAGGTTCTGATTTAAACCATTCAACGATTAATGCTAGTAGTTTTATTGTAAAAAATGGTTCTTTAAACCAATCGTATAATTCTCAAATTTCAAACTATACGATAAAATTTGAAAGTAGTATTAACGTGTGTGGAGAGAATGCTGAAAGCATTATAACAAGTTGCTTTATGATTGAATCACAAGAGTTGAAGTTTGGCTATACAACTAAATTTTATCTAAATCAAACACCCATTACGCTTAAGAGAGTAGAGAGTGATTTTCCAGATATTCTGTGTCAGAATAAAAACACTATTGATGATGGCAGTACATATTTGATTACGCCATATTCTTTCGTTACTGTAGATCATCAGGATGCTTTTGCTCCAGTTAATTATTTAGTTGCGTTGACCAATCAGTGTTATCCTATATGGTATCAAAGATTAATTGGTTCTCATGGATATGATCTAAAACTAGCAGATAACAATACCTTAATTTATAAAAATATGAGTAATGTTGATGGCGCATTGGTTGATAATATTCAATTGTTAAATAATACAAGTACGGTGTACCTTGATGGCAAAGATGTGTTAAATGATATGCATGATGTTATCTATATGGCTAACAAAAATTATATTAATTTATTTAATAATGAATCGACAAATCAATTTATTGATGAATCTGGAACTGTTGGAGATATTTTTTATACTTCTTTTTCTACAAGTCAAGGAGAAACAATATTTAGAGCTATAGATTATTATAATGTTTCAGATATATTAGATCAAAGTGAGGTTAATTACGTCGTTGGCGGTGTACACTATACAAATTTAGATCACGGTAATTCAATTGCATATACAAATGATGGTAATATTGTTTATAATAGCCGTAATACAAGTTCTATACTAAAAATAAATCCACAAAATGGTAATGTTATTTGGCAATTTGGTGGTTTACGAAATCAATTTATGGTATTAAATGACCCGTTATATCCATTTATGTATGAACACTTTGTTCGTCAATTACCAAATGGAAATTATATGGTATTTGATAATGGAACGAGTGAGAGAGGATATTCAAGAGTTGTTGAGTACTTTGTTGATGAGACTAATATGACAGCTACTCTGGTTTGGCAATTTATAGACCCAAGACATATTTTTGCTCAATATATGGGTAATGGTGAGCGCTTACAGGATGGTAACACTGTGATCAATTATGGAACTTTATCAGATAAGACGTTACCACAAGTAGAGGAAGTTGAATATTCTGGAAATGTGATTAATCAAATATTTTTCCCTGATAAAACATACTCTTACCGAGCATATAAGGTGAATTTACCTCCGTCGTATAGAGATTTAGTTATGCCAACAGAGGATATAGCTCTGCATCATAGTAATTATTCAACTACAAAATCAGTTAATGTTCATCCATTTAATTATTAATTCGAGAATAGAATAAATGAATAAAGATATTGCAATCAAAGTAGAAAACTTATCTAAGGTTTATAAATTATATCATGCACCAATTGATCGATTAAAGGAAGCTTTAAATCCGTTTAAAAAGAGTTATCATCAAGACTTTCATGCACTAAGTAATGTTTCGTTTGAAGTAAAAAAAGGTGAGACAGTTGGCATTATAGGTAAGAATGGCTCTGGGAAATCTACTTTATTAAAAATGATTACAGGGGTTTTAACGCCAAGCTCTGGGAGCGTTGAAGTAAAAGGCAGAATCTCAGCTCTTTTGGAGCTCGGCGCGGGCTTTAATATGGAATATACAGGTCTTGAAAATATCTATTTTCAGGGTAATCTGATGGGGTATAGCCATGATGAAATGAAATGTCGTGTTAATAATATTTTGATGTTTGCTGATATCGGTGATTTTATTCATCAGCCAGTAAAAAATTATAGTAGTGGTATGTTTGCACGTCTTGCATTTGCTGTTGCTATTAATGTTGAACCAGATATTTTAATTGTTGATGAAGCCCTTGCTGTTGGTGATGCAAATTTCCAATTAAAATGTCATAAACGAATGGATGAACTGAGAGAAAGTGGTGTAACTATTTTATTTGTGTCTCATGATACGTATTCTGTTAAAGCGCTATGCCAAAAAGCACTATTTTTGAATCAAGGTGTTCAACAAGGGTATGGGGATGCTTTAGAAATGGTCAATGATTATTTAATATTTCTTGATAGTGAAAATCAGCAATCAGATTTAAATGTCGAAGATAAAACTGCAGAGGTTGTAAGCAATAATAACGCTGAAATACAAAGTGTTGAGAATCTAGAGCAGGAAGAAGTAAAAAAGATTTTGCCAGCTAAAATTACACTTGTTGATGCGCTTGGAAGGCTTAAGATAAATGACAATGAAGTTACGGTTATAACTGGTGAAACTGTTGAAGTTTATGTAGAGTATGAAATCTATATTCAAGAAATAGAAGAAGTTGTACTTGTTTTTAATTTATACCGTGAACGAGATAAAACTTATGTTTGTGGGACAACTACGTTAATGGATGGGTTCGAACCAATTAAAGTCAAACATGGCAGAAATAGCTTTAAAATAAGATTCGACAATTTTTCTCCATTATCAGGCAAGTATCGTTTGCGAATTGCTGTTAATGAGAGAAAAGGCTTGGGAATTATTGCTGAACAAAATGATGCAATTATGTTAATAGTTAAAGACAAGCACCAAGCAGAAGGTGTTGTTAATTTAGATAGAAAGTGGATATTATGATGATTGAAAGAATTCATTTTGAAGATGATAAATTTAATTATAATTCATTGGAGGCGAGTATTCATCTTGCGCGCTATCAAGTAGCAAAACAATTTGTTTGTGGTAAACGTGTTTTGGATATTGCTTGTGGTGAAGGGTACGGATCTTTGTTAATGAAACAATGGGGTGCAAAAAATGTTACTGGTATCGATATTGATTTAGCTGCAATTAAAAGCGCAAACCGTCACTTTGTGATTGATGGAGTTAGTTTTATTTGTGGTGATGCTGAAACATTAACCTCTGATGATAAATTTGATGTAATAGTTTCTCTTGAGACGATGGAACATGTTGAAAATGAGCAGACATATTTATCTAAATTACAATCAGTACTAGCAAAAGATGGTGTTTTAATTATTTCTTGTCCTAACGACCATTGGTATTTTAGTGAAAATGAGTCTAATCCGTATCATTTGCGCAAATACACATTCCAAGATTTTGTTAAATCTTGTGCCATTGTTCTTGGGGACGCTGATCAATGGCTAATTGGTTCCAATATTTTTGGTTACGCTAATTATCCATACAATCCTAAAACAGATAGCATTGAGTTTTCAAAGGAGCCATTATTACCGAAAGACATTATTTCGTCAGATTTGATAGATGGCTGCATAGTTTTAAATGATAATCGTTTCTTACCAAATCAGATTGATAGCTTATATTATATAGGTATTTGGGGTAAAACAAGTAAATTTGTAAGTGCAAGTGTATTTTCTATAAAACCAATAAGAGCAGATGTTAATGCTATAGATGCTTTGATGAATTCATGCAAGCTCTTGCAAGATGATATAAAAATAAAAAATGCATACATAAAAGATTTAGAAATTTCAAAAAGTATTTTGCATGAAGATGTTAAGGTCAAAATGCAGTATATTCAAGACTTAGAAACCTCAAGAGGAATCTTGCAAAATAATATTGAGATTAAAAGTAAGTACATTCAAGAATTAGAGGATGCCTTATTTTTTTATCGTTCTCAAAATGGATAAATAATTTTTAGGGGTTTATATGAGCAAAGAACAAACAATTATTAATAAATTATCTCATGTTCCATATCATGTAGTAAAAAAATTATGCTCTGGTAAATCCGTTTTAGATGCGGCGTGTGGGGATGGTAGTACTAGTAAACTACTGGAGTCCTTTGGAGCTACTAAAGTTACTGGTGTAGATTTGAATGTCGAGCTTATAGCAGGAGCTAATAGCAGAAATCACTCTCATAATGTTAAATTTTATGTTGCCAATGTTGAGCAACTTGAGCAATTTTTTGATAGTGAGAAATTTGATGTTATTGTATCAAGTCAAACAATTGAACATATTGTAGATGTAGATGCTTTTGTTTTTTCATTAAAGTTATTATTAAATGAAAATGGTACTATTGTAATTTCTTGCCCAAATGAATCAATACTAGGAGAAGATATCTCGATTGATTCTCACCATTCTAAATTTTGTTATGATTCATTTGTTAGTAAGTTGTCATCAATATTAGAGATGCCATATGTTGTAATTGGTTCTTATCCAACAGTTGGGGTAATTAGTCTAGCATTTTCAGATGACCAAGAGCAAGATTTTTCTGAAAGTAATATCAGTAAAATTATTTCAGCTAGAGGGTTACATAAATCAGAAACAATGCTATTCACTGCTGTTTTTTCCAAAAAACTGAATTTTGAGCAATTCATTGATTTAGATGTATATAGCTTTGTTAGTTGGAATAAATTGATTAATTATGATTATTTACACGATTTAAAGAAAGATCGTGAATTATTTGAGTTAAAACAAAGGTCTCTTATTATTGAGGCATTAAAAGTGGAAGTAGAAATTTTAGAAAAAACTAGATGGCAGTTACATAATGAGTGTGAGAAATATAGAATCGAGTGTGAGAAATATAGAAGTGAGTGTGAGAAATATAGAAGTGAGTGTGAGAAATATAGAAGTGAGTGTGAGTATTTTAAACACTTGAATAATGTTTATCAATCTCAAATGCAATCTTTAAAGTTTTGTATAAAAAGATGTGCTAAGGTTTTATTAAAGAAAATATTACCTCTAAAAATAATTAACTTTATGAAAAAGCCGTGAAATGAAAGACATCCAATTTCTAAAGTTATTAAATAGAAATACGTTGGGGCATCGTGGAATTGCTGCTACTGGTGAAAATTTAACGATTTCAACGTTGTCGTTAGAAAGACCTTTTTTGACAATTAAATTGTTAAAGTCTATCGAAGAGTACATGCCTTTCTTTAAAGGTAAGGTATTGATAGTTGATAACGGCTCTTCAAAAGATGCGTTATTAATATTAAAAAATTACATTAAAGATTGTTTATTAAATATTTCTTTGATAGAAGCTAAAACCAATCTTGGTGTTGCAGGTGGTAGGAATTTCTCGGTTCAATTTATAGATACTGATTGGGTTATGTTTTTAGATAATGATATCTATATTGATAAAAGCTTTTTGCCTGTATTACACAATGAAATTGATATTTTGGGTACACATTTTATTTCATTACCTCTTAAAAATCCAGATGGAACTTTTTTTGCAAAGGGTGGTAGATTATTTATTACAAACTTAGCCAATAATTCTCTGCATATTGGTGGTGGCAATGCTGACTTAGACCTAACTATTCCAGAGTTTTCTTCCTTTTTATTTGGTGGTGCCTCTGTTCTGAATGTAAGTACATTTAAAAAAGTTGGTATGTTTAATCAAGATATGTTTATAGGCTTTGAGGATACAGAGTTTTCAATAAGATTATGGCAATCAGGTTATAAAGTTGCTACTAGTACCGCGTCATATTTTATTCATGATCATCCCGTTGCAACGGACAATGAAGATATTAACTATGAGAAAAAACGCTTTTCTACGCACCATATTCTTCGTTCGGCAAAAGCAGGTGAATTAGCTCACTCTTTTTCTTTTTTGTCGCCACATGATATTGAGTGGTTAAATTCTAAATTGGCTAATTATAGTGCCAATGAAGTAATTCATGATAATTCTTACATGGCCTCAACTAATGAGAATAGAAATCATGAAACTAAAGTTAAAATAGGTATTGTATTAGACGTTGTTGACTGGGCTTTTGCAAATATTATTTTTAATGTAATGCTGGTAGTACAAGAAAGCTTTGAATTTATCGTGATTCCAGCTAATGATTTTACCTCTTTTGATGGTGATCTTACTAGAGTTATGATACCACTTGAAAGTTGTAAAATAGTTCACTTTATGTGGCGAGCTCATTTGTTTAATTTGCATGGAATTGTTAAAGACTTTTGTGAAAATAAAGGTATCGATGTAGGTGTTTTCTTTCAAAGGTTTATTAATGATAAGATATATTCAACTAGTGTTTATGATCACTCGTTAAACCCTAAAAATGATAATTTTGTATATACCTCATTTGTTGAATTAGTTAAAACTAATTATTATGTTTCTAGTAATGTGCTTCGCCAGCATTATGAACAAATAGAAGGTTTGCCAGTACCTAGAGCAGTGTGCCCTGATGGTGTTGATTTGAAACTTTTTAAACCATGCAATTTATCAAGATTTAATTTAACCCAGCTAAATGATCGTGTTATTAAAGTTGGTTGGACTGGAAATAGCAAATGGGGAGAAAATGACCACAAGGGTCTTCATACTGTTATAAAGCCTGTGATTAAAAGATTACAATTAGACGGATATTTAGTAAAACTTGAGATAGCCGATCGAAATATCATTAAGCGTGAACAATATGATATGCCAGGGTTTTATAATTCAATTGATATTTATGCTTGTGCCTCGCTAAATGAGGGGACCCCGAATACTGTTCTAGAGTCAATGGCTTGCGGGATTATGGTTGTAACCACAGACGTAGGAATAGTACGAGATGCATTAGGACCTAAGCAGCAGCAATATATAGCGAATAGAACAGTTGATGATTTCTATATTAAATTAAAAACATTATTAGATAATAGAAGTCAATGGTCAGAATTAAGTAGAGAAAGTTTGGAGTGTATAAAGTCATGGGACTGGTCATTAAAAGCACGGCTAATAATAGATTACTTCGAAAGCCTGGCAATTGAGAATAGATTGTTATAGATTGTTATAGATTGTTATAGATTGTTAAGTTTGCGTCTCTTGATTTTAATTTGAATGGTGGTGATTATGGATATTATTTTTTCTGATTTCTTTGATACTTTAGTCCATCGTGTCATACCACCGGAAGATGTAAAGAAACTGTGGTCTAAATTGTTGTCATCTGATTTAAAACTAAATGTTGACATTTATGCATTGCGTTTTAAAATTGAAGCGCAGTTGTGTGCTGAAAATTTTGCTAAATATCAAGAGAATGAATTTAGATATAATGACATGTGTACTCTGTTGTGGGTGGAGTTAGAATATTTAATTGATTTAGAGTTAAGTGCTTTTCTAGAGCTCTGTCGTAATTTAGAGTTACGTATTGAAAAAAAAGTTCAATATTTGAGTTATAAAAACATTGAATTTATTCGTGATGCAAAAAATAATGGAGTTGAGGTTTATTTAGTTAGTGATTTTTATTTTGATCGTGAACTATTCAGTGAATTACTTGAGTTTCATCAATTATCATCATTATTTAATAATGTTTTTATTTCTAGTGAGCACATTGCCTCTAAACGCAGTGGTAGACTATATCAAAAAATAAAAGAGGAATTAAATTTAGATATTTTTTCTGATGCTCTAATGTTGGGAGATAATAAATTAGCAGATGTGGAAAATGCGGCGTTGGCTGGGCTTACATCTAAATGGAGTGATGCAACAAAGCATCATTCTTATTACCGTAGTGCCATGCCAGATGATGAACTTAATAATTTAATAAATAAATTTAATGCGATCTATTTACCACAAAATAATGTCATTTATCCAGAGGTTGCTTTAGTACTACATTTATTTATTTTGAAACTACATGCTCAATTAGTCTCTCTTCATGTGACAGACGTATTATTTATGGCTCGCGAAGGTGAATTTTTAAAGCGCTTATTTGATCAGCACACTTGTTTTGTTGGCAGTGGTATTCATTCACATTATTTTTATGTTTCACGGCGTGCTACTTTTTTACCATCGTTATTACCACTGGAGCAAGAGGATTTTCATATTCTATTTCGTCAATATGTAAATATTTCACCACAGGAGTTTTTGTTTAATTTGAACTTTACATCCTTGCAAATTGATGAATTGAAGTATGAGTTTTCATTTGAACTTAATCAAAGAATTAATGATTTGCCAAGTAGTTCAGAATTTCTTAAGTTAAAACAAAATAAATTATTTGCTAAGTATTATGAATTTAATCGTTGTGAACAAAAAGCTAATATTAATAAACACATTTTAAATATGAATGTTGATGTAAGTGATTTGTATGTTGTGGATGTCGGGTGGAAAGGGACGATTCAAGATAATTTAGCAAAAATTTTGTCGAGCTCAAAAATTAATGGTTATTATTTAGGTTTAAATTTGACCACAGAGGAAAATAGTCGTAGTTTAAAGCATGGGTTACTGTTTAATCCTAAATCAGCATGGAATACACTAACATATGATGCTGTTTATAATGAATGTACTTCACTTTTTGAAGTTTTGTTAGGTGCGTCTCACGGAAGCACCAAAAGGTATCTTAGCAATGGCGATGTAGAACTGCTCGAAAATGACATTGAACTGAAACTTTTTAATAATACAATTAGTGAAATGCAAAATCAAATGTCTAATTATATTAAGTTAATTGATAGTATTTTTATTTGGAGCGATGTTGATTTAGCTTCAATTGAGAGGTTTATTGGACATAAGTACGCAAACTTTATTTTTGCACCTACATCAAGTCAGCTTGAAATATACAATAATTTATATCATGTAGAAAGTTTTGGTGTTCATGAAACAACACTGTTTGTGCATAATCAAGCTTCATTTTTTAATAAACTTTTGTCGTTCATAAAAAATCCTAGGCTTTATATAAATACCGCTTTTTGGCCAGCTCAAAAGCTCTTTGTAGAAAAGCTTAAATTTTTGATTCCACTTTATAAATTTTATCGCATGAGAAAGATAGCGAAATGAAGATAGCATTTACATTAGGATCTGAGAAAATCAGTGGTGGTACATATGTAATTTTTGAACATGCAATTAGAATAAACAGAAAAGCTGGTTTTGAAGTAACGATTATAACCGAGCATGTAATTAATAAAGATCATGATTTATCTTGGCATCCAGAGGCTAGAGAGCTAAATTGGGGGACCTATGATTTGTGTAATGATGAGTTTGATCTATTAATTGGCACGTGGTGGCGAACTGTTTATGAAATGCCAAGAGTAAGAGCTAAAAATTATTGTTATTTTGTACAGTCTATCGAGTCAAAATTTTATAGTGCGCAAGATGAGAATATAATTCGTCAATTAGTTGATTCCACTTATAAATTAGGTATGCCTATAATCACAGAGGCAACTTGGATTAAAGATTATTTATTGGATAATTATAATATTAATGCTTACTTAGTTAAAAATGGAATACGTAAAGATGTTTATACCATCATGGGAGAATACATTGTACCGAAACTAGAAAAAGGTAAATTGCGTATTTTAGTAGAGGGGCCACTTGGAGTTGATTTTAAAAACACTGAAAAAGCTTTAGAGCTAGCACGTAAATCTGATGCGGATGAGATATGGTTAATGACGTCATCTCATATTAAAACTCATAAGCTTGCTGATCGAGTATTTTCGCAAGTCCCGATATTTAAAACTCCTGAGATTTACCGTTCTTGTGACTTAGTGTTGAAGTTGAGTTATGTGGAGGGTATGTTTGGGCCTCCATTAGAGATGTTTCATTGTGGTGGAACTGCGGTTGTTTACGATGTGACTGGACACGATGAGTATATGGTGCACAAATATAATTCTTATGTTGTACATCGAGATAATGAGCAAAAAGTTATTGATTATCTTAATTACCTAAAAAAACATTATAACACCCTTAGTGAGTTAAAATATAATGCATCTATTACGGCTGAGAATTGGTATGGCTGGGATGATGCAGCTGAGTGTTTTAAGCAATCATTATTTGATATTATTGAACACGGCACAATCAATCAAGATATTTTGAAACAAAATTGCACTTTCTTTTTTAATTGGTATGTAATTGCTGAAAATTATCGTCTAGTAAATAATAAAAACTTTAGCGGAAGAGTACGCGGCAAGCTTAGAAAGCTTAAAGTTAAATTTTTAGGTTAGTATGTTATTTTTCTTAGTTGTATGGGAGATTTATAGTGCAGATTGCATTTTTATTACCTCAGATTGGAATAAATGGTGGTATTTATGTTGTACTAGAGTATGCAACTAGAATAAATGTAAAGCCTAATGTTGAAGTTTTTATTATTACTGAAAAGCCTACATTAATTGAAGATTATAGTTGGCATACAAGTGCACATGAGCTTAAATTTATAACTCTTCAAGAGGTAAATTGCTTTAAGTTTGATATCACTTTTGCTACATCATGGAGTACTGTATTTTTTTTGCCAAGTGTAAAATCTTTGGTTTATGCTTATTTTGTTCAGTCTATTGAGTCTAGGTTTTTTCTTAATAAAGATCAATTATTTCCGCTTATGGCAGATTTTACATACGCCTGCAATATACCGACAATTACTGAAGCAACTTGGATAAAAGAATATCTTTATGACAAATATGGAAGCAGTTCCTATTTAGTAAAAAATGGTATTCGTAAAGACCTTTATCGTACAGATGGTGCCTTAATTAAGCCACGAGATAGACATATATTAAGAGTGTTGGTTGAGGGGCCTCTTGGTGTAAGTTTTAAAAATGTGGAAAAAACTTTAACGTTATGTAAAAAATCCTTAGCTGATGAGGTTTGGCTGCTGACATCAAGTAAAACATCTGATCTATCTTTAGCAGATAGAGTTTTTTCACATATTACCATTGAACAAGTGCCATTAGTTTATCGTTCGTGTGATGTAATTGTAAAGCTTAGTTATGTTGAAGGTATGTTTGGGCCACCATTAGAGCTTTTTCATTGTGGAGGCACTGCTATTGTTTATGATGTTACTGGTCATGATGAATATATTATTAATAATCATAACGGTATCGTAATTGCACCTGACGATGAAATTGGTGTGATAAACGCTATTAATGAGCTTAAGCGTAATCCAGATAAACTAGCGCAGCTTAAATTACATGCTCTTGAGACAGCCAACGCTTGGCATGATTGGGCGTCAGCCTCAGAAGATTTTTTTAATGCTTCTGAAGAGTTAATTAGTAATGCAAGTAATAATAACAAAAATAATAAACATCTCCTTGAATTAATTGATAATTTTAAACGCGTTGTGGAGTTGAGAGATGATCATACGATTTTAAACCAGATAATAAACTCTACTAGTTGGAGGTTAACCAAACCGTTACGTTATTTTAATCAATTACTTAAAAATTTAAAATGGAAATTAAATACGAAGTTTCGATAAATTTAATATTATGTCTTCTAAGATTTATGCTACAAGCAACCTTCGGATTAAATGAAAAAAATTATGATAAATATGTCAGTCGTTATGGCGACTTATAATGGTGCTAAATATATATCTGAGCAATTAGATAGTATCATTGCGCAAACCTTAGCTCCTGATGAAATTATCATTGTTGATGATTGTTCAAACGATAATACTTGGTTGGTTTTGAGTGAATATGCGCAGCGTTATCCGCAAATTAAACTTTATCGCAATGATGCTAATCTTGGGGTTGTTAAGACTTTTGAGGTTGCATTGATGTTATGTACTGGTGAATTTATTGCACTTGCGGATCAAGATGATTATTGGTTACCGAATAAGCTTGAACTATTAATGGCGAATATTGGCAGCAACTGGCTAATCCATAGTGATGCTTATATTGTGGATGAGAGTCTTAATGTTATTAGTGAATCATATAACAGGATTAAACCTTATCATGACAATAGTTTAACTATGTATTTGCTACGTAACAATGTTACAGGTTGTACTGTATTACTTCATCGCGATTTATTAAAATTGGCATTACCGTTTCCACCCAATGTGATTATGCACGATCATTATTTGGCATTATGCGCTAAATATTATGTTAAACTGATTTATTTGAATTTACCGTTATTGAAATATCGTCAACATGCTCAGAATGTAGTTGGCAGTGGAGAATCTCAGAGTTATTCGGCGATGGTTGCAAATTACCAAAAATACATTTTATTTTTGGATGGTTTATATTTTGCCAAAATTCAATTTGATCATGTTCAACTGGCTTGTGCTAAAAATTATTTTGTTTCCATTGTGAATGCACGCATGCCACAACTCGCTACGGTTAGAATGGTTAAGCAGTTATTCGGTTTAAAGAATGTTGTTGCATTATTTTTATATACGTTATTTGGTAAGCGCTTTGCAAAATCTATGTTTGATAGAAAGAAAAGGTAGTTCGATTGCTTATAAATTTTAACATAAGAAATCAATTTAACCAATTTATAAAAAGGATTTGATATGAAATGTGTGATCTTAGCAGGCGGTTTAGGTACTCGTTTATCTGAGGAGACGGTCTCGCGTCCAAAGCCGATGGTAGAAATTGGTGGTAAGCCCATTTTATGGCATATTATGAAACTTTATTCCTATTATGGTGTAAATGAATTTATTATTTGTTTGGGATATAAAGGTTATGTAATCAAAGAGTATTTTGCGAATTATTTTTTGCATATGTCGGATGTAACTTTTGATATGTCGAATAATCAGATGACGGTGCATAATCAACATGCTGAGGCATGGAAAGTTACATTGGTGGATACAGGTGATGAATCTATGACTGGTGGACGTTTGGCACGAGTAAAAGATTATGTTAAAGATGAAGAAGTTTTTTGCTTTACCTATGGCGATGGCGTTAGTGATGTAAATATTAATGATTTGATTGCCTATCATCAACAGCATGGTAAATTAGCTACGCTCACTGCTGTTACACCACCAGGTAGATTTGGCGCATTAGATATTCAAGCTGGTAAAATTCGTAGTTTTAAAGAAAAGCCTAAAGGTGATGGAGCTTTGATTAACGGTGGGTTCTTTGTGTTATCGCCTAAAGTAATTGATTTGATTGATGGTGATAGTTGTGTTTGGGAACAAGGACCTTTAGAGAGCCTCGCAAAAAGCTCTGAGTTAATGGCGTTTGATCATGATGGATTTTGGCAGCCAATGGATACGCTGCGTGATAAGCATCATTTGGAAGAGTTGTGGAGCTCGAATAAAGCGCCGTGGAAGTTATGGAAATGATAAATTCTCAATTTTGGCAAGGTAAGAAGGTTTTACTAACTGGTTGCACGGGCTTTAAAGGTAGCTGGATGACTATTTGGTTGAATATGCTGGGTGCTAAAGTGTTCGGTTATTCATTAGCCGCACCAACTAATCCCTCGATGTGGGAAGATATGCAGCTTGAGGCGCTATGTGCTGAGATGTGTTATGCCGATATTCGTGATTATGCTCGGTTGGAGAGCTATCTTCAGCAGGTGCAGCCTGAGATTGTTATTCATATGGCGGCGCAGCCGTTGGTGCGTTATTCATACCTACATCCACGTGAAACCTATGAAGTGAATGTAATGGGCACGGTTAATTTACTTGATGCCATTCGTAATACTGGATTTGGGCGTGCCGTGGTAAATGTGACGACTGATAAATGTTATGAAAATAAAGAATGGCTATGGGCTTATCGTGAAAATGAACCGATGGGTGGGCATGACCCTTATAGCAATAGTAAAGGTTGTTCTGAATTAGTTACATCAGCGTTTATTAATTCGTATTTTGGACATTCAGATAGCCAAACGTTTGTTGCCAGTGGCCGTGCGGGTAATGTAATTGGCGGTGGTGATTGGGCCGAAGACCGCTTAATTCCTGATATCATTCGTAGCTTTAGCAAAAATGAGCCTGTTAGTATTCGTTTTCCAAATGCGGTGCGTCCTTGGCAACATGTGCTTGAACCACTTTCGGGTTATTTATTGTTAGCTGAAAAATTATATAACGACAAACAGTATTATGTTGGCGGCTGGAATTTTGGTCCACTTGATAGCGATACCAAAACAGTTGCACAAATTGTGGATCAGATGTGTGCTATTTGGGGCGATGTTGCAAGTTGGAGTCGCGATGGGAATGATAATCCACATGAAGCGAATTTATTACGCCTAGATTGTTCCAAAGCACGAATGTTGCTGAATTGGCAACCAGCTTGGAATAGTCAAATAACTTTAACTAAATTAACTTTATGGTATAAGGCTTATTTTGCAGGGCAGAATATGCTGGAATTAAGTCAACACCAAATTAATGAATATATGAAAGATACCCAATGTTAGAACAATTGCAAACAGAGATTTTAGACTTAGTTGGTAAATTTGCTGTACAAAAATATGTCGCTAAGCCCTTTGTGGCTGGTGAAACCGTAATTCCGCCCGCAGGTAAAGTTATTGGCGAACTTGAACTTAAGTATATGGTTGAAGCTTCACTTGATGGTTGGTTAACTACTGGGCGTTTTAATACTAAGTTTGAAGCGGAGCTAGCTAAATATTTGGGCGTTAAGCATCTAATAACAGTTAATTCAGGTTCTTCGGCTAATTTGGTAGCCTTTAGCGCACTAACTTCACCTAAATTGGGTGAGCGCGCGATTAAATCTGGCGATGAAGTAATTTCGGTTGCAGCTGGTTTTCCTACTACGATTAATCCCATTTTACAGTGTGGTGCAGTTCCAGTATTTTTGGATGTTGAAATTCCTACTTATAATATTGATGTAAGTAAACTAGAACAGGCGATTAGCCCAAAAACCAAAGCCGTGTTTATTGCACATACTTTGGGTAATCCATTTAATTTAGCTGCGATTCGTCAGTTTTGTGATCAACATAACTTATGGCTAATTGAAGATTGTTGTGATGCGTTGGGTTCAGAATATGCGGGTAAGAAAGTTGGCAGCTTTGGTGATATTGCAACCGTGAGCTTTTATCCAGCCCATCATATCACCATGGGTGAGGGTGGTGCGGTATTTACTAACAATGATGAGTTAAAAGTAATTGCCGAATCATTCCGCGATTGGGGACGGGATTGTTATTGTCAACCAGGCTGTGATAATACCTGTGGTAAACGTTATTGCCAACAACTTGGTAAATTGCCGTTTGGCTATGACCATAAATATACCTATTCACATTTAGGCTATAATCTAAAAATTACCGATATGCAAGCGGCTTGTGGCTTAGCGCAGTTGGCACGCCTTGATGATTTTGTTCAACAACGTAAGAGTAATTTTAAATACTTGAAAGCTAAATTACACGAATGTAGCGAATTCCTGATTTTACCTGAAGCAACTGAAAATTCAGAACCATCATGGTTTGGTTTTCCAATTACAATCAAAGAAACTGCGGGATTTAGCCGTGCGGATTTACTAAATTATTTAGATGATAATAAAATTGGCACACGCTTATTATTTGCAGGAAATGTTACTAAACAGCCATACATGCAAGGACGCAATTATCGCGTTGTAGGTGAGTTAATTAATTCTGATCGAATTATGAATCAAACTTTTTGGGTTGGAATTTATCCTGGTTTAACTGAGGAAATGTTAGACTTCA